>VMHT01210603.1_pt1 | contig 22148 bp, 25 predicted proteins | sample 4693611 | NCBI WGS metagenome assembly VMHT01 (sample SAMN12280063, study PRJNA550983) | marine metagenome | isolation source: seawater sampled from same location over 5 years 0.02-0.2 micron viral filtrate | place: USA: collected off the coast of southern California halfway between the port... ...
CAAATATATGTCGCGGTTGTGGAATATTGAGATGCCGAACAAACAAATTTAATAATGAAGCATTAGCGCCTGAATCCAATGGATATATAATTGGATTATCAAAGAATAATATTTCCGCGAAACAACCAAAGGATATTACCGATGCTGATCTTTCTTATGGAATAGCAGTTGCTACTGATGCGGGAGGAAATAAGCATTATTATCGGGTTGAAGATGGAGTCTATACGCAGATAGTTGGTATTAATCCTTTTTATGTCGCTGAATCAAATATAAGAAATGATTTCCAAGAGGTCATTAAGAATTTCAATAAAATTCAATTGAATGTATATCAAGAACCTACCGGGAATACTCCTCAACTGTTGCACGAATTTGATTTTCCTAATAGTGATATAAAACTCTATCCATTTTTGATTTTTAGAGGAACTAATGCTGATTTGAATAATGTGCGAACAACTCCAACACCCTTCGCTCCAAATTTTGAATTTAAAGGTGGAGATTTCACGCAGGAACGCTTAGGCGCTCCTCCAGTCCCTCAAAGGAATCCCAGTAATAACTTTCTCCAGTTTGCGCCAAGTGTTGCTGAGTTTTTGGGATACGAGAATCCCCGGCAACCTCAGGTAGGTTTCTTCAATGTAGTAGCATACGACTACGTCGCTGATAAGGTATTCAATCCTATAGATATAGCAGACGCATTTTTAGTAGAAATGCTTAATATCAAATTGGATAGTTACGATGGGTTGCAAGAACAACGAAAGAATATATTAGCAGTTATACCACAGTCAAACAAAGAAGGAGAGATCATATTTGAAACCAACACACCTATATTTATTGATATTAACAATGCAAAAGAATTACTATTAAGGAATTTATCGTGTAGAGTTGTGAAACCGGATTATTCAGAACTGAAGATGTTAGGTCAGGCAACTATGGTTCTATTGATAGATGGTTGATATATCTACTATATCTCTACTATACCCTCATAGTGATGGTTCATAAAAAAGGTAGGTAGTTTTGAGAAAAATCGGAAAAATAATTTTTTGGTGAAAAGTGAAAATTGATATTTTACAAAGTTTCGGATTTTCGGCAAAACTACCTACCTTTTATTTTTATTCTATTTAGGAAATAAAAAGTTAATAACAATTTACTCAGTAGTCTCCAACTTGCCTCCTATCTCCGTCTCATTTAGTTCTCCCATTGATTTCGGGGGGAATAAAAAAAATTGATTTGAAAAAAATGACTTAGAGAAATAATATCTAACTATATCATATACTACGAGATGATGAACTTCACCGAGAAGATTTCCGTTGCGAACGCCAAATACCTGCTCTCCCTTGACAACGCTCAACTTAAAGATGCAATCGTCAGAGCAGATAAGAACTCGTGGAATGGCGAGAATATATTTAGTAACATTGATGTCTATATGAAGCAGGTGAGAAAATGGTTGCGAGTCGCCATCAAGCAGATGGAATTGAATGGCGAAATTAAAACCGAATATAAATTTTCCCAAACATTGGTAGATACAGGTAGAATATATGTCAAGAATTTCGGAGTGCAAAGATTGACCCGGGAACTCCGTGGGTTTCTGATTGCTGATGACACTATTGATCTAGATATGAAAAACGCTCACCCGAGTATCTTATATAATATCATTAAGACTCACTATCCTGATGTGAAAACCAAGTTTCCATTCATTCGGGATTATGTAAAACAGAGACAAAAGTATCTAACAGAATACAAGTGTGATAAAATTGATATTCTGAAAAGTATGAATTCAAACAAGGTATTCAAAACCGATAATCAGTATTTATTCAAATTAGATAGGGAATTCAAAGCAGTGCAAAAATTAATTTGGGATACAATTGAAAAGAAGATTGAATTGCCGAAAACAATTACTCAGAGAAAAAATCAATTGAAGCAAAACAAAGAAGGCAAATTTATAAATGTAATATTGTGTTATTTTGAGAATAATATATTACAAAAAGTTATGTGTAATCCACAACTGAAAGACAAAGTCAATACGCCTATGTATGACGGATTTACTATTTCAAAGGATATTAACAAAGATGACATTGTTAAGAATTTGAATTCATTGACTAAGATTGATGGGGTTAAGTGGGACATTAAGGAACACGATGATTCTATTAAGGTTGATGAAGGAATTGAGATCACCTATAAATCTGATATGAGTTATACAGAGCAAAAAGAACAATTTGAGAAAAGACATTTCATCATTGAAAATCCATTGTTGTTCGGCAGAACTTACGAAGTTAATGGCGAAGACAAATACCAGTTTTACGGAAAACTCGCATTCAGAGATTTGGTGAAACCGGTGAAATTTAGTGAATTTGATATTGACTTGGGACAATATGTAACCAAGGAATTCTTCACTGAATGGTTGCAAGATGAAAATCGCCGAAGTTTCAAAGAAGTCAAATTCGTTCCTAAGTTTGAAGACAATCCCGAAATATTCAATTCATTCAAGGGATTCAACTTTCAACATACTATTAAGGAATTTGATGAAGACGATGAGGAGATGAATGAAGTCAATAGATTATTCGGTCAGCATATTTCGCTCCTATGTAACCACGACGCGAAGGCGTGTGAATATCTATTTAATTACATCGCGCATTTGATTCAGAAACCTTATGAAAAACCAGCGACAGCAATTATATTAAAATCAAAGCAAGGTTTCGGAAAAGATACTTTGATTGATATAATTGAGAAGTTGATTGGTAGGAGTTATATGTTGAGAACTGCGGAGATGGACGATATATTCGGGACATACAATGTAGGTATTCGCGATAAGTTGGTCTTGCAATTGAATGAAGTGGAAGGCAAAGACGGATTCTCAAACAAGGAGAAAATCAAGAATATTATTACGGAAGAAAAAACAATTATTCGCGAGAAATATATTAGTCAATACGACCAAACCAATTATTTGAGATTATTCATATTATCCAACAATTTGAATCCAATTGAGATCTCTCACGATGATAGGCGATTCTGTGTATTGAAAGCACATCATAAGAAACCGGGAAAAGAATACTTTGATGCATTACACGCGATGAAGGACGATGAGAGACAAATGGAATTATTATATAATTACATTATGAACTGGGATATATCCACCTTTGACCCGCGCAACGACCGCCCAAAGACTGACGCTTATAACAATATGAAGGAACACAATCAAAATCCATTCTATAAATATATTTGGGATATGTTCGTAAAAGAAAATTACAAAAGCGAATATGCCTCACACGAATGCAGAAAGAAAAAGAATAGTGATACTATCTATGTTAAATCAAATTCACTATTCAGCAACTATAAGCAATTCTTGAACTGTGAGGAAATGGGATTCATCAAACCGAGTTTCAAATTAATCAAATCAATACTTGCAGATATTCAAATCAATAAAAAGCAAGTAAAAATCTCAGGGATTAATTCAGACTATTATGTGATTAATGTTGAGGATTTGAAAGAACAATTAGCATCGCATAACTTAGATGAGGAGATAGAAGAATTTGACGACGATGACTTTGAGGATTTTGAAGACGAAGACGAGGAGTGTTAAGTCATAATACGGAATAAAAAAACAAAAAATTGATTTAAACAAATATATAGGTATATTATATAAGTGAATATGCCGAGAACACGCAAAGCACCCAACATTTCTCATTATCATTATCGCGCAGATATAGTAGATGATGACGGCGAAGTGCATTCAAAATATTATTATACTTTAAAAGATATGTGTCTTGAGTTCAAGACATCAACCTTCACCATATATAGAATAATGAAAAAGGGGATCGTCCCGAGCAATGATGGTCTCAAGAACGTTAAGTTCTTCAAGGACTATAAACCCGCGTTCAAGTTAGTTAAGAATGAATCCATCTACGGCGAACTTGACGAAGTCTGATTCCCATTTTTATTCTCATTTCTCTTATTTTTCTTCCTTAAGTCCCTGGACTTAGTTTTTTTCTCATTTTCTTTATTTTTATGACTTAAAGACGAATAAAATTATAATTTTATGTTCTTAAATAGCATAAATCAAATACTTTTCGGCATAAATCTAAATATCCATACTTAAAGAATAAAAATATGGATATTTGGAATAAAAATAAACTCCGCGAATTATTCAAAATGAATCGTAAAACTCCCATAAGTTTTTTTCATAAACTTGTCTTCTTTCTTTTTCTTTTCAGAAAAGGTTTCCTCGCGTCTTGGTTTGGGATATACTTGACATTCCTTAATAATACCCAACTCATACCTCCTCTTGGAATAATACCATTTCTGATAAGATAATAAATAATCCTTATTTTTTAAATAATATTCTTTTCTATAATCCTGAATAGTTTTCCAATTCCTTACCATTATAAATAACTAAGATATTATTTTTCGTCTTTCTTCTCTTCTTTGTCTGCTTTGCTTGTCTTTGGCGGTGGAGGAAGTGCTTGTGGTTGAGGTGCGCGAACTAAAACCAAATGAACCGTATTATCCTCTCCTATATTGTTTGCTAATTCCTTATCAGAATTCAATATACGGCAACGGAATGATTGTAGTAATGTGGGTTCGCCATCGTGGGTATAGATCAAAGACCCGTCGCTCGTTCCTGAAGTATAACTGTTTTGCACGAAATATCTACTCACCACTTGCTGGAAGTTTCTATAATTGTTCTCCTGGGTATAGAAATTATTTTTCAACTTATGTCCTATTTCAACTATGAAATATCCGAACTTATCATCATTATCTAAAACACTTATTCCCGCCGTGATTGCTGTTGTTTCATCTACGGTCGCTGTTGAATTGATTGGATTATCGTGGAAAGGGACTAACGGACTATCTTTGACGATTGCTGTATCTGTTGTAATTAATCCTCTCGTAACATTTAAACCGAATTCAAAACCGGTTAGGGGAACGAGTATTTTTTTCCCTGGATTTTGTGCGTCATCTTTTTCTTCATAAGTGAATTTTTGAATTAGGTTGGGAGTTTGAGTAACATCAAACCCAAGCAACGACCAAAAATTAGTAGATTTCCCCTGCGTTGTTGTTGCTGTCAATCCCTGAAAAAATATTCCGCTTTGATTTCCTACTTCATACACTGTAAGATTAGGGTCGTTTGCCTTGAATATTTGAACTGCTGGGTGCGTCTGATAATAGAACGGTGTATGTAAATAAGAAAATTCAAATTTCTTAGTATTTTCATCAAATGCTATTTCAAACTGTGACGCTCCAGTAAATAAATCATTATTAGGAGGTCTTGCGTATTCAGAAGTTACTCGGGGAATAACCAAATTATTTCCGTCATTAGGAACAAATACTAACTTATTAACGACTCCACCAGCATTACCATAGACTACATTTTGGAAATAACCCACTGAACTCAATGGACTATTTGCATTAAATGGAAACCCATTGGTGGGATTAATACGAGTCATATTTTCATTAATGATTTCGCATAAACTATCGGGATCATAAGTTCCCGGTTGAAGAGTAAATTGTGTTTTATTTGTCACAGGAATAGCGACTGCCTTTCCTTGTAATGCAGATGCATTAAGTTCTAATTGAATATTAAATTCTCTTGCTAATGTTGGTATATCAGGAGTAAATGTAAATTGATTTTGGCGAGTGATGACTCCTGCTAATTGCGGGATACTTATTAATTGACCTACCTCAGCGGGGTTAAGAGGAATCAACTCAGTTATTGTATCTCCATTAAAATCTATATATTGAAATGTTACATCGGTTAATTTCGTTGGATTAATTCCATCGGCAGAGGTTATTTTTCCCGTTTCAATTAAAATATGGTTGTTGGGGTCGGGGTCGGGTATTTCAAATATCACACAGAGAGTAATAGGTTGATAGGTAAGATCAGGCGGATTACCGGTATTAGCATACTGCCTTAACCCGTAATTATCATTAAGGATATTATAATAACCATAAGTCAATGTTAAAACTGTGGGTTCATCAACATTAATTTTTTCATTCGTGCTTAATTGCGTATCAATGAAAGAATTTTTAACATACAGTTGGTCGTTAGGATAGATTGTGATATTCTCACCGAGCATAGTTTCCCAATCACCATCTCTATGTTTTATATCTGCGGTTTTGTTTCTGCATTCAATAATAATACTCATTATATATTATTAAGCATAAAAAAAAAAGATAAAAAAAATTAATAGATTACATAACTATTTATTATTGCTTAATAGATAGTTACTCAAACCAAAAAGGTAGGTAGTTTGGGCGAAAATCGTAAAAATAATTTTTTGGTGAGTTTTGAAAATCGTCAGATTAGAAAGTTTGCGAAAATCTGCAAAACTACCTACCTTTTACATATAGGCAATATTGTAGTTCTCTCCACTGACTTCAAGAACCTTCTTAACCTGTCCGAATAGATTAAGTTTTACTGCTTGGTTAATCTTGACATTACCAGCACCTTCCACCCCGGTTCGCTTATATTCAAGTTGCAATTCACTGACTCGCTCCTTGACTTCCACTGAGGTATAATCAACCTTACCAAGCGATGGACGGATCTCGCCCTCAACCATAGGAGTCATTTCCGGAACATATACAAAATTAGCAGAGGGGACTAAGTTGAACTCTCCGTAACTTTCAGTAAGTTCTGCGAGACGCTGATTCTTTCGTGTGTATCCATCGCGAGGCAATTTGTTTTGCCCGTTGATTCTAAATTGAAACTGATTCTTATACTGAGACATACTGGTTTGATTAGCACCCCAAAGAGTATTATTTCCACTCACCCAAGTGGCGGAATCAACCGGAGTCTGAACCACAACGAGTCTATCCACAGTCTTATTATTGAAACCATTAATCAAGAATTTCTTATCCTGCTGTTTCGTTCCGTCTGCTGGAATATTGGTAATAGCATCTACCAAGACACTATCACTCTCCACAGTATCCCAAGTAAGACCCTTGTAGTTTTTAACAATATTAGCGACTAAAGGTGGAGAAGCGATTTCATCAACTGCAAGAAAACAATTCTCGTAAGTTGAAAGAACAGCAGTTCGGTTAGTTACTAGATCCTTCAATTGACTGGGATTCTTCCAGTTAATAACAAGACGGAGATTCTTGAATGTAGGAGTTGGAAGATAAAACGAAGCATCAAGAAAAGGGATATAATCCTTGAGAGACAACCAAGACTTTTTCCCTGTAGATGCTTCAATATCAACCATAGGAGCGCATTCAACTGATTGGCGTTCGTATGCTCCAGTTGCTACGTCAAACTCGGGTTCTCCCTTTGCGATATAACCTAAAACAGTCTGACCGAGGATTGATTCAACAGAGGCATTTTCATCATTAGTATGATTAATATTTTTAAATGTCTTCCAAATTGAACCCTCCAAAATTTGGTCTAAAAGAACGTTTCCGTCGTAGAGTTGAATTGACTCAATACAGAACTGACCCGTTGCGCCATTAAGTCCAGTTGCTGGATTAGCAAAAATACCACTATCCAACAATCGCATATTTGATAGATACACGGTGTCGGGGGCATTCAATCGGAATTCAGACTTAAAAGTCGCCTTATCAAAAACTGGGTCAATCAATCTTGAAAGAATATTTCCATTATAAACACTCATTATTATAATTTTTAATTAGAAAATAAAAATTATAAAAAAATTAAAAAATAACAAAATTCACTAATTGCTTCGCTTTCTTAGATTTCCATAACACTGTGGAAAAACATATAGATTACAAGCGGACGGGAATTTGAAATTGCTGAGTTAATCTGAACTGAAAGTTTCTGATTCATTAAACTAATAGGAGTATCAAATCTGTATCCTAATCCATAACCTTCGTTAGAGTTCATATTCTCTACCGCTATTTGATTGCGTCCAGTGAATCCGAGAGCATCAACAAAGTGATAGAGGACTTCTGAATTTGATCTCATCAAATAAGTGATTGCCTGGTTAGTTGAGTCATTGAATAGGAACTGCAATTCCCTAAGGTCAGGGACTTTCTCTAAATCCAAATTATTATTCTTCGCTGTATTTTCCTTGCTCTGAACTTGGAAACTTGCTGAGAATGCTTCTACATTAGCGGAAGGAACTTGCGCCTGAACGTTTGCGAGTCCGGTCTGAATACTCTGCTTAATGCATTGGCGTTTGCGGACGACAACTGGACTATTGTCTTCGGGCATATCATCGGTCGCCTTATATACCAAGCGGAGGTTTTGGAGAGTATAGCGGGTGTTTCCGTCGCAATCATTACCATAGAGGCAACTATTAAGACGGGCAAGATTAACTGAAACTCGGATTGCTCCAGTGCGACCATAAGGCAAAAGTTCCTCATCAACACTATTAAGAACAAAATCAAGTTTGATTGAGAAGTCAGGGTTTTCGCGGATTGGATTTGCGTTTTGCACGGGAGGTTCTTCACCGTGAAGCATAACAGTAGTCATAGCGTCTTGGGGCATTTTCAATTCACAAACACGAGATGAATTAAACATATCGCCTTGATTATCTCGGGCAACTGAATACTGCTTAATCATTCGGGGATATTCTGTAATATTCTCTATGACTTCCGATAAAACTTCGGTCTGTATAGATTCAACAAAACTATGTCCGCCAACCTGACGATCATACTTAATATCCAATGCCTTATTTGCAACATTATTAAGGGGAAGTCCGTTATGAGTCACTGAAACTTCACCTTCAAGGCGGACAGAACCCATTACTAAACTTTGATTTTCGTAGGTCATCATAAAATCAACTGTATCATATTCGGAATATGATGATTTGTTATTTTCAGGAATAGCACTAAGATACGATATACTCATTATTATAATTTTTAATTAGAAAATAAAAATTATAAAAAAATTAAAAAATTACGTTTTTAAAATTACTTTTAGAAAAAGTAAGGCAAAAATAGACAGACTTACTTACGCCCATACTTGAACTCTGCTGGAAGATGCTTAAATAGAACCAACTTATTCACACCAGTTCCCGGAACAGCACCCGCCGAAATATTAACTTGCAGTTGCTTGGCGAAGGGTTGTGCTTTCTGCACGAGTGGAGACATAATAGAATTAATATCAAGATTTTCTTCGCCGTATGTCTCTTCCCAGTCGCCTGAAGTTTCTCCGTTATTCTGATAAAGATTCTTCATTCGCATTCTGAAATTTGTGAGAGTCATATTAATACGGTCATAATAGAGTGGAGAATCTCTCGCAACATCTCTATCGGTCAAATCCTCATTATCAAGGCGGAGTCTAAAAGAAGTCAAACCTGCAAGGCGCGAGATTAGATCTCCAGTTTCAGGGAAGGCAATGACGACGCCATCACAAGCGGGTTCTACCTGATAGACATTTTGGAAACTCTCAAGATTATTTCCATTCGTTTCCTCAGTGCTGAAAGTAGAGTATTCAATTACGTCAATATCCGATGATGCCTTAGGAAGTTGAACCAAGACAATCTCCGCAAAGTTGAAAAGAACTGATTGACTAGCAGGAGTTTCATCAATGACTTCAATATCTGAATAGGTCTTACCCACGGCAAGATTTCCCCAATTGGTCTCAAATGTGAGAGAAAGAACCCCAGTTGTGGAATCTCGCGAAATAGAAGCAATAACAACTTGCTGATCTGTTACATTACTGCCTCCGCCGTCAGTGTGAGTAGCAGAGATTTTCAACTTCTGTCCGGTATGATATGGGGATTGAGCGAGAGAAGTGGTCTTTGCCTTGGTGAGAACGGTATTTGCATCACCGACAGCGGTAATATCTTCAAATGACTTAAGTTCGTCACTGGCGAATTCCAAGTTGCTTCGGAAAACTGAAGAGACGCGGTCAATATTCAATTCCAATTCCATATTTGCTCCTAATGATTTGGAAGCGTCAAATTCCTCTGCCTGAAAACAGAAATCCCAAATATCGCCAAGTGGGATCTTCACGGGAGCAATATTGTTATTCTTACTCTTAATAGTTCCTTCCTTAACAAAATCTCTATATATTCCTGAGTGGAAAGAAGTGTGAGGCATAGCAAGTTGATTAGAATCGTGATATGATTTGCTTGAGTTCTCTTCAAAGGTGGTCTTGTAAGTAAGCATAAGTTGCTTCAAAATATCGCATCGGCGGATATTCTCAATTGAACCAACACCGGTTCGCATAACTGCATTTTTAACCAAAGACACATTATTGAATTTTGGCGCTCGGTTATTTCCCTCAAAAGTCCATTCTAAATCGCAACCATAAACACCAATTCCCGAGGCGGTTTCATTTTCAACAATAACGTGTTCTAAATTCAAATTAATATATGAATTAGAAAGGTCATAAACGCCACTTGGAGGGATAGTAAAAGATACACGATTTTGAGCGGTGGTAAAATCTCCGCCTTGATTCGCTTGAAACTTAATTTCTCTATTCATCATTATTATAATTTTTAATTAGAAAATAAAAATTATAAAAAAATTAAAAAAAAATACTTTTAAAATTACTTTTACATAACACCCGCTTGGAAACTGGGATTAATGGGTTTTGGTGGAGGTGGCGCTTTTGCTGTCTTTTTTCCGAAGATGCCTCCGAGTATTACTCCTAATCCAACTGCTAATGTGGCGACATCGGTTGCAATATCTAAACCCCCTTGCGCCGCGTCGGCAGTTGCTAAGGTTTCCAAGGCAGTTTCTCCTCCCGCTTCTGCTCCCGCTTCTGCTCCTGCTCCTCCCGCCTCTGCTCCTTCCGCTCCTTCCGCTCCCGCTCCGTCAATATCAGGAGTCCCATCAACATTATCGGCAGGATCTATATTATCCTCGTCTCCTTCACCCGCCTCAGTATTCTGATTATCTGCTGGATTCGTATCATCGTTTGCATCATTCTCATTTTGTTCCTGTTCTTGTTGCTCCGCTTCTTCTTGTTCGGGTGGTTTATTTGGATTCAACCTGTTTCCAATCCCTCTAACCAATCTTTTCTTAAGTGCGCCAGTTGCCCGTGCAATACCCTTCGCTATAAAAACAGTCCCCACAGTTTGTAGGGGTGTTTGAAGTGCTGTATTAAATGCATCGGTTGCTGACTGTGCCTTTGCTTTTGCTTCGTCATACTTGGTCTGTGCCGAATTAAAACTTGAAGTGTAGGCATCTAAATTATCAAAGTAATTACTATTATCCATAGAACTGAAATCCGCCATAGTATTATATAATAGACTATTAAAAAAAGTAAGATGAAAAAATTATATATAAATACATTTTATAAAAGTAAAAAAATAGAGAAAAAAAATATCTATTATATATATAATGTCTTTTGATTCTGAATTAACAAAGGTTATTAATTCCAAACGGAATATTCGGGATAGTTCTATGAAAGCATATATTTCTAATCTTAATAAATTGCTTTCTATGAATGATTCTGAAAAATCTATTTCAAATCTAAATACACTTCTTAAAAATCCTGATAAGGTTATTGAATTACTCAACGAACGGAAGAATTCAACTATCCGTAATTATCTTGCTTCTATTGTGGTATATGTGAATACTATAGATGATGAAGAATTACTTAAGAAATATCGCGAATTGATGGAAGAATACGGGAAGGAATATGTTAATCATCTCAAAGAAAATCAGAAATCACCTAATCAGGATAAAAACTGGACTTCCTTGAAAAGTCTTACTGATGTATTAAAAGATTATAAAAAGCAAATAGACAAACAAGGACTTTTGAAGAAAGATGAATTAACCAAGAAAGAAATGGATCTATTGCAAAAATATGTCGTTGGTATGCTTTATATTGGCGACGAAACAAATCCACCACTTCGTAATGATTATATAATGGAAATTATTTCAGAAGCAGATTATAAGCGATTATCTGAAGCGGAAAAGAAAAAGAAAAACTATTTGGTAGTTAAGAATAGAAATACTAAATATTTCTCAATAGGCGAATATAAAACTTCGGGAAAATATGGAATCAAGGAATTTCCAATAGGCAAATCTCTCAATAAAGTCCTTAATTATTGGTTGAAATATAATAAATCCAAACATCTGCTATTGAATTCTAAAAATGAACCAATGAGTGCAAATGGATTAACGAAATATATACAGAAAGTGTTTGAACCGACAGGAAAGAAAATAGGCGCATCTATGTTACGACATATCTATATTACAGAAAAGATTAATCCAATGACGAAACAACAAAAAGAACTCGCTGATAAAATGCTTCATTCCACCGGGGTTCAACAAGGAGTCTATAACAAAGATGATTAAATTACCATACTTTTATGCTTAATTGAATTCCTTAATTCCTGCCTTAATTCGTTTCTTCTTTGATTCAGTATAACTTCTCTTTCTAAGAAATAATCCCTTATTTCTTTTAGATCATCTTCTGCGAGATTCTTAACAAACCTTTTTAATTCTTTTAATTCTTGATTGATAGAGCAGTCAGAAGCGCATTTGGAATTACAACTGAAAACTTTTAATATTGAACCTATATTACCCATCTATTTATTATAAACTTTTTAGAAAAAAGTTTTATCAAAAATATATATAATGCCGTTTTTAATTAAATATTTTTCAAAAGGTCACGTTGGAGTCACCTATCCTCATTATATGCTCTACAAATTTGAAAAAAAGGAAATGGGAAAACGCCATTTCAAAACTCTTCAATCCGCGATCAATTCTGCAAAACAAGCAATCAAATTCCGAGAGAAGAAAGAAGCAAAGGTCGTTAAGCGCGGTAATAAAACCTATGTAGTTCCAGTTGATTATACTTTTAAAAAAGGTAGGTAGTTTTGCCGAAAATCCCAAACTTTATTTTTTCCCAATTTTCACTTTTCACTAAAAAATTATTTTTCCGATTTTTCCCAAAACTACCTACCTTTTTGAGGAATCCCAAGAATTAATATAGTAGATTATATATATACCGCTATTATGGTTAAGTTGATAAGAGTTGAGAAGAGTAAGAATCCGAAATACAAATATACAGCATATTTTAGGTTGGATAATGAGAAGATTAAGAAAACCAACTTTGGAGCATCGGGTGCATCTGATTATACAATCAACAAAGACAAAGATAGAAGAGAAAGATACAGAGCAAGGCATAAGCGGGATTTAAGAACAAATGACCCAAAGAGAGCAGGATATTTATCATATTATCTATTATGGGGAGATTCTACAAGTTTGAAACAAAATATAATGGATTATAAAAAGAAATTTAATTTATAGTATATTAATATGTTGGAGAATGAGTATCTTGAATTATGCAATGATCTAAAAGAAAAATTTGAAGAGAAAGAGAAAGAAATGGAAAAAATGAGAGAAGAAAAGCGGGAACTAATGAAGAATCTATTTGGTATATACGGTTATTTGCGAATATCTATGGAAAATGAAATAATGGGATTGAATGAAAATGAAGATTTACTGGAACAATTGCATCTATTACGCAATTATTTATCTAATTTATTTGATGAATTTTTTTAAAAAGTATATGTATATGGATAGGAAAATCCCTGATAATGTTTTGAATCCTTTATTATACCGAAAAGCATTTGCTCTTGCGGACGCTAAGTATAAGCGTCACGGTCTATTCAAAAGTGCCTTCATTCAGAAGAAATATCAAGAATTAGGTGGAAAATACAAAGGTGCAAAACCAGCACAAAATAAGGGTATTCAGCGATGGTTGAAAGGTGAAGAGTGGATAAAAGTATTACCTTACGTAAAAGATGGAAAGATTGTGAAATGTGGAACAGGTCAAGGAGATCCTCACGCGTGTCGCCCATTGAAACGAGTCAATTCCAAAACACCTATCACTATCGGAGAAGTCATTAAAAAGCACGGTAAAAAAAAGGTGATGGAATTAGCAGAAATAAAAAGAAAAGATATTAACAAAAGGATTAACTGGAACACTGGAAAAGTCCTATAAAGTTTTTTTTATAAAACAAAATATTTATATATATTAAATATGAGTGCTATTAATATATATAAAGTCAAAGACAAAAAGGAAAAGTTCTACACTGATAAGGGGTTGCTTTTTAATTTACCCTTTCGTGTATTAATGGTTGGAAAATCCCAGTTTTCAGGAAAAAGTTCTTGCATAGTTAATCTTTTGCTTCAAGACGATAAAAGATTATATAAGAATGAATTTGAGGGAGATAATATTTATATTTTTTCAGGTTCTCTAAAAACCGATAATAAAATGAAATTATTAATAAAACAATTTGATATTCCCGAATCTAATTTATTTGAGGAATATTCAGAAGAAGCATTAGAAGCGATTTATGATTTAACGGAAGAAGAATATGAAAACTCAATGGAAGAAAAAGAGAAACCTAAAAACACATTGGTTATTTTAGATGATATAGCATTTGGCGGAGATTTAAAAAAGAAAAATGCTGGAATGATTAATAAGGTCTTTTGCAATGGTCGCCATATTAACCTCTCTATTATAGCAACGGCACAAAAGTATTCGCAGTTACACACAACCCAACGCGAAAATTGCTCGGGTATAATTCTATGGGATTGCTCCGATAAGCAAGTAGATTTAATCTCCGACGACCACAATATTTTAGAAGACAAGAAATCTTTTAAAAAGATGTTCCGAAAAAGAACAGAAAAACCATTTTCATTTATGGTTGTGAATTATTCAAATCCACGATCTCAGCGATATTTAACGATGAATTTTGAACCGATTGGTTCTTGTGGTCGGACGAAGGCGGAAGGTTGCCCTTGTTTTCCTTCTTCTTAGCATTATAATTTTTCCAATATTGTTTTAGATGCTCCTTGTTTTTCTTGCGCCAATATCTCATATATTCAGCGGGAGTTCGGGTTGGGATCTGTGTATTGATGCAATTATTATTTTCAATATACCATCTTTCTCTGACTCTTAATTCCCTTTGTGTTTTACATTTGAATTCCTCAATCAATTCAATTTTAGGCGTTCCAGTTTGAAATAATTTCGTAGAACTTGCGACTCGGTCTTTTTTACAATAATTAGCAGAATCATATCTATGCTCTGCTAATCGTCTGTTGAGTGAGCGAGTAGTTGAACCAATATACACCATATTAGGTATATCATCATTTACTATTTTGTAGATTTTGCCCTTAATCTCTGTATCCATCTATATAATATATTTAGATTTTTTTCTCTAAATATTAATTTAGAACAAAAATAAATTAATATTTTTTTTCTCTATTATATATATAATGAGTGACGAAGTGATTTTTGATGTTCCCAAAGAAGAACAAACAGCGTCTGAGGTTGCAAAACCTGAAAAACCTAAGAAAGAAAAGAAGAGCAGAAAACCAATGAGTGATGACGACAAACAGGCATTAATCCAAAGATTAAAGGCAGGACGTGAAAAAAAAGCAAAAGAAAGAAAAGAAAAAGCAGAAAAAGAAATGGGAGGAGATCCTAAAACACCGGCGAAGCAGTCACCAGCGAAGCAGTCAGAGAAACCAATTACATCTTTGCCTAATAATAAGGAAGAAATAAAATCTTTAAGAGATGAAATAAAACAATTAAAGGAATTAATGAAAGAACAAAAAGAATTATCTGAGAAACAAGAAATCAGAGAATTAATCAAGGAGAAAGAAACTCTTAAAAAAGAATTATCAAAACCCTCGCCTCCAAAGGTTGAACTCGTAAAAGAGACTCCACCTAAGCAAAGGCAACCAGTTAAGGAATTACCAAAAGGGGGGCAAGGGGGGACTCTCCCCCCACCAGTGAAACAGTTAAAAAGAGCAGTTAAGAAATGGTCTTAGATCTTTTCAAATATTGAATATTTGTTATGATGTTCGCCAATATCTCCGGCATCTATATCGCCTTGGTTTTCCCATAGTTTGATTATTTTAAATCCACAGGATTCAACCATTTTTTCAAATGTTTCCTTCTTATAACAGGTCATATCTGAAAAATTCCTTGAGTCCTTGTCTTTCTGATATACTAACACTTGCAAGTATGCTCTTCCGCCTTCTTTCAAGTGACTATGAATATATTTCAATGCTTCCTCCGCTTGGTGATGCTTCAGATGGATAAAAACGGTAAGACTATATACCTTATCAACTTTTTCCTTAAAATCCTCCAATAAATAGGCATCTAAATCCATATCCTTACATTCCTGCACGAAATCGGGGACTATATCTACGCCATAGCATCTATTAGGTAAAATATGTTTTAATATTCGCCCATTTCCGCAACCATATTCAAGGACTGTTTCATCATAAGATAAATCCATAATATTCATAGTGTATTCTGCATTTTGAAGTCCTGATTTTTCCCATTCCACCGGGTCTCTACCTGAACCGTGAATAACCCAGTTTTTATCTGCTTCAGAAAAATATTTCTTTTCCGCCTGAAACCAATCATTCCAAGTTTGATATACGCTCATAATTATATTATTAACAGAGAAAAAAAACTGAGAAAAAAACTAATTATATCTATTATAATATATTTTCTTGAATAATTGATATTTTTTAAAATAATCCTTTTCAATTGATAGATTTTCTTTTTTAAGAATTATATCATAATCCAATAATTCGCTAAGTATCTCTTCCCATTCATAGATATGACTAAATTTCAATCTTATGAAAGTGATATTATCTTTTTTACCAATCCAATATTTGTAGTGATATTCTAATTTGTCTATTCCATAATGTTTCAATACTTCGCCCATACTTTCGTAATCTTCTATTTTATGGAAAATATGCAAATGGAAAAAATCAACTTCTTCTTCAATACTCAGATTTTTAGGCACATTAAAATATTTTAAATTATGAAAATAATTCTGAAAATAGGAGGATATTTTCCTGTCTATCGGGTCTCTATAGGCATCAATAATATATACTGGTTTCTGCTTATCTATTAACTGATATATATCAGGCGGATTATCATTCTTCTCAAATGGTAATAATCCCGCTTTGCAACAATTTTTAAAGATCTCATTGGTGTGTATATGAATTGGGTTGAAATAGGGATTATCTATATTCTTGCCGTTGTAGAATGTTTGAAACAAGGTAGTTCCCCCGCATTTGCCGGAACAATATATAACCATATTAAAAGGTTGATTTTTAATTAACTGATAAGATGGATTCATATAATAATAATCAATAAAAAAAAAGGGCAAAATGTCGCCTTTATTGTATATGTATCTATGTATTGCTAATTAGAGAGAATTCACAAAGCGGAATATCGCATCGCGGTTATGCTTATTGCGGAAGAAGTAACAGCAACCACTTACCATTTCTCCCGCCAACATAAGGGCGACCATATCCATATCGTCATCTTCCGAGGTCATTTGCAGAACCAGCATATAATAGGTTTCGCCCCCTACTTCTACGGTCTTATTGTTGCATTCCAACATCTGAATTTTCCCTGCCCTTTTGTGCTTTCTCCATTGCTTTGCCTGTTGCCTGAGTTCGTTGTTATTCATTACCTGAATACCTCGCCTCCCGTGGTTGAAAAATTGATCTTTGTGTATAAACCAAACTGTGTCGGTTTCTGCTCTCTCGCGCAAGTATCCCCTATACATTGCCTCGCATTCCGGTTTGGTGAGAATTTGTGCGTTCATCGTGTGCTGAATTGTTGTGTTCGTGCTGAATTGCTTTTTCCAGTCCAATAAAAAGCGTTTCAATTTTTGGGGCATTCGTCACAAATGAATTCGTCCTCGCACTTCGCTCTTTGGTATTTCTCGTATTCAGGATAAAACCGTTCCCTACAAATTTCGCATTCAATATTCACTTCATCGCATTTCGCGCATACTTCAACCCACTCGCCCCACTCGTCCTTACAGTCAATCGTCTCCTTGCATTTCGCTTCGCATCGTTCGCATTCGGTGGCGGACATCTCGTCGTTCAAAATTGCCCCCGTGAGAACACCCAATTCGCGATCAATTTCTTCGTGGATATGCTCCCGCTCAGTCAGAATCCCCCAAAATTGAAATGCTTTTTTTTGGACTGGAAATAGCAATTACACAACAATGACTCAGCAACAAGAATTCACTCAAAGGGAAAAGGGACTTCTCAAAGTGGCGTCACGCCACAGGCGCACCGTGGAAATTTTGGAATACGAGTTGCAGAAGACATTTGAGGGCATCTACGAATACGGAGGACTCAGCGGAGTTCTTAAGTATGGAGAGAAAACAACTCAATGGGGAAAAGCGCAAATTTATACAGTAAAAGGGACATACACAAACAAAAAAGGAGAGACTCACGACGCGCATTTCAATTTGAAGGGCAAATACTTGGGAAAATGGAATGGAAAACCGAAAGTAACCACGGAATGGTTGGTTATGTGGAACGATCCCGAATACTGGGATTATCAAGTAGGAGTAGGATTTGTAGGAAAGAAAACGCTCACAGAGAAAGAATGGGAAGAAGCGAGTAGTAAGAACTACAAGAAAAAAGAGGAGGAATGGAAAAAGGCGAATCCGCCTAAAAAATCAAAAAAGAAATTGGTAGTTGTAGATGATGATGAATAGATATACATACTTATACAATAAAGGCGACATTTTGCCCTTTTTTTTCGTTTCAATTTCTCGGCAATCCCCCAAAAATTGAAGTGCTTTTTTTTGGACTGGAAAAAGCAATTCAACACGAACACAAACAGTCACACGACTACCCCCGCTCAAAGCAAATTATGCCTTGCCCTACTTACGATAAGATTTTAGGTGTTAAACGAATCGCAATTGATGCGGACGAATTGAAACGGAAGATGCGCGAAGGACACAAGAAACAACTGCAAATCCTGGAAGACAACGGAGTCATCACAAAAGCAGAACATCAGGAAGAATTGGATAGAATGGCGATTAATGAACTCACCGATAAACTCACCAAACAAAAGAAGGCGACCAAGAAGGCAACAAAGGACTTCCTGAAAATGATTGAGACCAAAGGAGACGAAATCGCTGAACGCGTTGAAGAAACCAGGCGATGCAAACCATACGAGCAGACTGAATATGAGATCCGCTGTGAATATGAAGGCGGAGGAATAGGATTTCAATTCAGGGGTTATACGGAGTTGTCCCAAGCACGAGAAAAATTTGATGAAATGTGTCATCGCCGTCACGAATTTGATTACGATTGTGTATATTTAGATGAATATACCAAAAACCTATTAGACAACGATTGCTACGACTACGAGAACTTAGACTTTTGGAATGGTTATGACGAATAGTTAGTTAGTTGCATACATAGATATATATACAATAAAGGCGACACTCTCGCCATTTTTTTTACTAAATGTATGGGAGAACTTCAATGTTTTGAAAAAGGTAGGGACTTTTGCGAAAAATCGGAAACTTTGTAAAATATCAATTTTCACTTTTCACTAAAAAATTATTTTTACGATTTTTGACAAAACTACCTACCTTTTTTAGAGATTCAGTATTTTTATGATAGAAATCTATATTTTTTTTCTCATATATTATCAATGAATATTCTTGTTATAGTTGAATTATACTTTCATAAGTCTAAGGCAGGTGGCGAAAGATACTTACATCATTTTCTAAAAGAATTAAAAAAATTCACTAATTATACTCCCAATGTTTTGCTTCCTAATTCTGATGAAATGAAGAAATATGAATTTGATGGGATTATTATCAATGAGACAACGGAGGATATGGATACTTGCCTTAATTATATATGCGATGCAGATCTAGTCATTACTCAATTATTCGCATCTCAGAAGGTGATTGAATTCTCATTAAGTGAAAATAAGGACGTAATTTGGATTCTACACGGATACTTCCACGGATTTCATAAGTTAATTGCGAATCCATCAATTACTAAAATATTCAATTCTAAAAATGTATTATGCGATTTTCAAAGCAAAGACATAGAAGTTCAAAACTATCATATCATCTATCCTCAAACCGATTTCTTTAAGTTCAACCAATTTAAAGATAAAGAAAAATGGCGAAGGGAATATATCACTTTTGTGAATCCTTGTAAGAATAAGGGTGTTGAAACCGTTATTCAGTTAGTAAAAAGAAATCCTAATAGAAAATTTTTAATTGTTGAGGGCGGATATATGATGGAAGAGCAAATTCCATATTTGCAAGAATTAATGAAATACCCAAATAGTCATATTATCAGAAATACCAATAATATGATAAAAGATGTCTATTCAAAATCAAGAATAATTTTAATGCTTTCAAAATATGAAAGTTATGGATTGGTCGCCAGTGAATCCGCTTCTATGGGAATACCGGTAATTATAAATCGGGAAACAAAGGGACTTGTTGAAAATATGGGAAAATTATCTCTCGGAGGTTACGGTGAAATTGTAAAATCCTATAATAAGTGTATTGATATATTAGATAATACTGAAACATATCACTTATGGAGTAAAATATACGAAGAAAAAATGGAAGAGCGATATAATGAAATTAATTTTCAAATAGTGAATTTTTTTGGTAATTATTTTACTTGTAATAACCAGCAATCAGAGTAATATCTGTTGCATTAGTAGCATCATTATTAGTCACTTGAAATCGCATATAGCGATGACCTACACTAATACCGATTTCCTCTTGACCGAAAGATACATATTGTTTTGTAGTAGATACGGGAGCGGGGTTCGCCATAGAATACCAAACAGTTCCATTAACTGAAACTTCAGGCGTAACTTCAACATCAAGCGAAGCGGAGTTAGTCAAAAAGAATTCAACTGCTCCGATCTCGTGCGAGACTCCCTGTCCTAAATCAAATGTGGTAGAGGTTATAGTTGCACCCGCGGGAGTAGAAACGACATTAATTAGGGTATTTGTATTATCCCACGAATGGTCTGATTCGGTCGCCAAAGAACCGCCCTCACCGCATTTTAGAGTGCGGAGATTTCCATTATGATTTCCGAGAACCATTACGCGTTGCTCTGAGGTCGTGCCGTCGGTGGTAATAATAGTCCCACCAGCGGGAGCGGTAATCAACGACCCATCACTACTACACTTATGCGCCTTTATAGATCCATCTCCGCCAAAGCGACCATATGATACTACCTGTTGCCGGTCTCCGTTAATTGAATCATCAGAACCAACTGTAATCTTTCCATTCAATGTATCTAAAACTGTATCAATTTCCGTTAGTTTTGTTAATTGATCGTCTTGCTTCTGCTCGGTTGCTAATCCGTGAGAACCTGAACCCGAACTAATATCAACTTTTAATTCACCAGTAGATGAAACTTTTAGTGCCTTCAAATTCCGCGAACTGCTTTCGCTTTCATCGTGAGCGTAGAGTGATATACTCTGCAACTTATCAAAAACGTCCTGGCGACTGTAAGTAATTTTCCTATCTAAATCTGAAATACTCATTTCTATATTAAGTTTTTAGAAAATATTTTTATTTAAAAACTTAATATTTTCGCTTTTTATTTTTACTACTTTTAGGTTTCTTACTATTTTTGATATTCATATAGAATATTTCCTTTTGGGATTTCTTCCGTTCTTTCTTTTCTTTTGGTTCATCTTCTGTCGGGTCTTCGGCGGTAATCATTTGATTAACGGTGTGAATATACTTCTCGTGCATCTTTTTAATTTTAAAAGAGAAAAAAAATATAATGAATATTTATAATATGAAGTTGATTAGGTTGATTACCGATAATGAAAAAGCAATTTTTAACAATACATTTAATGATAATCTAGTTTTAGAAAAGGGTGCAAAAATTGCTCTTCAGTCCTTGAGTATTGATACAGAAAATACAGTTTTGGTAGTTGATGGCGCAAATGATACAATTGACTATCAGATTACAACTAACATAACTAAAACGGTTCAATTAGATCACGACGAATATTCGCGAATCAATTTTCAGGATTTGTTTGATGATATAAGATTGAAACTTAATGCAAGTGCTGGATTTGTCCCCGCCCCGAGTCCAAATGAGGACAGAAGAGAATTGGGTATTGAATGGCGATGTGAATCAAATACAGATAAGAAAGTATCTATTGAATATCATCACGGAGCAAATAGCGAACATTTAACAGATTGGAATTATGACAATACTAAGGTTGAGCGTGTTATTTCAAATACACGGCAAGTATGGAGACCGAAAGCAGGGCAACCTCAGGATACTGGTAATGAACGAAGCGCTCTTTTTAATACAAATATATGTCGCGGTTGTGGAATATTGAGATGCCGAACAAACAAATTTAATAATGAAGCATTAGCGCCTGAATCCAATGGATATATAATTGGATTATCAAAGAATAATATTTCCGCGAAAC
>VMHT01061172.1_pt1 | contig 22142 bp, 20 predicted proteins | sample 4693611 | NCBI WGS metagenome assembly VMHT01 (sample SAMN12280063, study PRJNA550983) | marine metagenome | isolation source: seawater sampled from same location over 5 years 0.02-0.2 micron viral filtrate | place: USA: collected off the coast of southern California halfway between the port... ...
CCATTCTCGGTGAGTTCACACGACTCAACAAGCCAAACAGACCTATCATCAGTCGAACTGTTGAACACACCGTCTTGATTGGTGTCAATTGTGACCCGGATGCTTGCATTTTCTGTTGTGTCCTTCATTCGAAACACCACAATATTCCCTTGAACGAATCCACTATCGGTGATGTTCGCAGGCATGGGGCCGTCAGCGATGACAATGATGTTGTAGGTTTCTTGTTCATGAGCCGATGCATGTGTCAGCGCCATGAGTCCAACGACCACCACCATCAAGAGCGCGCCAAACTGACGTAAGTGGCCGGACATGTTTTCGCCACACCAGCGCGACATAAAGACAAAACGGAGGAGTTTGCACGCCGAGACATGGGCGCGAAGCAGACAGGCCTCGGGATCTTCATTGTCATCCTCCTGTGTTCAGCAACATTACTTGTCCTTGGCCCTGCAGAACAAGAGGCTAGCGCCGACGTCATCACCTTCGATCAAGAAGACCCGCTGTACCAGTATGAAGGCCATGACCACTCCAACGCCTCTCAACACATAGCGGGTACGGACAACATCGAACTTCTCGATTTCAATCCACTCACCACTCCAGGTAATGCAGAGATTCAAGTTGCCACAACACCAGACGGTGAGAGAACCTACGCATACATGGCAGGATGGAATGACATGCACATCATTGATGTGACAGATCCAAGCAACACCACAGTCACAGGCATCTATAATGATCCAAACACTCAGGTATTGGATGTCAAATACCTCGAGTACAATGGCCGTGAATATATTATTCAACAAAACCAACTTGTCGATCCAGGAAATTCAGACCCTAACATCGGTGAATGGAATGACCCGATTCAAGTCAGCGCTACACTCATCGATGTCACTGACAAAACCAACCCCATTTTTGTTGATAACTGGTATGATGTTGACCACCCAACAGGGCCCCACAACCTCTACACCCACATGATTGACGGAGAGTGGTACTTGTTCATCGCAAACCCAGATTATGAACAATGTGAAGACGCCGTAGGAGAAGCCTGCGGTGGCGTTACCATCGCACATCTCAACCTTGACGGCTCAGCAGCTAGAAACCTTCCTGGAGTTCCAGCATCCGGGCTTGGCCACACCATCGTCAAAGTCGGTGAATACGAAGTTGCTTGGGAAACCACACGCGGAGGTTGGATCTACATTCACGACATGACGGTTCAACTCTGGCCCGGAGAAGACCCAAACGACCCTCGCTACGGCCACACATTCATCTACGGTAGTTATTGGGAAGCAGGACTGCGAATTGGGGATGTTACAGATGTACCCCACCCTGTTAATTCTCCAGAGGAATACACACTCCACGCCACCCTGTGCAAAACTGGACAGGGTAATCCAATCCAATGCCGATGGCGAGCAGAAGAAGTCGGCTTGTGGATGGACTTCCTCGATTTGGACGGAGATGGACAACCGGACAGCGGAACAACAGGTAATGAGAACGGTGGCAGGGTTTCATACATTCACTACGCTGAACCTTTCCCAAACATGGTTGATCTTTCACACGTCGGCTACTCAGACGAACCAGTTCATCTTGTCACCGCCGCTGTAGAAGTGCTCTCAACCAATGTCGGTACCGGCATCATCTACCTCCTCGACACGACTGATTACACCATGGAAGATGGACAATTCAAATTCAAACCTAAACTGATTCGAGATTGGGAAATTCCTTACGCTGAAGACCACTGTTATGGTGAAGACTGTGAAGCATTCCCGGTGGCAAATGAGTGGCTGCTTTTCTCACCCCACAACCTGGACAGCGCTTACTTTGAAACCGATGAAACAACCGACCAAAGCCGCGGTGGAGGATGGGACGGGCGCCTTTACATCTCACACTATCACGCCGGTCTGTGGATTATCGATGTCGAAACTCTCGTTGACCCCACATATCCAGACGACCGTACGGCAACAAACTTCGAAGCCACTGTTGGATGGTACTTGCCCCACGGTGAAGATGGAACAGAAATTCAATCGAGCTTCTATGACTTTAGCTGGGCTCCATTCTTGTGGGCAGTCGAACACCACAATGGCTTGACATACGCTTCATGCATCTCTACTGGATTGTACATTGTGCAGCTTGAGGCAGATCTTCCATACCTTGGCACCATCGTTTGAGGTGAATAAATGAAACGAATTACCACAGCAATTTTTTTGACGCTATCTCTTGTTCTTTCTGGTTGCTTTGCGCCAGAATCATTCACAACAGAATCTCCCTATCACGGTGAAGATATTGAACCCGTGGTCAAAGTGGATAATTTCACTCTGTTCAACGCAACAGGGGACGAATGGAATTTTGTCGAGAACACTGAAGGCAAGGTCGTTGTCATCGCCTTCCTCTTCACAAATTGCATCGACATATGCCCAATTGTCACTGAAAACCTTCGATGGACCTCCAGTCAATTGACTCCCGAAGAACACAATGCAACAGAATTCATCACCCTCACAGTAGACCCATGGCGAGATGATCCTGCAACCATGCTGTCATGGAAAGAAAGCCGTGGTACCGATTGGAGCCACCTCTCGATCAATGATGTCAATGACGAGTCTCAACTCAAAGCGATTACAGACGTGTGGGTGAATTTCGGCGTTGGTCTTTGGATTGAAGAGGCACCTTCTGATTACTCAAATAACGAGTCAGGAAATGAGTCTGATAATGGTACAAGTGATGGAACAAACAATTCCTCTGAATCATCGACGAGTGGACGCCATCACCCTGATGCCTACAGTGTGAACCACAGCACAGGGACAGTCCTTGTTGATCACAGAGGCCTTCAACAGGTGTGGTGGGGTGACAACGATTGGTTCCCAGAACTTGTTCTTGAAGACATCAGGATGCTTATTGCAGAAAGCAATGAAGACTAGAGATCACCAAGCCCCTGAACAGGTTGAAGTTCTTGATTCGGCTACTGAATCGCTTACCGAAGCCAGCGACGAGAAGAAAGCAGATGCTTCGTGATGTAGTCCAAGGGATCAATTCCTCAAAGGAAGATGAAAATCAGCGAGAGGAAGTCCAAGGAAAAGAGGAATGTGAAAAACCCATCAATAACCCAAAAGAGGGTTGAGTGCACCTTTTCTACCTGTTTATTTTTGTTATCGGATTTCCGTTTTCGATAGGTCAGGAAAGATTTGATGTTGAAAACCATCATCAGGACGAACCCGACCGCTCCGAGAATCACGACCGCATCAAGGATGGTCAAAATTACCGGGTATTCTTCAAAAAGAATAAGCAGGCTTGAGAACATAAGACAAGCGCCTCCTTCCTTGATTTATATTTGTTCTTCCGACATGCTGGAGGCACGTCCAAGTACTTACACTTCAAGGAAATCCACTATAGTGTTGCTCTCAAACCACAGCTTCTCCTTTTTATGGCTTTGAATCCATTGCGACAACTCAAGATATATTGCCTTTCTAACATAAAAAGAGAATTCCGGTCCCCGGAAATTCAATTCCTAGAACAGGCGAACGGTTAAGGGGGGACAGTTGTCCGGTTTGACCATGGCAACGGTTCGTTTGGACCAGAAAGGCCGGGCTCTCACCCGAGCAATCCCCGCCTCGTTTGACAACGCCATTGCCAAATTTTTCGGCTCGGGTCCAACCGATCTTGAATTGGCGAAGGCCCAGCACCTTGCTTACAGAGAAGCCCTTCTTTCCGCGGGGGTCGAAGTCACCGTCCTTCCATCGGACAATGAATTGCCAGATTCCACCTTTGTTGAGGACCAAGCAGTTGTGATTGACGGACACGTCCTCCTCCCTGTCCCAGGCCACCCTTCTCGTGTAGCAGAACAACCTCCAATTGCAGAATTTGTCACCCGTCAACTTTCGGGCACGCAAGTATGTCGAATGCATGGAGAGGCCCGTATGGATGGAGGTGACATCATTCGTCTAGGCGACCTCTTTTTCGTCGGTCGTTCATCCCGTACGAACGACGCTGGAATCGAAGAACTACGCGACCTTCTTGGCCATCTTGGCCATGAATTACGAGTCGTTGAGATCCCAGAGCATGCCCTCCATCTCACCAGCATCAGTTCGACACCTACAGACTCAGTCATCCTCGTGCCCGAGGGGTACCTGCCTAAGGATGCCTTTGGTGAACTTCCAGAGGGCTGTGAAATCAAATGGATGCCGAATGAAGAAGCATATGGGTGCAACACCATTGGCCTTCCAAATGGGCAAGTGCTTGTAGCTCTGGGATACCCAACCGTCCTTGAAACCGTGAAGTCGATGGGCCTTGAGCCGGTTGTTCTCGATATGAGCCAAATTCGAGCCGCTGATGGGTCGTTAACTTGCTGCTCACTGTTTTACTGAGTGCGCTCAGTCATACCTTCCCGTGGAGGTGTAGACAACACCATGCCAATGCGAGAGTTGTTGCGCAGCATCCTGCTCACTATCGGTTTTATGGACGTTGTCAACAAAAGCCCCGGACCCTTGACCGTCAGCAAACAGCACCCCCTCCTGTGACGCAATGAGCTCCAATGTTTTGGTGTGGTCGAGGTACACCCCGATCTCAAAGACGATGAAAGGAGGACGCCGGGCAACGAGGTCTTGAAACATTTCCGAATAGAGAAAACTGGCCAAATCTTCGGCGGTATGAAAGGAGCACAACATCGACAATGTTTCGATCAATCCTGCTTCTCGAGCCTCCAAGGCAGGCGTTGGCTCATCAACAAATCTTGACTTGACGAGCGTCAATAGAGGCTTCTTTTCTTCCATGTTTCTTCCTCATTCTTCTTGATGAACCACAACCGAATCTGCTTGCCTTCACCACGGCAAAGCATCACCGTCGAATTGAATGAACTTGCCACTGGTATCAGTTGTCAACTCTTCGACAACCTCCCTCATGCCACTCACACTGTCTGGGATCTCAACGGGTGCTCGGTCACCACCCATACTCGTTTTCACCCATCCTGGATGAAGGATTACAAATGCAATATCATCCTCAATAGCCTCTTTCTTCATAGCGACAGTGAACATATTGAGAGCGGTTTTACTCGCCCGGTATGCATAGGATCGACCAATATGACAATCATCAATTGAGGCCATTAAACTGCTGATCATTACTACCTTTGACAAACCCCGATGATTCATTTTGTTGTACAATGCCTGAACGACACGAACTGGGCCAATGGCGTTGATGTCCATCACCTCAAGCGCCCATTCATCATCAATTTCAGAGAGGTTTCGCCACCGTCCATCGGCGACACCAGCGTTGTTGACCAAGAGGTCAACTTGCGAAGGGGCGGCGTCAGCAAATGCAACGACTGAAACCCTATCTTGAACGTCCAATTGGTGGATGGACAACGCATCACATGCAAGCGTTTCAAGACGCCCGGGTTCGGTCCGGAAACCTGCATGCACCCGCCATCCATCCTCGAGCAGTTGCGCAACCCATTCAGCACCCAATCCTCTGTTTGCACCTGTGACTACAGCAGTCCGCATGAGACATCACAAAATGGCATGGCCAATGAACCTTTCAAGATCCCATAATGGGGTTAACGGCCGGAGAAAGTTAATGTTGGAACCCACCTTGCAAATTGCAGAAGTGGTCGTATGCAACATAGCCAAGCTCCGATCATCGACGCAAATCCGTCGCCATGGTGGTATTGGAGTGTTGCAATTTACCTTGGTTTGATGGTTGTTTTAGGCGCACTTGGCGCCGTAGTAATGGCTCTGATGCCGTATGAATACATTGCTTCAGAATTTGCTTGGGCTGATGATCCGGGGGCGTACCCAGAATCTGGAACTCCAGAAGAGCAAGAAGAATGGAATGAACAAAAAGAGTTGTGGGATCTTCAGCAAATCACCTACAACCTCATGATCGATCTTGAGGATGACAAACCTCTCCAACTTACAATTTCAGCAGTTTTGACCCTCGCAGGAATCATCGCCATTATCCAACTCACCCAGCAAAAATTCAACGGATTCATTATTGCGTTCGTCTGGTTGAGCTTATCGTTCATTTCCAAAGTATTCATGACGTTTCGTATGAATGAAATGTTGGGCGATTTGAATCGATTATTCCCTGAAGAGACTGGGTCACTTGGCTATCAAATGCTCTACAGCCTTGGGGGGGAGGTGATGTGCAACACCATCCTCGTTGCATTGTTGATTACCTGTGCAGCAAACAGCCGTCCAAAACCAATTGAAGAAAGCGGCTTTCACCTCCATCATCAACAATCCACAGTGATTGACATGCCGCCTAAAGATTGATTTACCCGCACCAATAGTTCAAATTATGCAACCACAAGTCAACATCCCATTTTCAAACACAGAAACGATTCCAGGCGTCACCATCGTCCAATCAATGGGTGTTGTAACCGGCTCGACCGTCCGTGCCAAGAATGTGTTCAAGGACATAGGTGCAGGTTTGAAGAACATGGTCGGTGGAGAATTGCGGGCATATACTGAACTGCTCCAAGAATCCCGAAACGAAGCACTGTACCGCATGTTGGTCGATGCACAGGCCCGCGGAGCGAACGCCGTTGTCAACGTCAGATTTGCAACATCCTCGGTCGCAGGTGGTGCAGCAGAACTTCTTGCTTACGGCACCGCCGTTGTTGTTCAATGAGGCTCAAACATGTCTGCAGCAATATTCTGGATTGCATTCTCAATTTTCATGTCGGCATCGCCATGGATCTTGAGTGGTATTGGTACATTTATTTATCAACCAAAAAAGAAACAACAACTCCTCGTCCGTGAGCAAGCCTCAGCGAAAAGGGGCGATGTGCTTAGCACGCTAAGCAAGCCCCTATCTGGGAAAGAAGTCAAGCACACTCAACTTGTCTTGGCCAATGTTGTCATGTCCCCAAGTTGGATTCAGATTTTGATTGGTGGAATCCTTTCAATATTCGGCGGCGAGATTAATGTCTTCACAAAAGTGGTTGACTGGTCGAGAAGGGAAGCAAAACAACGACTCCGTGAACAAATCGAAGCATCAGATTTTGATGAAGTGATCAACATGAGAATAGAAACCACAATCATGACCAAGACAAAAGGTGGCAAGGACAAAACCACAGGTGTCGAAATACTCGCTTACGGTACCGCTATCAAATACTGAACAAAACCCCCCCCGGCCACCCAATCATAGGTCGAGTTCTTGAAGGACTGGCCTGTGCATGTGGTTGATACTATGGCTGAAGGTACTGAAAACACATCATTTTTCCGAAAGTGGGCCATGAGGCAATACTGGAGGATGCAGCAGAGCCAAGCCGTTGTCAGTCTCTTGCTTTGGGGCACCACAATCACACTGCTCGTATGGCCATATGTTTCATGGCGTTTTTCGGCTCAATGTGATGGCGCACTCTGCTTTTCAGCCTCTCCATTCAACATTCCCTCGACCTATGTTGGACTGGCCGTCATCTTCCTTTCGGTGATGTTTGCGGTATTACTCATAGGCTACCTCTACGATCAAGTTTTCTCCCTATGGACTGAATGGCGAAGCGTCGATATGGAGCGAAACCCATACGTGACCTACGCGCTTTCACCAACGTGGGCTATGCTGATCGCTCTCCAAGCAGAGACACTCAAGAGGTCTTCACCAGACGATGAGAAAATGGTTGCCCAAGCAGACTGGGCCCTCAAATGGTGTGAAGCGTATACAGAAGGCGAAATGTTTGCGCGAGCAGTACAACGCTGGGATAAGGACTTGGGGGAAACGCCAACATTCTGGTTCACCAGTGACGAAGCCATGCAACGGGCCAGAGAGTCCATCTTTGAAGACGAAGCCTGATTATTTTGAGCCGGGTCGGAAAAAACCGAACCATCGTCTCAGCATCTCACCTAACGATTCCTTTCGAAAGTATTCGCCAGAATCTGGGTCATACCAGGTTCCATCTCCTTGGGCAATGGGTGCGCGTCCACGAGGATCGTTGTGCGGGTGGTAGCCCTGGTGATTTCGCTGATGGCGTGGTCTTCGAAATCGATTAAATGCCGCAGAGCGTGAATTTCTGGGCTTGTATACCCGCCGGTGCGGGGAAGAATCTCTAGGGTGATAACCCCCATTGCGATGCCCCCCACGCGGCTTGTATGTCCGGCGGTTTCGAGAAGAACCCATGGTTTAGCCTAAACCTCTGTGGATTTAATGGTCATGGATAAACGCCGCTACGAGTAGGCAATTTTGACATTGGAGTGCAGAGGGCAGGATTCGAACCTGCGAACTCATAGAGACTGGGACCTCATCCCAGCGCCGTTGACCAAGCTTGGCAACCCCTGCTTCGACCGCTCCTCAAGACGCGCGTATATCAATGACGCGACCAACCTCTTCGCTGAATAAAAAAGCCTCAATCTTCGATGAGGCATACGATTTCAATGCTTTTCGTTGAAGTCATGCTTCTGGCATTCTGCCGCGCATCCTCAACCAAGATTCACTACCAAACATGAGGGCGTACATTGCAGCAAGCCAAAGGGTTGGGCGGCCCCATTCCTCAATCATCAACGTTTCAGGCCCAATGCCTTGGCCAAAGGCGAGAAGAACACAAAGCCATGCCAACGTCAATCCGTGCAGTGCCCACCGAACAGTAGCCATTATTTGGCTGGAATTGGCCTTCATCTCTGTCATTTCAGCCTCGGTTAAAACAGCCGTGACACCTTTCAATTTGTCCAACGCAGATCCTCCATTCCAACGAATTTGGCCCAACTTGAACCTGCTGAAGATTTCAATCCCTGTGAACATAGTGACCCAGACCACAACAACTTCGAGGAAAGGTTCAGCCCCACGTAGATTTAGATCACCTTGGGACGACCAAAGCAGGAGGCCCCACAACCATGAGACAAGGACCAATTGGAAGGTGCGGGCAAATCGTGTGATCCGGTGAAGAAGTTCAGCGTCGTGAGATAACAGCATTTCCAAAGCAATGACGAGGCATGTCGTCGCTGAAAGCCCAACGCTCACAAAGAGCCACCACCAATCTAAATCACCATCACGCCATGCAAACATGAGCGCAACCATGGTCCACGCTAACGCCAACACCGAGGCAACATTAGCCGTTGCTTGCATGGTGTAGAGTGGATCTCGCCCATCCTTGAGGACAGCAAAACCACCCATCAAACGAGTTTCAAATGCCGAACCATCAACGATGCCGTGCGCAGCAGCGGTCATCCCACCAACGGCCTTAATTCGAGCCTTGTCGATGATCGATTCAGCCTCACCAGTTGCCCATTCATCATCGAGCCCCCCTCGATTCCAAGCAGAGCCCCGACTCGCAGCATGCGCAGCCCCAGCCCCCCTGTTCTTCGTATTCCCAGACGAGCGTGTTTTTGCCCAAGCGCGAATTTCGTCTGAGATGATGCCTTCAACTTGATCTTCGTTGAGAGGTGCGCCGTGGTCGGTGTACAACCATCGACACTGGATTGGGACGGGCGCAGGATCAACGTCTGGTGCAACCATTTGGAATTGGCCCGGGCCTAAGGTTGGCAACTGCGCGACGAGGTCTTGATCCCCGCCACTTTCTTTCAACAAGTGCCGAACCTTTTCGACATCCTGGGGCTGTGTGAATCTTCCAATGAAGGTGGTGTTGGCTTGGGCGAGAATCTTGTAATCAACATCGCTTACATTCTGAGTGGCCAACACGCACGCCACACCATACTTCCGTGCTTGTTTGAAGATCAGTTTGATCAAATCTTTCGCTGGAGGATTGCGTGGGTGAGGTGGCAAATATGGAGCAACTTCATCCATAAAGAAGAGCAACTTCAATTCTCCATCTGCCGGCTGTTGAGTCAACATCCAATCGTATAATTCACGGGACAGTTCTTGGACAAAATATTGCTTTTGTGCTTCATCTTGGATCGTGTTGAGATATACAATGTTGAGCGGTATTTTTCCCGGCACTGCAGGTTCCACAAATGAATCGATATCAATCGGAACGCCGTTTGAAAATAACAGTTGATTGACACCAGAGGAATATGCAGAGAGGCGTCGAGCCAAGTCATTACGCGTTGTTTTCGGCAAACGTTCCTCGAAATCTGTAAGCCGATGATCGATCATGACTTCATCCCATGTCGGGACGGCAAGCTTCTCTTCACCCTCCTCAACTTCAAAGAAACACTCTGGGTAGAGGTGGCGTGTGAATTCTTGATATGGTTCACGAACCACCCTTGCCAGCGCTTGGAAGTCGCCGACGTTGAGCCCATGCTTTGTCCCTTCAACCAGAATTTCATACAGGAAGGGTTTGACGACCTTTCCTTGTGCTTTCTCAACATCATAGCCTGCTAAACTCGTGAATCCAGCAGCGACCATATCCCACGCAGTAATTGCTTCTTCTGCATCTAAATCCGATGGAGGTGCGCGAAATGGATCAATACACAGTGGCAAACCCTTCGAACGCAAAGGGGTCCAGATTCGGACTTCGCACATCTCCATCAATTTTTTTGCCCTTGCGACATCTCCACCTTCCTTCTCTAATTCCTCAGGCTCGATACCAAGTGCAAGCCTTGCTAAGTCGCCTTGTGGGTCGATAATCAATGAGGGGATTTTGGCTAAAGCAGCCTCCTCGATGAGGGCTTTTGCCATGACGGTTTTACCCGACCCCGTCGAACCAAGCATTGCTGCGTGACGCGCTAAGACCATCGATTTGATGTCGATTGCCTCACCAGTATCTCTTCGTGAACCTAGAAACAAACCATTTGGCTTGAATTTCTTTTTTCGAGCAACGGGTTGTGCTGCACGCTCAGCTTGAAGGGGGGCATCGACCGTAAGAATCTCATCGACCAAGTCGGCATAACTCGGCTCTTTCGCAGACGGAAGGGCGCCGGAGAAATCCTCGTTCTCTGACACCATACCAGTGGCAAATCGGTTGGAGGTCTTGAAGACAGCGATGATGGGTGGGGCAAATGCGCACACTCAAGGGGGTCGAACATTTCGCCGAGGTATGGAGCGCATACCGACAGGCCGCCCGTCATGGAACAGTACCATGAGGGATGCGGCGGTTCAGGTTCTAGATTCTAAAAGATGGGTGAAGGGGCCACAAGTTGCAGCCTTCGGTGAAGCCTTTGCGGCACATTGCGGTGCTCTCAAAGCCCACCCATGCCAAAACGGATCTTCCTCGCTATGGGCCGCTTTACGCATTGCTGGCATCGGGCCGGGTGACGAAGTCATTGTCCCTTCATACACGTTCATCTCAACGGCTACATGCATCGAACTGGTCGGAGCAACAACCGTCTTTGTCGATGTTGAGCCCGACTTTTTCTGCCTCGACGTAGAATCTGTCAAGAGCGCCATCACCCCTCGTACCAAAGCCGTTATTGGCGTCCATCTTTTTGGCCAACCCTATTCGCCGGAACTCATCGATTTGTGTCAAAAAGAAGGCCTTGTGTTGGTGGAAGACGCCGCGCAGGCTCACGGTGCATCTCAGGATGTAGGAGGTGGAATACGAAGGGTTGCAGGATCGATGGGAGATGTTGGCTGTTTCTCATTTTTCCCTTCAAAGAATATGGCTGTTGGAGGTGAAGGCGGCATGCTCACGACGACCAAAGATGCCTATTCCGAAAAAATTTCAGGAATCACAAATCATGGCCGTTCGCCAAATTTAGAGGCAATGGAACTTGGAAGCAATCTACGCATGTCGGAGGTTTCTGCAGCGATCGGCCTTGTTCAATTGGACCATCTCGACGGCTGGGTTGCTCGAAGAAACGCAATCGCTCAACAATACACACATGCACTTGAGCATCATACGTTTCTAAACGCTCCACAAGTTCGACCTGGAGCCTACCACGCTTGGCACCAATACTGCGTTCAAACCAAACATGCAGCAGAATTTGTAAAACACATGGACGACCATTCGATCGATGCTCGACGCTACTACACCACACCGATTCATTGCCAACAGGTCTTCCAAAACCATCCACAATTTGAGGCGAACTTACCGTTCACTGAACAGTTGGGCGCCTCGCTGGTAGCGATTCCAGTCATGCATGAATTGACCGACACGGAAATCAAGCGTGTCATCAACGCTCTCAACTCATTTCATCCCGATTGAGCTCTGTTTTCCGCCGGGCGAGTGAAGCATTGGACCAACCCCGGTTCCCGGTTAATTCCACACCTACCCAGTCCGGAATGACGACAGGTGTATCCTCAGACGGAAGTTCAACTTCAGCTACAATCAGATTGTCAAGTCCACCTTCAAATTCATCAACTTCCCAGACAAAACCATCTGGTCCAGTCCATTCATAGCGCCGTTTTTCGACGTATGGATGATCTCGTTGAGCGACGAGCTGTTCTCCATGCGCTCTATCAATGGACCATTCAAGCTCGATGGCGGTCGCACCGGTCACACTTCCCTTGAGCGTGAATTTCGTTTTATCATCACGGAACCGAATGCGAGCCGTCCACCTCGTCCGAGCAGAGTACATCTTCTCCTTTTCTTGTTCAAGTTCGACGATTTTCGTCGTCCCACCGTAGACGATCCACCTTCCATCAAGGGTAATGAGGGTATTATCGAGGTAATACTGGGTTATGGCCGTGCATGCGCCATCACTCCTCCACGGCTTCTCTCCATGTTGATTGACGAAAAATTTTCGTTCAATTTCGAGATGCTCTGACATAGTAAATCACCACGGTCTAAGAAGTGCCAAGATGCGCCCGGTCTTAGTGTCACCGAGGTGTTGACAACGCCAACCACCCATGGGCCCGCCTTCAAATCAAGTCACCAATTCCTTCATAGCCAAGTGCGCCTTAGTCAAGCCATGAAAGGAAACAAAGTATTGGCCCTATCTCTTGTTTCCTTATTTCTTTTTTCGGGCTGTCTTGGTATGGCTGATTCTCAATCAGAAGTCGAAGTGCCATCGATTGAACTTCCTGAGGATTGGTCCGACACTGTTCAGAGGACGGTTTCAAACCCCCAACTCAATCAATTTGCCGACTGTAATGAACTTGAGCGGGCGTTGAAGATTTCGCTTGAAGAAGATGCAAGAACACAAATTCTTCAGGCTATTGAAGAAGAGTATTACTATGGCGACATCATTTGGGCAGAGGATGATGCTGCGATGATGGATGGCGCAGAGGCAACATCATCTGCCAACCAACCAACAACTCGCCGAACAGAGGGTACAGATTATTCGGGAACAAATAATCAGGAACAGGGTGTTGATGAGGCTGATTTTGTCAAAACTGATGGCTACAATATCTACTTCATCAACGGCAGAAATCTATTGATCTTTTCAGTTCCCGAATTTGGTGAACTTGAACTTCTATCAACGACGGCAATTCAAGGTAGTCCAACGGCGATGATGCTTGATGGCGACCGACTTGTCGTTATTTCCTCCGTATCAACGTGGACCATTGCAAGCAACGACCCTCTGAGCGAAGAATTAGGTTGGGCTGAGAGTAGCGAATGGCGTACTAGTTCGTTAACCAAATTCACCGTTTTCGACATGACAAACCGTTCTGCGCCAAAGGTTGCCAAGGAATTGTTTCTCGAAGGCAACTACATGACGGCGCGGGAAGTCAACGCAACGGTAAGAACCATCACCCATGCGTGGATGCATGTCCCCGGAATTCAAACTTGGCTGAACTTACCAGACGGGTACTGGAATTTGGATTATGATGACCCTCTTCGCTTGGAGATTCGGGAGAAAGTAGGCTACCAAACCATTCTTGACAACCAAGCGACACTTGCTCGGATTTCGCTTGAAGATCTCCTTCCAAAGGTGTATGAACGCGTCGACGGGGTGTTGAGTGTGCATCAATTAGACGACAATGCTTGCGCCGATTTTGTAGCGCCAACTGATAGCCTTAATCGAGGGTTCAACAGCATCTTTACCTTTGATTTGAGCGATAGTGAATTCGCCTTCCAAGCCGATCATATCGTGGGTAACTATCCGATGGTCTATGCTTCTGAAGACGTGCTCGTCTTGACAGAAAACGCCTGGGATTGGTGGTGGTTCTGGGGCAATGACAACATGGACGAGGCGACCAACATCCACACATTCGATATCTCCAACCCCAACGACACCGTTTACACAGGTTCCGGTCGCGTCAATGGAACAATCCTCAATCAATTCTCAATCTCAGAATATGAAGGCGTCTTACGCGTGGCAACAACATCGGGCCAATGGGCGCGCTGGTGGCTTGATGATCCTGAACCAATGAGCTCGAGCGTCGTCACCTTCGTCCGCGGCGTTGACGTTGTAACCGATCAACAAATCCTCATCGAAGTCGGGCGCGTCGACAACATCGCGCCGGAAGAGCGAATCTGGAGCGCTCGGTTTGATGGCGACCGATGCTACCTGGTCACCTTCCGTCAAATTGACCCACTATGGGTTATCGACATATCAGATGAAACGACACCAGTCATCCTTGGCGAACTCGAAATTCCCGGGGTTTCAACCTACATCCATCCTCTCTCGAGGAATCACCTGCTGACCATTGGCATGGGCCCGGGCCCTGACGGGCTAGGTTTGGATTGGTCAAACACGCGGCTTTCTTTGTTTAACATCACAGACCCATCAACACCAGCGGTTGATGACGTGCTTTCATTGAGCCCGGTGGCCAACCCAGAAGAAGCCGGGTGGACTTGGTCGTATTCAGAAGCCTCTTACGAGCACAAAGCGTTCCAGTACTGGGCGCCAAAAGGCATGTTAGCAGTCCCTCTTTCGACATACAAATACAATAATTGGTACAATGAGGATGGCTATTACTCCTACAGTTATGAGTTTGTGAGCAAACTTATGCTGGTTAATGTTTCACAACAAACCGGAACCATGTCTATTCATGGCGAAGTGAATCACTCAACGTTTTACAACAGCGACGAACAGCGTTCATATTTCAACAACTACAACATACGTAGATCGATTTTTATGGGTGATTTCATCTATGCAATTTCCGCCCAAGGCGTGACGGTTACGAATCTGACATCGATGGACGAAACAATGGCCATTGCACTTGACTACCAGGATGTGTGCTATGGCTGCTATGATGCCCGCCTAGCAGACGAAGGGGCCGAGGACGACGCTGTTCGACCGATGGAAACCGAAAGTTCTCCCAACCGTGATTGAGTGTGACTTTGCATGAACATCACCGTCGCCGTGGTTGGTTGTGGACGTTGGGGGGCCGTGCACCTTGCTTCACTGGCCGAAATGAAACTGTCAGGACACATCGATCGAGCGGTTGCGTGCGATGTAGATGACGTAGTACTGAACAACCTCATTCATGCTGATGCACGTTATACATCAGTGGATCAAATGGTTGCAGCGGAGCAACCCGATTTGACAATCATAGCAACACCAAACCCGACGCACTATCCACTTGGCAAGGCGCTACTGAAACTTGGGCTCAATCTTCTCATCGAGAAACCATTTGCTCCAACCCTTGAAGCAGCCACAGACCTCATCAAAGAAGCACTACATTCGGAATGCACCGTTTCATCCGGCCACCTTTTACGGCATCACCCAGGGGTTCAGCAAGCAAAGCAGGTTGTTGTTTCTGGGGAAATAGGAGAAATAACACTAGTAAAATACGTGCGAAAAACGATACGCTCCAAGCCGAAATCCATGGGGGTTGTAGAGGGCCTCGCATCTCACGGCATAGATGCTTTAGACTATTTTTTCCCTCAAAAATTTGAGTTTTCTTCGTGCCATGTGGTAGAGCAAGGAACAGACCACCTCTGCGTTGAGGTTCACGCACCATCGCACCTCAACCGGACACACCTCAGGGGGCGTGTTGATGTGGCATGGGCGGCTAACGTGGAAGAACGCATCATCCAAATGATCGGGACTACAGGTTCACTCGAAGTTGATTTTAGCCAACATCAAACCATCTTGGTTAATGGAATACGGCGCCAACTTCACACTCAGATCAGTCCTTTAAGGGCTCAAGTGCAAGCAGCACTTCATCGAAATGAGATGAGTGTAGAATTAAGCCAGTCTCTGGTGAGTACTACTCAGAACGTAGCGATGGTCAAATCCGCTATGAGTTCAGTAAAGTGAGCGTTTGCATTGCGAGTATTCAAGAATTAAACCCGCCTGGAAGGGAACATGGGCCTCCCATATTCGACAGTACAACGCATGTTTCTCGGTAGCCTTGTGATTGCGGGGCTTACATGGTTGACCCAAGACAATTACACTGACGCAGCCTATGTCCTGATTGCCCTCAACTGCTTAATCGCCATCGTATGGGGCCTCTCTGAGCGTGAAATTGCTTTTGCCCATCTCGGCATGAATCAAGCAGGAATTTTGACGGTTGTCGGATTCATTGGTTCGATTGCGCTTTTTGCTGAAGTCAGCATTCGTGTGTGGGGCTTTCCAACCACGGGCTCTTACATTCTTTCTGTTTTCTTCGTCGGCTCGTTCTGGTGGACAAGCGCTTTAATTCAACCAGAGAACAACTGACAGGCTCAACACAGTCGTTCTTCAGGGCCATGCGTGCGAAGGGTGAAAGGCCTCGGCCACTAACACGAACTGATTGACATGGCGAAGTATGGCGACCACCCCCCTCTCCCACAACGTCTGGAAGAACTTCTGATGGAGGACGTCCATACAGTGTTCATCAAAGCCGATTGCCCCCCAAGGGTCAAGCGAGGCTCAATTGGCCAACTCCGCTTGGTCGATGTCGAGGGGGCAGATGACGGGCAATGGGATACCCTCAGAATGGAATCTCTCCAAGAAGAATTGGTGGGGCTTGTCGATGAACACCGGCATCGAAGCGACTGTTTTTTGGAAATTGACCGCAAAGGATGCCAAGTCATCCAACTTGGCGATTTACGAATCTCATGCGCGTGGCCTCCGTTTGCAGATGCCCGCGAAATCACCATTGTTCGCCCTGTGGCTAAGCTTTCGCTCGGCGACTATGAACTGGATCAGCGCCTCATTGATCGCCTAGCCGACCACCACCGAGGAGTGTTCATTTGCGGCCGGCCCGGCTCTGGGAAAACGACCCTTGCTCAAGCGATTGCTGAGTATCTCGACACTGATGTTGGAGCCATGGTCAAAACAATGGAGGCGCCAAGAGACTTACAACTCGCCGATCGTATTACTCAGTACGCTCCGCTTGAAGGGGATTTGGAGAAAACAGCCGAAATCATCTTTTTGGTGCGGCCAGATTTTGTCATCTTTGACGAAGTACGACGAGCGAGAGATTTCGAAATCTTCGCCGATGTTCGTTTGGCAGGCGTGGGCCTGCTAGGCGTGACCCACGCCAACTCCGCACTCGAAGCCATCCAACGCCTGATCGGCAAAGTTGAGCTTGGACTTGTAAGCCAAGTACTCGACACAATCATCCATGTTGAAGCAGGAAAAATCGAACAAGTGATGGAACTTAGGATGACTGTTAAACCACCAACAGGTATGCAAGAGGAACTTGCTCGCCCAGTCATCGAAGTCGTCGAATTTCCAAGTGGCAAAATCACACATGAGATGTTCGCCTTTGGTTCAGAGATCGCTGTCGTTCCAGTTGAGGGGCGCACACAAGGGGCACTCTCGCCAATGAAGACATTGGCCCGCGACCAACTTGTTCACATCATTCAGCAATGGGTCGGCGTCCAGTGTCAAGTGCAATTCAAAGGCGAGGGTAGCGCCACAATTTATGCCCCACAAAATATGATTTCAACCCTGATTGGCAAAGGTGGAGAAAACGTACGTCAACTCCAAGACGAACTTGGCGGCATGCAGCTCAACATCGAGTCGTTTGATGAGATGCCAGAATCCTTAGGCGCCCCCACCAACCCCCATTGGAGGGATGTTTCAGATCGTCGCAGCAAAGGCAGCAAGGCGTGGGAACACAACGCTCGAGGTACAAAACCCCGAAAAAATAAGGGAAAAAAGAATCGTCGTTAACGCTAGACTGTCGTTTCAAATATCGCTTGACTGAACCGAATCTACTGTACAAATATAGGGTCGCTGTTTAAGTATATTGAGTTGGGAAATCTTGTCCATGAGCAGCGATGATAGTGCCTCCTCAACAGAAGGCCGAGCCCTTGTGAAGTTCTTGCTGGAAAATCGAATGATGATGAACTACATGTCCATCCTCATGATAATTTACGCCGTTTGGGCGACCATCGAAGTCCTTACCAATGCTTCTGGCGCAACCTGGTGGCCTCCAGAAACCGGCATTCCTGCTTCCGAACTTTACAACAATCCAGATAACGTTCAGAACATCAACAACGGATGGGTCATCGGTCTCGGTGCTGTGTTTGGCACCGTTGGCACCATGATCCAATACTTCTATCGCGCTGCACCATACGTCGATGCTTCGATGCAGGCAACCGCCGCACTCATCATTTCCGCAGTCAAAGAAGACGAAATTCAAGAGTCTGCTGAAAAGATGGCCAAAGAAATTGTTGCTGCTGAGAAGGAAGAAGCTGAAGCAGAAGCACAAGCAGAGGCTGAAGCAGCCGAGCAAGAGTCCGCGGAGGATTCTGAAGCCGACGCCGATGCATCGGCCGATGCAGAAGGCGAGGAAGAAACGAACAACGACGATGCTGAACCGTCGGAAGAAGAAGGACAGCGACAAAAATTCTGAGGTGAAAATATGTGGGAACATCGATCTGTATCAAACAAAGCTTATGCTGAAACCAAACAAATGCGACCAAACGAAACATACGTTCGTTTGATGGACGTCGTCGAAGAAGCAGTCTCCAAGGCTCAAGTCGCTGAATTCGACCATGAAGCCTTCCTCAAATACGTTCCACAACGTGGTCCTTGGGAAGAATTGCCACCTTCGGACAGTTCGAAGGCAGACCCCCGTGTTCGATACATCGGACCAGCACGCGCCCGACTGCTCAACACCAACCTGATCCTCGGCTCTTCATGGATTGAATCGGAGAGATTCAAGTTCGAGCGCCGAATTTCCAATGTAGCGGAATTCCTCAAGCAAAAGACAATCATCAATGCAAACATGTGGACTCCAAAGCAACTCTCGACAACGCAAACCCTGTTCTTCTGTTCTACAGGAGATGAAGAGCGCATGGGTGGCTCATTCCTCACCGGCGACGGGCCAGGTACTGATCACCCGTTCCTTGGAGCGCCAGAAGGCGAAGAGCCTGAATGGGAACCAATTCTTTGGGGCCTTGGTCACCGTGGTGTTGTTCCTGATTCAGACCCGCTCGACACCTGCTTCTACCCGTCGTTGATGCATCGTGGTGTTTCATTCAACAACCGATTGGGTTGGACTCGTTACTCCCCTGCAGGGTTCGGAAAGGATGCTAGTGGCTATATTATGACTCGACCAGGAACATGGATTTGGCCTGCAGTCAACGGAAACCGCGAGTCTCCAACAGCGTTCAATCTGCTCGTTAATCTACCAGACCGCCGCCTTTCGTTCGGCGAAGAAGGCATTACTGACGTGTTCATGACAACAGGTAAGACTTCTCTTTACAGCCTCATGGGCATGATGAGTTCGTCAACCGTGCGCCAAATGTTCGGTGCAGGCTCTGAAATGGTACCACTCGAATTCCACTGCATTGAGCCTGGATTGGATGAATGGATTGCAAGTGCTAGCGACGAAGACAAGTACTCCCGTCTTTTCGAAGTGTGCGCATCCATTGGCTACATGCTCACCGATCCTTGGATCGGCGGTCTTGGCGGCGGTGCAAAGCGCCGACGCATGCTCATGTACCCACGCGACCAAGGCAACTTGTTGACCTGTGTCAACGCAAGCCAAGTCGCTGACCATGCACTCAAATCTAACTATGAGGCCACAGTGTTCACCAAGCTCGATCAGGCTGACTTCATGAACCGCGTCACTCGCCGATTCAAGGCGTACGCCGACCTCGTGGCTGCCAGCGATGTCGCCCAAGGCTCCCGCTGGATCAGCCAAGCCGATTTCCATGATGGTGAAAAGAAGCAAGTTGGACCAAACGTTCACTCAATTCTTTCCGTTCGCGGCTATGACGTAATGAGCATGGATGAGTATATCCAAACCTTCAACGATATCTCCGCAGCGCCAGACCGACTAATGCGCCGATGCATCCAGTCGATTGCAACCAACGCCCTCAAGACGGTTTACCCGCTTGCGGCATTGGGCGAAACTGGTGATGCTGCACCATATTCGCACATCTTCGGAGCACGAGACGACAACCCGCTTGTTTACTACACAGACATTCGCTTCTTGGTTCCAACTTCAATCGACAAATTGCGCAACATCACAGGATCCCGTGGTGCTGATCGTGGACGAATGCGTGAGGCCTATACCTCGCTTACCAACGCTGATCCAATGACCAGTCTTTCCATCCAGGATATTTGCTTGCCATTCTTGGCAGACATGGGCGAAGACTCTTGGCAAACCGGAACCGGTCTTAATGAAAACGAAATCATCGTCGAAGTGACTATGGCAGTCAATCCTGCCCGGGTTTGGAAAGCTATTCTTGAACCAACAGTCAAGGAAGTCTTTGACCTGCCAAAGGGTTCGAAAGGAACCGCAGCTAACCTGTGGGGCGACATCTTCATGGAAAACGAGACTCTTCACGCCAAGATGGAGCGAGATGGCCTTGGCCACTACCTTCGCTTGCTCAAGCTAGCGTACCACTGGGCCAACGATGAAGCGAGGAAGATTCACGGACTAAAGAAGTGATTCCGCTTCAACCATCTAAGGAGGCGTTGATGTGTCAGCCACTCTCAATCTCACCGAAGTCTTGTCCTCACTACAAGATGCCATGACAAAAGATGGAAGCATCTCTACCGAACACAGATCGTTCTACACAACGTTCCGCGGGCAAATTGACGCCCACCCGGGGACATTTATGCCAACAGACATCCAGATTCTAATGGAAAACGCACGCCGTGAAATGGTCGGCGAGGTCACAGATGAAGAATACGAAGGCTTTGTTGAAGCCGTTTTATCCAAAATCAGCATCAAAGAACGTCTCGAGATTAAAGCCAAAGAGGAAGCGGATACGCGTTCCAAGGAAGAAATCGCTGCACTGGTCAAACAAGCAGAAGAAGAAGCCCGGGCCAAGGTCCAGGCCGAATTTAGACTAAAGGCTGAAGCAGAAGCTGCAGCAAACGCAGCACCCGAAACCGAACCTACACCCGCTGCAACACCCGAAGATATCGAGGCCATGGTCAAAGAGAAGGCGGAAAAAGCAGCTGAGGAAGCAAGAGCTCTTGCGGAAAAGGCAGAGAAAGAAGCCCAAGAACAACTTCGAAAGCAGGAGCACGAAAGTGCAATGGCCGAAATCGAATCTGCTCGCAAGGCAGCTGAGGATGAAATTGCCAAACTCAAAGCCGAGACTGAAGCACAAATCGCAGCTGTTGAGACAGAGCGAGTTCGTGCAGAAGAGGAAGCTGCAGCACGAGCAGCTGAGGACGAGGCACGACGTTTAGCAGAAGCTGAGCTGGCCCAAGCAAAGCAGCAAGCAGAAGCCGAACTTGAAACCGCTCGCCTCGAGGCTCAACAAGCCCAAGAAGCCCTTGCTGCGGAAGCTGAACGCCTTCGAGCTGAACAAGAGGCTGCGGCACGTGTTGCAGAAGACGAAGCAAGGCGCGCTGCTGAAGCGCAATTAGAAGAGGCAAAGAAGCAGGCAGAAGCCGATCTTGCAGCCGCTCGTCTCGAGGCCCAACAAGCCCAAGAAGCCCTTGCTGCGGAAGCCGAACGCGCTCGGGTTGAGGCTGAAGAAGAGGCTGAACGCCTTCGTGCTGAAGAAGAAGCGGCTGCCGCAGAACCTGCGGAAAAAGAACTCCCAGATCTTCCACCACTCGACGGCTCTGCAGCACCCCTCCCTCCTGTCGAAGAGGCATCCGGACTTAATCTTCCAGTTGTTATAGCCGCCGTCGGCGGAGCAATCGCCTTGTGCGCAGGTGCCTTTATCTTCGTTCTTTGAAAGCATAGATTTCCTAAGAAAAGAAAGGGTTCATCTATGCGCTTCACGGCCCAGTGAATCAATGGCTCAACCTAACGATGGTTCTGGACGCGCTCCCGTGGCCATCGTCCGTCCAACGACTTCGGTAACGAGCGGCGTCGCAGTGACCCAAAAATTGGTGAGTGCAGCAGTCGCTTTTGGCGATCTTCTTCGAGGCACTTTCGGCCCAAATGGCCTTGACAAAATGATGTACAAAACCAACGGCCAAACCGCAGTGACCAATGATGGGGCAAAAATCGTCGCAGAACTCTTGGTCAAGCATCCAGCGGCCAAAGCATTTGTTCAACTTGCGGAATCTCAGGAAAATGCATGCGGA
>VMHT01011849.1_pt1 | contig 22141 bp, 19 predicted proteins | sample 4693611 | NCBI WGS metagenome assembly VMHT01 (sample SAMN12280063, study PRJNA550983) | marine metagenome | isolation source: seawater sampled from same location over 5 years 0.02-0.2 micron viral filtrate | place: USA: collected off the coast of southern California halfway between the port... ...
GGTGCTAAAGATTTAAAATTCATATTTATTTCTTATATTGTAAAAAATCAAAATCACAACCCTCGTCTGCTTGTAAAACAGTGTCATAATAAAGTTTTAAATAACCTCTCTTGATAGTTGGAGCTTTAATTTTTACATTTCTTAGTCTTTTTTGCATTTCACTTTTTGTAATTAAAACATTTAAAGATTTATTTTTTACACTCAGTTTAATTTTATCACCTGTTTTCAATATCGAAAAAGGTCCCCCAATTGCTGACTCGGGTGCAACATGAAGTATGATGGTGCCAAAAGCAGTTCCACTCATTCTTCCATCTGAAATTCTAATCATATCCTTAACGCCAGTTTTTAATATTTTTTTTGGTATCGGCAAATAGCCTGCTTCAGGCATTCCATAGACAGTCTTTGGTCCAATATTTTTTAATACTAATATGTCGTTTTTTGAAATCTTTAATTTAGGATCGTCAATTTTTTTTGTCATTTCTTTGATATCCTCAAAAACAAAAGCTGTACCAATTTTTTCAAATAATTTTTTATCTGCAGCAGATCTTTTTAAAATCGCACCATTCGGGCAAATATTGCCAAAAAGAGAAATTAAACCACCTAGTTTTTCAAATGGTTTATTTTTTGATCTAATAACTTCTTTTTTATGAAATACGTTTTCATTCTCCTTAATTACAGAAAATAATTTTTTTCCTTCAATATTAAAGGTATTTTTTTTAAATAATGACTTCAACTCTTTTAAAACTACATTCATTCCCCCGGCATGGTAAAAATCTTCCATATAAAAACTACCTGTAGGTTTTAAGTTAACTAATACAGGTGTTTTGTTACTAATCTGATTAAATTTTTTCAAATCTATTTTAATTCCTGCTCTTCCAGCAATGGCTGTAATGTGTACGATTGCATTTGTTGAACCTCCAAGAGCTAACAATACTACCAAAGCATTATAAATATCGTTCTCATTAATTTTTTTAATTTTCTTAATTTTTTTATTTGCTATTTTTGCTGCTATTTCTCCTGTTTGTTCAGCAAGTTTTAATCGCTCTGCATAAACTGCAGGAACACAAGATGCGTCAGGAAGACATAGGCCCATTGTCTCAACCATGCATGCAATGGTACTAGCTGTGCCCATGACTGCACATGTTCCTGAACTTGCTGCTAATTTTCCCTCAACTTTTTTGATTTTTTTATCTGATATTTCACCGCCTCTATATTTACTCCAGTATCGTCTACAATCAGTGCAAGCCCCTAGTCTTTCATCTTCAAATTTATTTGTAATCATTGGTCCTGCGGGTAAAACAACATATGGCTTACCAGCGGAAATAGCGCCCATGATCATTGCGGGTAAAGTTTTGTCGCAACCTCCAAGAAGAACTACGACATCAACAGGCTGTGCTCTAATCATCTCTTCTACATCCATTGACATTAAGTTTCTAAACATCATACTTGTTGGAGAAAGATAAACTTCTCCTAGCGAAATTACTGGAAAATCGACGCCCAAACAATTTTGACTTTGAATACCTCTTTTCAAAGCTTCAATCATTTCTGGAAAATGTCTATGGCAACTATTCAGTCCACTTGTAGTATTGACTATTCCGACTATAGGTTTATCCAAAGATTTAGTTGTATATCCCATAGATCTTGCAAAAGATCTTCTTAAATAGGACGAAAACTCTTTGTCGCCATAGTTAGTTAGACTTTTATCAATTCCCTGATCTTTAATTTTTCTTTTCATTAATAGATTTTAAACTTGGTGTATTTTGGAACTAAATAATCTAAAATTCCAAGTGACCCACCCTCTCTACCAAAACCAGACTCTTTTACTCCACCAAAAGGAATTTCCGCAGCTGCTAACAACATATCATTTACACCTACCATTCCAACTTCCAAGCTTTCAGATGCAATATGCGCTCTTTTTAAAGAGGATGTAAAAACATATCCAGCAAGTCCAAATTCAGTGCTATTTGCCATTTCAAAAAGCTTACTTTCATCAGTAACTTTGATAATTGGGGCTACTGGTCCAAATGGTTCGATTTTTAATATATCCGCGTTATGAGGAACATTTTTTAACACTGTTGGCTCATAAAAATAACCTTTATTAAATTTTTTACTTGGAGCGCCACCTAATAAAATTTCTGCACCCTTATTTTCAGCATCTCTTACTAATTTATCTATATGATCTAGCCCTCTTTTATTTGCTAAAGGCCCGACATTTGTGTCTGGATCAAGACCATTGCCTAACTTTAATTTTTTTGTATTTTCTACAAATTTTTTACAAAAATCTTCATAAATTTTTTCTTGAACATAAAATCGAGTTGGAGAAATGCAAACTTGGCCACAATTTCTAAATTTTGTATTTGAACAAGTCGTTGCGGCATAATCAACATCAGTATCATCATATACCAATACAGGAGCGTGGCCACCAAGCTCCATAGAAACTTTTTTAATTCCTTCTGCGGCCATTTTTAAAATCTCTCTTCCAACTTCTACGGATCCGGTTAAAGACACTTTTTTAATTATTGGAGATTGAATTAAATATTTAGAGATAAAACCTGATTTCCCTGTCACAAAATTCACAACACCTTTATTTACGCCAGCATCATGACAAGCTCTTACAATCTCCATACAAGTACCAGGGGTTTCACTGGCAGGTTTAATAATAACTGAACAGCCTGCTGCAATGGATGCTGCAATCTTCCGAGCGGGTAAAAGCGCAGGAAAGTTCCATGCACTAAACGCTGCTACTACGCCTACTGGTTCGTATCTTACTTGCAGTCTAGCATCTTGTGTTCTTGACTCAATTAATTGTCCGTAAATTCTTTTTGTTTCTTCTGAAAACCATTCAAATTGGTCTGCAGCAGCCATAGTTTCTCCTTTTGATTCAGCTAAAGGTTTTCCAGTTTCAAGGGTCATAACATTTGCAATTTCATCTACCCGATCTCTTATTAAATCTGCTGTTTTTTTTATAATTTTTGATCTTTCCCAAGGAGAAGTTTTTTTCCAATTCTCCATTGCACTCTTGGCTGATCTTAGAGCTTCGTCTAATTCTTTTTCTTTTGAAGATGGAATGCTTCCAATCACTTCCTCATTGAAGGGGTTGAATACCTCAACTTTTTCTTTAGTATTATTTGACCACTTACCGTCAATAAAATTACCTAAATTTTCATACATAATATTTTTTTCCTTAAATTATATTTTTTGTTTGACGTATTCCGCTTGAACATCCTCACACCAGTTCCCAACATTCCAAGATCCATATGCACCCATACCACCAAGCTCATCTGTACCACTATAAACAGGGACATGTATTACAGATAAACCATCATATTCATAACCCTCTTTTAAAGCTGTTTTAAATTCAACTCCATTGTGCCCACCGTATATGCCTTTTACACCTTTGACAGAATTTGCCATTTGTACGTAATCAACTTCAACACCGTCATTTGTTTTAAATTCTTTACTATATTGTGCATATTGCAAACCGGTAATTGCTGCCATTCTTCTATTATCAAAAATAATAATCATACCCTTCAAACCAAGATAAGCTGCATCAATTAAGGCTTGAGGATTCATCATAAATGATCCATCACCTGTAAAACTTATTGGATACCTTGGATTATCTGCAATAGCTGATGCAAGAATAGCGCTAGTAGAAAATCCCATATAAGAAGCGCCAGTTTCAGTAAAAGTATCATCTGGGCGCATATCTTCTGCAATTTGAAAACCATTTGCCTGAACATCACCTGCGTCAAAAAATTTCACACACTTATTTTGATTTGAAAAATCAACAGCATGCTTAATTGCTGCAGGTTGGGTCAATATCACCTTACCAAATGCTTCATCTTTTAACTTTTCATTTTCATAAATTCTTTTTTTAAAATCAAACCATTTTCTTTTCTGAACTTTGCATTCCTCAATCCAATTGTTTTTGCTATTCGATTTAATATTTTTTGTATTTAATTCAGTGTTTAATTGATTAAGAATGGTTCCAATATCACCATTTAATCCCAGTGTATTATTATAATGCATCATATCTGCTAAATCTGCATTAATGTTGATTACCTCTTTTGCATTGGGATAACCTATGCCAGAGCAATCTGATTGGCACACAGACCTTGATCCAATTGAAATTAATAATTCTGCATTTTGCATAGCATAGTTTCCTGAAATAGATCCTTTGCTGCCACCTACATGCATATTGTTTTCGTGATCATCTGGTAAAATGCCAAGACTGCCGGGGGCGAGGACAACTGGTAATTTTAAATTTTCAGAAAATGTTTTTAATTCTCTTGAGAACTTAATTGAACCTCCTCCAGCTTTGATTACTATTTTCTCGTATTTATTAATTATTTTTTCAAATTCCTTTATTTGCTCATAATCTAATTTACTTTTATTTTTTAAATCATCCTGACCGGGCAAAGTAATAAGATTTAAATTTTTTATAATTTTAGGCTGAGTATTTATTGGAAGCATAAAATAAAAAGGTCCAGCTTTATAAGGGTGTTTAGTTTTTAAATAACCTTTTCTTAAACCATCTCTAATTGACTCTGGGGTATGAAAAACATGAGACTCTGACATTAGTGCAGTAATTTTACCGTAAAGATCTTGCTCCCTCTTTGGTATTTGTTGCATGTTGTAACCTTCACCATAAGTAGTTTCATCTCCATATATGTGGTACAATCCGACACCATTCGATGAAGATGCTAAAGAACCGGCCATTGCTTGCAAGGCTCCAGGTCCAATTGAAGTAACAACCGCAGGTATTTCGTTGTATTGCCATCTCAATGCAGTGGCAGCATGGGCCATTTCTACTTCATTTCTGAAATTAAAAGTTTTAGTTACTCCATGCTCTTCATAGATTCTTAAAATTTCAGCAAAATCTGTTGATCCATGCCCAAAAATAGCAAAGTATTTTCTAACTTTTTGTTTTAATAATCCTAAAATAATTCCCTCTGATAAACTTACATCGACATTTATAGGTAACGATTTATTTTCAATGCATTCAAGTAAATCATTATTATTTTTTGCTAAAATTTTTGCTCTTTGTTCAACAGCTTTTAAAGTTTTCATGTTTGCAATTGCTCCTTCAATTCTTTTTGCTTTTTAACTTCAATTACTCGCTTTCTTACCTGTAAAAATATAGTTAATATTATTAATCCAAAAAAGAGCAAGCTAACGATAGAGCTAAAAAAAATCGTTGGGTCACCGGCTGATAATGACATTGCTGTTCTGTACTCTGTCTCTATAGTTTTTCCCAAAACCATTCCAAGCACAATTGGTGTTACAGGTAATTGAATTCTATTAAAAAAATATCCAATTAAACCCATTAAAATCATCACATTAACGTCTAAAAATGAATTTCTAATCGCGTATGATCCCACAACTACCATTACTAATATTCCTACTCCTAAATGATGTGGTTTCACTTTTAAAATCTTGACTATGTGCTTGATAAAATTAACTTGGAATATAAAGACAATTATGTAAGCAACTAGAATGGCTAGATAAATAGAATAAACTTGCGGAGCATTTTCAATAAATAGCATTGGCCCTGGTGACAATCCGTGAATCAAAAGACCACCTAAAATTATTGCTGTAGCCGGATCTCCTGGTATACCAAGTGATAATAATGGTACCATAGCACCACCAGTTACAGCATTATTTGCTGTTTCTGGTGCAACTACACCTCCAATAGAACCTTTGCCATACTTATCTTTTTCCTCTTGAGATTTTTCAGAATTCTTTGCATGAGAATATGCAAGAAAGGCTGCTATAGGACCTCCGGATCCTGGGATTGCACCAATTGATGTACCCAGACCAACACATCTCAAAATTAAGTTAAAATATTTCTTCAAAAGTGAAAAGCTCGGTAATTTGGTTTTTACAGTTCCAATATCATAATTTTCAGCATCTTCTTTATTCAACCTCATGTTAAAAACTTCTAAAATATGAGGGACTGCAAATAATCCAATCATAGCTACCAAAAGATTGACTCCCTGTAACATTTGAGTACTACCAAATGTAAATCTTGAAATACCTTCGATTTCATCAGTACCAATTGTCATTAGCATCAAACCCAAAACACCTGCGACCAGTCCTCGAAATAATGTTCGCTCTGATAGCCCGCAAATAGTAGAAAAACCAAAGACTACTAACATGAAAATTTCTGCAGGACCAAATTTAATGGCAAATTTTGAAATAAAATCTACCAATAAAATCATAATGATTAGACTAATCAATCCTCCGATTGTTGATACAATCACAGCAGTCCCCAATGCAATACTAGCGTCGCCTCTTTTGGTCATAGCATATCCATCTGCTGCGGTTGCTGCTGCTGAGGGTGTACCTGGTATACCAATTAATATAGCTGAAATTGATCCACCAGTCATTCCACCAATATAAGTGGCAAGTAACAATGAAATCCCAGTAACGGGTTCCATTGTAAATGTAAACGGTAGCATTAAAGCCAAAGCCATAGAATACGTTAATCCAGGAATAGCTCCAAAAACAATACCTGCAAAAGCTCCAATTGATATTGCTATCATTACCTCGAAAGTCCCAACTAAATTAAGTGCAATGCCTAAATTTTCCATTAAAAGATTTGCCCTCTAGGTAAAGTTGATTTTAACAAAATGATAAAAAGAAAATATAATAACCCAGTTATTGCAATGGGAAAAACATAATTTAATTTCCAATTTTTTTCACTTAATAAAAATCTTGTTATAAAATAAATTACAATTGGTGTTGAAATTAAAAAACCAAAATATTTCAATAAAAACGAGTAGGAAATAAAGAGGAAAATGCATATTCCTATATTCCTAATTTCATTTGCCATTAATGGCTTTGATTGATTTTTTGGTACATAACCCTGTCTATATTGATATAAAAAAACTAAACCTAATACACCCATACAAACACCCAAGAAAAATGGAATTGTTCTAGGGGTATTGGCATATTCACCAATATCTCCTTCAATTTGTAAAAAAACTAATAGCGTCCAAATGATTGAGAAAGCAAGTACACCCAATCCAAGGAATAGATAAAACTTGCTTTCTCTCATAGTAAAAATTACTTAGCTTTTTTTGCTAAACCAAGATCCTTCATTAGTTTCTTGATTTTCTTATCGTCTTTAGCAATCTGTTTACCAAAATCTTTTGAATTTAAGTAATTGATTGTAAATCCGATCTTTTTAGATGCAGCTTTGAAAGCTGAACTATTTGCATAAGCTGCAGCAGCAGATTCTAAAGCTTTAATTTGCGCTTTAGGAGTTCCTTTTTTTGCTGCCAAGCCTCTCCACATTGTTACATCAACTTTTTTGTAACCAAGCTCCTTCATTGTAGGAATACTAGAGTCTGAAGCAATTCTTTCCTGACTAGTTACAGCTAACATTTTTAACTGACCAGCTTTGTGAAACGATCTAAATTGACCGGGCCATTGAACTGCAGCATCAATTCTTCCAGCTAAAAGTTCCGCAGGCGCCTTACCTTTTCCATATGGAATGTAATTTACTTTTGCGCCCATTGCGTCAAAGATGATAGCAGATGTCAAATGCGTGAATGCACCTTTACCACTAATACCCACTTTTAACTTTCCAGGATTCTTTTTTGCATAATCAGCTAATTCTTTTATAGAACCAAAAGTACCTGATTTTACAGCAAGAACTGGTACTTCAATTGACATCGCTGCAATTGGAGTGAATGCTTTATAATTAAATGAAGTTCTACCTCTATGGTGAGATGTACTCACTGAGTTAGAATTCCAAACAATATCATAACCAGAGGCAGGTCGAGATTGGATATATTTATATCCTACAGCTCCTCCACCACCAGGTCTTGATACTGGAACAACAGTACCGCCAAGTTCTTTTTCAAGACCTTTAGCAACAAGTTGTCCAACGCTTTTTGCGGTACCACCAAATAAAACAGTCATTTCGATTGTCTTACTTGGAAACTTTGCATGACTACCTGCAAAAGAGTTAGTAGATGCTCCAGCAAACAATAATGTTATTGCAGCTAATGCGCCTACGATTTTTTTTGTTAGTTTCATTTTATTCCCCTTCTGTTTAGTGCAAATCAATTAATAGTTAATCATTAATTGAATTTACGACTTCCGTTTTGCTTTTTCTCTTTAAGAGCTTTTAAAATTTTTTCAGGTGTAGCTGGTAATGATTTCACTCTTACTCCAATAGCATCATAAATTGCATTCATGATTGCTGGAGAAGTTGGAACCATTGCAGGCTCACCAATTCCTTTAGCTCCTAAAGGACTGAGAGGATCTGGATCCTCAACAATTTTTGACGTAACTTTTGGAACATCTAAAGCAGTTGGTAAAATATATTTTGCAAAGCTTCCTGATTTAGTTCTTCCATTCTCTAATTCATAATTTTCCATCAATGCCTGTCCTACTGCTTGAACAACCCCACCTTCAATCTGACCTTCAACGCCTTTAGGATTTATAGCTTTTCCAACATCATGACATGCCCAAATTCCTAGTAATTGGACCTCGCCTGTTGCAGTATCCACTTCTACCTCTGCAACTTGACCTCCAAATACATAGGCTTGCCAAGGTCGTCCAGAACCATCCACTGGATCTAAACCTGTGTGATGTGAAGTATAATTTTCACCGGCGACTGGAATTACTCCGTATTTTTTTTTACAAATATGAATTGCTTCGCTCATTGTCATTTTGTAATTTGTGCCCTCGCTCCATATCTCTCCATCATGAGCTTGAATAGATTTGGCTTCTACATTCCATTCTTTAGCCATTACATCAAACAACTTTTGTCTTGCGCCACGACATGCTAACGCTACTGCATTTCCGATCATATAGGTTTGTCTAGTTGCTCCTGCGTGAGCAGCTTCTGGACTTCTTGATGTGTCATTCTCACCAATCATTACATTCTCTGGTTTTACACCAAGTTCATCAGCAGCTACCTGTGCCAACACAGTCAAAATACCTTCGCCAATTTCTGTAACACCGGTTGATATTTTTGCTGAGCCACCATCATCTATCTCAGCCCATGCACCTGCTTGATCCATTGCAGCAGTTCTTGCAATTCCGTACCAAGCAGCAGCAATGCCTCTGCCTCTTTTTTTTGTTAAACTCATTTTATTACTCTTTTGCCGTTACCATTTGTTTTTAACCTTGCTCCTAATTCACAAGCATCTCTATTATCCTCACTGAAAGTATCTTTTCTACTATTTCCTCTTGAATGCGGTGAACCTTGCTCCCACTTTGATAAGGTTTCTAATTCATTAAGAACTGTATTTATGCTAGCAGAATTTAACTCTTGTTTTGTGTGTGTAAAATTTCCTTTTACAAAAGCATTAATGCGTCTAATTTCAAAAGGATCTATTTGTAATTTTTCTGCAGCAATATCCAACATAGATTCAGTAGCAAATTCTGTCTGTAATGCTCCAAAACTTCTAAACGCGCCACTTGGAGTATTGTTTGTATAAACTCCCCTTGTATCCATTTTTAAATTTTCAATATTGTAAGGACCAGCACCTAGGATCGCAGCTTTTCTCATAACGCCTTCAGTAGAACAGCCATACGCACCTCCGTCAGCTAACATACTAATTTCTGCAGCAAGAATTCTTCCTTCTTTGGTTAAACCCATTTTGTATTTTGTACGACTTGGATGTCTTTTGGCTGTTGAAACAATATCTTCCTCCCTGGTCATGACATATTTTATTGGGTGTCTAGTTTTAGTCGCCAATAAAGCTAACATACCTTGGTAAATCATATCTTCTTTTCCTCCAAATCCTCCGCCAACTGGTGACATTATGAAACGCACTTTATGTATTGGAAGATTCATAATCTTAGCCATCATATGTCTGTGGTGCGTAATATTTTGGCTTGGAGAAACAATAGTTAATACTCCATCTTGGTCAACATACGATACACCTGCCATTGGTTCTAAATAAGCATGTTCCACAGGTTGTGTAGAGAATTCATCTTCAATAATAATATCGGCTTTCTCTAAAGCTTCTTTCGTATTTCCTTTTCTAATAGGTATATGTTTTACTAAATTTGTTTTATAGTGTTCATGCAGAATAATTTTATCTTTCAAGGATTCCTCAGGATCATACAATGCTGGAAGGTCTTTATATTTTATCTTGATTGCTTTTACAGCGTCACGTGCTTGTTCAACGGTATCTGCGGCTACCGCAACTATAGCTTCACCAACATATCTTACCTTATCTTTTGCCAATACAGGTTGATCTTCAATAAACACTCCAAAATTATCAATACCCGGAACGTCTTGGCAAGTCACTATACCTCTGACGCCCTCAATTTTTTTTGCTTTTGATAAATCAAGATTTAAAATTTTTGCATGAGGCCTGTCGCTTCTTAAAACTTGCATGTGCAGCATATTAGGCATTTTCATGTCTGCTGCATATTTTAATCTGCCGGTTACTTTGCTCGGTGCATCAATTCTTTTGACATTGGCTCCAATAAAAGAATTTTTAGGTTTTTCATACTCGTCAAAAACTTTTTCTGGCTTTTCTTTATTAATAACATCCCTTGCCATTTCTACTGCATCAAATATTTTTTGATATCCAGTACACCTACAAATATTTCCACCCATCTCTTCTTTGATTTGCTCTAAATTTGCTTTGGGATTATTTCTTAAAGTTGAAGTAGCGGCCATTACCATACCAGGTATACAAAAACCACACTGACTAGCTCCTGTAGCGCAAAATGCTTTTTGCAATTCAGACATTTTTTCTGGATTTCCCAATCCTTCAACAGTTTCAATTTTAGCACCATCTGCTTTGGCAACTGGTACCAAACAACTTTTAACTAATTTACCGTCTATGAATACAGAACAAGTTCCGCATTCACCTGCGCCACACCCTTCTTTAGTTCCAGTAAGATCCAAGTCTTCTCTTAAAAAATCTAGTAAACGATAATGAGATTGTGTAGTTTTTTTTATTTTTTCTCCATTAACAATTAATTTTATATCATAATTAGACATAGGTACTCTCCATTTGTGATTTCACTTTGTTATCAAACTTCTGTATTGTTTCTTCGATATTATTTTTTCCTAAAGATTTTAAAATTGAACGAATAATAAAATTTTGCAGAACTTCTCTTCTATACTCTCTTCTTGATCTTGATTGAATAACATCTAAATCCAATACTGATGCAGCATAAATATTATTTTCATCAATTGATTTTCCTTTTAAAAATTTTTCCGTTTTAGATAATCTAGTTGGTACTTCGCAAACTCCACCTACAGCAACTCTAATATCTTGAAATTTATCATTATTTAATTTAACAAGTGACGAAACACAAACAGTTGAAATAACTAAAGATCTTCTGTGCCCGACTTTTTCAAAACATGCCCCGTATCCATCTGTATTTTCAACTTCAAAGTTAACTAAAATATCATTATTTTTTAAAGCAACTTTATTTCTACCTTTTACAAACTTTTCTAAAGGCATTTTTTCTTTTATAATTTTTTTATTTTTAAATTTTGCAATTGTGACATTTGTATTTAAAGTTAAAAGTGCTGGCATACCATCGCCTGCTGGAGAAGCATTAACAATATTGCCTCCTAAAGTTGCAAGTTCTCTAATTTGATCATCTGCAAACCAAACTGAAACTTGTGGGAGCACTTTCAGACTTTTTCTTATTTTTTTATCTAAAAATAACTTTTGATAGTTTGTTGCGGCACCTAGAATAATTTTTTTCGGTCCAAAATTAAAAATATTCAACTCTTTGATTCGACTTACATCAACTATATTCTTAAAAAAAATTTCACCTCCTCTTCCTTCTCTTGCCCATGGAAGAATATCGGTGCATCCCGCTACGATACGACAATCTTTAACTTTAAAAGTTAGCTCAAAGTACTCTTTGAGTGTTTTTGGTATAAAATAATTGTCGTATCTAAGCATAGATAATTAAGCCAATTTCTGATCGTTTCTTACAACAACCTTAATTGCATCCTCGATTCTTTCTTTTGTATATTTTAATCCAGTCTCCAATTCTTTCATTGCGAATGTATGGGTATGAATTAATTTTGCATCAAAACGCTTTTGCTCCATCAATGCCATTGCACGATGACAAGCAGATTTTCCCTCTCCTCTTGTTGCAAAAATATATGCATTATTTCTAACTAAATTAGCAATATCGACTGTTACAGGTTTAGATGGGAAAGCAGCTAAACCAATTTTACCACCTCTTCTGATCATTGATGCGGCATCATTGATCGCATTTTCTGCTCCTGAGCATTCAAGGACATAGTGAGCACCAATTCCGCCAGTGAGTTCTCTAACTTTTTTTACAGCATCTTCATTTCTTACATTTATAACATGCGCTGCTCCAAGTTTTTTTCCGATTTCCAATCTATTATCCCTAGTACCTGTTAAAATAACTTCTGCTCCAAGGGCATTAGCTACACCAACTGCACATAGACCTATTGGACCTGGTCCTGTAACAACAATAGTTTGACCAGCATACAAACCACCCATAACATCTAATGTGTACATACTTGTTCCAGCTGTAACACATAGAGTTGCTTCTTCATCAGACATTCCATCCGGAACTTTAACAAGAGTTTGTGTTCTATTGGTCATGTACTCAGCAAATGCACCATCTGTTGTAAATCCGTTAGCTTTATGACCTCTATCCGTATAACTATAATTCAAACAAGAGGTATACCAACCTTTTCTACACATCTCACATCTGCTGCATCCAGCATGAATTTCTACACAAACTCTATCACCAGGTTTAAATTCGTGAACACCCTCACCCAATTTCACAACGGTACCCATTGCCTCGTGACCAAATGTAAAATCTTTATTAAATGGCAATTCACCATTAATCATAGCTGGTAAACCATGAGACATTATCTCTAAATCGGTTGCACAAATTGCAACAGCATCAATTTTTAAAAGGCACTCACCTTCTTTGGGTTCTGGAACAGGTTTTTTTTTAATTGTTATGTTATTTGGATCATTTAAAACCCAAGCACCCATTTCCTTTGGTATCTCGAACTTCTGGTTGTGACCCATCATGTCATTCTCACGCGGCATGTTTGTCTCCTTTGTTGTTTGTTTTTTTGAAGTATTTCCCTATTTCGATAGCAGAAAATTTTACAGAACTTTTAATTTTATCCAAATATTTTTTATCATTTATTATTTTAAATTTTGGAGATGAACAACTTATTGAGGCAAAAGGTTTTTGCTGGTTGTCAAATATAGGAAAACCAACGCAAAAAACTCCTGGTTGAAACTCCTCATCATCAGTCGCAAAACCATTTTTATTAATTTTATCCAGCTCAAATGATAAATGTTCTAAATTATTAATGGTATGATTAGTGAATTTTTCTAACCTACCTTTTAGAATTTTCTTTTTACTTGCTTCTGTCATGAAAGCTAGCATTGCCTTTCCAGACGCTGTAGCATGAAATGCGTTGTCCTTATTTAAAAAACCATGATCTACTCTCACTGGATGAGTAGATTCTAGCATACTTAAGGTAATTAACTTTGTGCCCTCAAAAGATGCAAGATGAACTGCCTCTCCTGTTATGTCATTAATTTTTTTTAAAAAAGGTCCTGCATAACTAATAAATTCGTTAGCTTTAAGATCAATAACTTCGCTGAATTTTTTTAATTTTGATCCTAAAAAATATCTTTTTGATTTTAAATCTTGATACAAATAACCTTTGTCACAAATTGTTGAGAGCATATGATGAGCGGCAGATTTCTTAAATCCTAATCTATCGCAAATTTCTTTTAAACTGATACCTTTAGTCGAATTGGAACTTAAAAAATAATCTAACGTATCAAGTGTTTTAAATATGGATTTTACTGACATGCTTCGAGGGTATTTAAGATATAATAGTTTGTCAATAATAAATCAAAGTTTAATAATATTAAACCTAATTGATTGTATAAAACTAAAATTACTTACAAAATAATCTGAAAATAAAGATTAAAACCTTAAGTTGAAAACTAAAATTTTAAATATTCTATAAACGCTCTGATCGATATCACCATAAGAAATAAACCGAAAATTTTACTCAATAAATTTTTGTTAATTGAATGCGTTATTTTTGCTCCTATTGGTGCGAATATCATAGTTATAGGAACAAATACTAAAAAACCCGCAATATTTATAAATCCTACACTAAAAGGTGCCGATACATTGAAAAAAATAATTCCACTTAAAGCCATGCTAATTGCACCACAAACAGCATTTACTATTCCAATGGTTGCAGAAGTTCCAATAGCTACATTTATTGAATACCCTATTGTTTTCAAAAATGGCACTCCGAGCGACCCTGCACCAATTCCAAGAGGTACTGACATAAAACCCATAAAAATACCGTATAAATTTTTAAAAACATTTGGTACTTTCTTTTTTTTTGAACCAGCTTTATCCCTAAAAAAAATAAAAAATACACCAACACAAAAGGCAAAAAAAGAAAACATTAAAAGAAGTTGTGGAGTTTTAGAGTTTGTAGCGACAATAGTTCCAATTAAGATTCCAATAACTACACTGACACCAAAGGTTTTTACGAGATTAAAATCTACAGCTTTATATTTCATGTGTGATAATGCTGAAACAATTGATGTTGGAATTATAATTGCCAAAGATGTCCCAATGGCCATATGCATAATTAAGTTTTCTTCATACCCAAGTTTTCCAAAAGCATAATACAAAGCGGGTACCATGATTATTCCACCACCAACACCTAGCAATCCTGCAATAAAACCTGAAAGACTCGCTGCTACAGATAACACTAAAAGCAATGTAACGATCTGATTAAAATCTAATGATGTCAAATTAATTTACCAAAGCTAACTTTTCGTTATTTTGAGCTACTTCTAAAATATGCTTCACTTTTTGGAAATCTGAGTCTCTTGCCATCATATTATCTGATAGATATCTTTTCCATTTACCCGCACCCCTCTGTCCGTGATAAAGCCCAACAGTATGTCGCATGATTTGATTAACTCTAGTGCCTTGTTTAACTTCTTTATCCACGTATTCAACTAGCTTTTCAACAATTTCTTCTCTTGATAAAATATTATTATTGTTAAAAATTTCTTTTTCAATATCTGATAAAAAATAAGGCGATTGGTATATTGCTCGTCCAATCATAACTCCATCTACGTTTTTTAGATGAGATTTTATCTCTTTTATATTTGTAATCGCTCCATTTATTATAATTTCAATTTCAGGATTTGCTTTTTTAATATCATACACCATTTGATAATTTAATTTTGGTATTCTTAAATTTTCTTTTGGACTTAAGCCCTTTAAAATAGCTTTTCTTGCATGGAGTATTACAGTTTTTACACCTGTTTTTTTTATTTTCTCAACAAATGAATTTAAATACCCGAAATCTTCAATATCATCAAATCCAATTCTGGTTTTTACTGTAATTGGAAGTTTGGTAGAATGAACCATTGAAGATAAGCAATCCGCAACTAAATCTGGTTCTTTTATAAGGCAAGCCCCAAATTTATTTTTTTGAACTTTTTTACTTGGGCATCCAAGATTTAGGTTAATTTCATCATACCCAAAGTCTTCAACTATTTTACAGCATTCCGACAGTTCTTTTGAATTACTGCCACCTAATTGCAATGCAACTGGCTTTTCAAATTCACTGTATTCTAATATTTTTTTTCTATCTCCATTTAATATAGCGCCAGTAGCAATCATTTCTGAGTATAAAAATATATTTTTACTTATTAACCTTAAAAAAAAACGGTCATGACGGTCTGTGCAATCCATCATTGGTGCCATTGAAATAGTTCTATTTTGACTGGACATACTTTTTTATTTTTTCTGAATAAGAAATCTTTCCTTTTGTTATAAAGTCTTCATGAATATGCTCGAGTTTATCAAGTTGATATCCATAATTTACCATAATACCAAATGATTCAGAATAACCGTAATCGCTGACATTACCATTAATAATAATATCATAAATACTAGCCCCATTTCCTAGATGAAATCTGGATACAGGATTTAATGGTTTATTATTTATTTTTTCATTTATCAAATAATGAGAAACCAACTTTTTAAGTGTCTCCTCTTCTTTTATTATTTTTGGGTCACCGATTTTTAATTGTGGTGATTTTAAGAATTCTAATTTCGAAATATCGTAATTTTTCAAAATATTCTGCAATTGAGTTCCGTTTAGAGAAAAAAACCAGTCTGCAAATCCTGGTAGTGGAGATAAAGTTCCAAAGTGTTTAATTTTTGGACACTCTTGCTGAATTTCAAAAACAACTCTTTTTATTAAAAAATTACCTAACGTCACTCTCATTAGGCCATCTTGACAATTATTAATTGAATAAAATGTAGCTGTATCATAATTTATATTTTCATTTGTTTTGGGCTTAATTAGCTGCTGAATTGATCTGCCAATTCCCTTGGTGAACGCAACCTCAACAAAAATAAGTGGTTCGTCTTTTAAAATTGGATGAAAATAGGCAAAAAACCTTCTGTCATCTTGTTGTAATCTTCTTTTTAAATCATTCATGTCTTTAATTTGGTGAACTTTTTCATACTTTATAATTTTTTCTAAAATTGCAGCTTTAGTCTCCCAAGTAATTCTTTCGAGTCTTAGAAAACCTGGGTTAAACCACGATTTAAATAAATGCCTGATGTCTTCATCTAAATTTTTAAGATCATTATTTGTTGGTAAAAATTTAATTAAATCTTCCCTCATCGAAACCAGAAATGGTGTTCCATTTGGTGCCATGTTTAATCTTCGAATTAGCTCTTGACGGTTTCCTTCTACAGCGTCACCAAGTTCTTTTAAACTTCTATCATTTTTATCACTTAAATAATTAGTGATTTTTTTTTCTACTTCATTTTTACTGGGGGCAAATCTATTATTAATCTCTTTAAAAAAACTTAATTTTTGATCATTATCAAAAGTAGAATAGATATTAGTAATTTCTCTAGCTAAAGCAATTCCAGAAGCTATACCTTTAAAAGATATTAAGTCATCACATAACTGGAGCGCTGATGCTAAATCCTTTTTAATTATTTTTTTTCCAATTAATCTAAGGCTTGCATCTGCAACTGAAGTAAATAATTTTTTAAAATCCAGCATCTTTACCCATCAACTTGTCTGGTAACCAAGTAACAAGCTCAGGAAAAATACATAAAATGACTATGCAAATAATCATCATGGCCATAAATGGTATTGAGCCTCTTAAAATCTGATTAAGGCTAACGTCTGGGGTGATACCTTTAATAATATATAAATTTAATCCAACTGGTGGTGTAATCAAACCTATTTCCATATTGATTGTAAAAACAATTGCAAACCAATATGGATCAAAACCAAACTCAGTGATGATTGGAAGTAAGATTGCAGATGTCATTACAATAACGGCAACAGGTGGTAAAAAAAATCCAGCAATTAACAAAAAGATATTAATATAAAAAAACAAAAGCCATTTGTTCAAACTCATTTCTACAATAGTTTGAGCTATTGACTGTGTGACGTATAAAGATGATAAGCTAAAGGCAAAAATATAAGAGCCAGCAATGATGAACATTATCATTACGCTTTCCTTCATAGATACCTTAACGATATCCCATATTTTTTTTGGATGATAAATTTTATAAACAACTGCAATCATCACAAAAACTAAAAAAGCACCAACGCCAGAAGCTTCTGATGGAGTGGCTATACCTCCATAAAGAACATAAAGAACTCCAACAACAATACCTAGAAAAGGAAGTACTCTTGGAATTACCTCTAATTTTTCTTTTAATGTCGGTGGAATCCTATTTCTTGCTCTTTCAGCATATGACTTATCAATAAAATAAGAGTAAATATAAGCCCACAACATAAATAAGCCTGCAAGTAATAAGCCTGGAATAACTCCGCATAAAAATAATCGTCCAATTGATGTCCCAGTTGCGAGACCATAAACTATTAATACAATACTTGGTGGAATTAAAACTCCAAGTGTCCCACCTGCTGCGATACAGCCGGTAGCCAACTCAGCTGAGTACCCTCTTTTTCTCATCTCTGGAATACCCATAGTACCAATGGCTGCACATGTTGCTGGGCTTGATCCACTTAATGCTGCAAATATTGAACATGCACCAATATTAGAAACTACTAAACCACCTGGTAGCCTCCATAACCACCTGTCTAATCCTGTATATAAATCTTTACCCGCTGGTGAATAAGCTACCGCCATTCCCATAAGAATAAACATAGGAATTGAAAGTAGAACAAAAGAATTTAAGCCGGCATAAAATGTTTCGGCATACACATTTAGAATTTGAAATCCCTCAGCCAAAAATAAAAAAACCAATGATATAAAACATAAACCAAAAGCTATTGGGATACCTGAAAAAAGCATTGCTACAGTGAATATCCCTACGAATAAACCAAGCATTAATGGATCCATATTATTTATAAATTCCATTATAATTCCTTCAGTTTTCTTGTTAATTTAATGAGCTCTGCAATATAAGACATGACCATTAGAGTTGCCCCAATTAACATTGAGGAATATGGTATCCATAATGGCGGTCCCCAAATCGTACCAGTATTGTGATTTTTGATAAAAGCTTCTGCCGTAATTTCTAAACTAACATAAAACAAAATTGAGAAAAAAATCAAACAGAGTGTGTCTGTGAAAATTTTAAGTTTGGTAATACTTTTTTCAGACATAAAAGAATATAGGTACTCCATATTCACGTGTCCTTTCTCGCTTAAAACATATGCACTTCCAATGAAAGTAGACGCAACTAGTAGCATAGTAACTAATTCTGTTTGCCATGTTATGGCGTTTCTAAAAATATAACGCTCAAAAACTAATTCTGTAATTAAAACTATTGATAAAAGTAAGCAACCAGCTGCAAAAATACCACACAGCTTTGCAATCTTTTCTGTAAATCTAATGAACTTATCAGCCATAAAAAAAAATACCCCTGCTTAAGCAGGGGTATTAATTTAGATTATTATTTTACTGCTAAAGCCTGGTCAATTAATTTTTGACCACCTGGAACTTTTGTAGCAAAATTTTTGTATGATGTTTTCTTAGCTATTTCTAACCAAGCATCAAAATCTGATTTAGTCATGTATGCAAGTTTAACACCAGCTTTTTTATAAGCTTTTTCCATAGTAGTGTCTAAACCAGCCGCTTCTTTTGTCATGTACTTCTCAGCAACTTTACCAGCTTTCATTAAAGCTTTTTGTTGTTTTGAAGTTAAAGCATCAAAAGATTTTTTTGACATAAGAATTGGCTCGTACATAAACCATAGTCCATATTTACCTGGAGGTGTCGCACACTTAACTTGTTCATAAATTCTGTATGAAACAAAACTTCCTGAACTCGTATTAGCACCATCTAGTACACCAGTTTGAAGACCATTATAAATCTCCGATGATGGCATACCTTGAATTCCAGATCCAGCACCTTCTAACATTTGGTTAAAAGCTTTTCCTGCAGCTCTGAATACTTGACCCTTCACAGTACTTGGACTTGTGATACAGTTTTTTTTTGAAACGAAACCACCAGCTAACCAAGCGTCAGATAAAACAATAACGCCTGCGTCATTAATGATTTTTTTGATTGTTTTCATCATTGGCGAGCTATTAACTCTTAATGCGTGTTTATGATTTTTCACCATTCCAGGCATTAAAGTAATATCAAACTCTGGATGAAATTTTGCAGCATAAGCCAGAGGGAACGCTGAAATATCCAATTGACCAGTTGTCATTGGTTTCCATTGTTCTTTTGGCTTATAAAGTGATTTAGCTGGGTAAATTCTTACATTTACACCAACGTTAGCTTTTTTCATTTCGTCAGCAATGATTTGTACCATTTCATGACGAACGTCAAATTTACCGTCTTTTCTTTTTGTACCCGGCCATTGGTGACTTGCTTTTAAAGTTTTAGCAAATGTTTCACCGATACCAGTAAACAAGAAAACAGCAGTAAATAGATATATAAATGATTTTTTCATTTTCATTTATTGTCTCCCCTGTTTGTTAAATTATTGGCCATTCAACTATATTTTGATATTAAGTTCAACAAGATAAGATAACAGGAGACAATATTGCATAACACAAAAATGAAGAATAATGGGCCATTATCAGGATTATTAGTACTAGATTTAACAAGGGTTCTTGTTGGTCCGTATTGTACTATGATTTTATCAGATTTGGGGGCTAGAGTTATTAAAGTTGAAGCTCCAGAGGTAGGAGATGACTCAAGAAGTTTTGGACCTTTTGTAGAAGATCAGTCAGCATATTTTATGTCATTAAATAGGAATAAAGAGAGTATTGCACTTAATTTAAAAAACGAAAAAGATAAAAAGATATTTGAAAAAATTTTACCAAAAGCAGATATTTTAGTTGAAAACTTTAAACCTGGAACATTAAATAAATGGGGTTATGGTTGGGAAAGTTTAAAAGATAAATACCCAAAATTAATTTATGCTTCAGCATCAGGCTTTGGTCAAACTGGACCACTTAAAGGTCTCCCAGCTTACGATATGGTAGTTCAAGGAATGGGTGGATTAATGAGTGTGACAGGCCAACCTGATAGCGAACCTACAAGAGTTGGAACATCTATAGGTGATATTACTGCAGGTTTATTTACTGCAATTGCTATAAACGCTGCACTATATGATAGACAGAAAACTGGAAAAGGAATGTACATTGATGTGGCAATGTTAGATTGTCAAATTGCAATCTTAGAAAATGCAGTTGCAAGATACTTAACAAAAGGTGAGATACCAAAGCCTATGGGTTCAAGACATCCATCAATTGCACCATTTGAAGCTTTTAGCACTAAAGACAGTTACATAGTAATAGCAGCAGGTAATGACAAACTATTTGAAGGGATGTGCAAAGTTTTAAATATAAATCTGCATAACAATGGTAAGTTTAAAACAAATGCCAATAGAAATAAAAATATTGATGAGCTTAAAATAATACTAGAAAATGAATTGAAAAAAAAAACTACTACTGAATGGTGCAAAATATTTGAAGAAAATAAAATCCCTTGTGGTCCTATAAATAATATCAAAGAAGTTGTTGAGAGCCCTCAAACTAAAGCAAGAAACATGATTGTAAGTGCAATACATAATAAAATTGGAGAATTTAAAATGCCAGGAAATCCAATTAAAATGTCGTCTTATGATGACCCAAATACTCGAGGTGAGATACCTGATCTAGACCAGCATAGAGAAAAGATTTTAAAAGAATTTGATATTTAAGAATTTTGTTCTTCGTTTCCAGTTTCTAAAGTTTTGGTAGTCTCTGTTTCATCGACGTTATCATCAGAAAAATCATCGTCATCATTAATGGCATTTTCATCAGCCTTAACATTTGAAGCAGGTACTTTTCTCGATCTTTTTGAAGGTAAAATTGCCTGACCAGATTTTGAAACTTCTCCTTTATAAATCTCTTCAAACGCGTCACCTTCTGATGCATCGTATTCTTCTTGTTCAGTTGTATCCTCAGGATGTTCCCTTGCTCTATCAATTGTTTGAGCTTCTAAGTTTTTTTGGTCTAACAATTTGTCCCCCAATTCTCTTAAGGACAATACTGTTTTTTTATCATTATTCTCTGGGACCATTGGCTTATCGCCTGCACCGATCTGAAGTGTTCTTTCTTTAGCCAAAATGACTAAATCGTACTGATTATCAATAACTTCTAAACAATCTTCTACAGTAACTCTTGCCATGGACGTGGCTTATAATGATTTTGTATTATAATTTCAAGCAATAATAATTGGTTTATAACTTCTCATTTTAACAATAAGCAATAAATTAGAAAATAAAGCATAAATTAACATATAGAGCAGTATTTTTAGAGAGGTCATACCAAAATCAATCAATAGACCAAATAGTACTGGTGATAATGCTGTTGAAAAAACCATTAAAGAAATGGTTACTGACCTTATTGCACCAAGGTTTTTCGTACCGTAAATTTCTGACCATGTTGATGTCATCAATACATTGGCCGTTCCATTAGTGACTGCAATAAAAATAAAGAATATTATCGGTGATAGTATTGATTTAAACAATATAGATATAATAAAACCGAAGATCATTGGGATTAAATAGAATGGTAAAATTTTAATTGCACTAAACTTGTCAATTAAATATCCAGAAATCTGTAATGACAAAA
>VMHT01030674.1_pt1 | contig 22138 bp, 18 predicted proteins | sample 4693611 | NCBI WGS metagenome assembly VMHT01 (sample SAMN12280063, study PRJNA550983) | marine metagenome | isolation source: seawater sampled from same location over 5 years 0.02-0.2 micron viral filtrate | place: USA: collected off the coast of southern California halfway between the port... ...
CCCCGGTTGCTCGAACCACTGTTTCACGCCCTCTTCATTGAGCATCTCGCCCTGGTCGTTACAGACTTCAATCAACCCGTCGGTGTACAGCAATAACGTATCGCCAGGGTCGCATTTTAGCGTAATACAATGACTCTCAAATTCATCCTCGCCCAGGATGCCCAAAGCCATATGTGCCGGGCACAGGGTTTCAATATGATTATCCCGGGCCCGTTTACGCATCAACTGGGGCATTCCGCCATGCCAGATATGGTGCTGACACCCGTCGGCATCTATTTCGGCAATAATAGCCGCAAAAAACATGTTACCCGGTAATAACTGTAACAGGGTGGCGTTGATGGTACGGGCCATCTCTGACACGCTCAGGCCTTTGATAGCCATGATCTGAAATGCCCTGGCTACAGGCAGTACCCCGATGGCCGAGGCCAGACCATGACCGGTAAAATCGCCAATTAAATAATAGGCGCCACCGGCAGGGCTACTTTCGGTTAAAAATACATCACCGTTAAATTGCGCTGCCGGGGTTAACTTATAATCAAAACGCGCTGCCATCTCGGGATTATGACGAATTGCATTTTTAAAGATATGTTCAACAATGTCATGTTCCTGCGCCATGATTTGCTGGTGCTGCAACAGGGTTTTGTTCTGATCTTCTATGCGCTGATTCAGACTGCGTATGCGGCCATGAGCACGAATTTTAGCCGCCAGCACTAACCGGTCGAAGGGTTTAGCGACAAAGTCATCGCCGCCTACCTCCAGACACCGGACCAGACTGGCCCTATCTTCAAGAGAGGTAATAAAGATAATCGGCAGGTAGTTGTTGCTGGACAGAGCTTTTAACCTCGGGGCCACTTCATACCCGCTGATATCTGGCATGATCACATCCAACAGCACCAAATCCGGATTCAGCTCACTGGCCATCTCCAGAGCCTGCGCCCCATTACTGGCTTCATAACAATCCTGATAACCTTCCTGCTCAAGCATATGCATGAGCAAAAACCGGTTTAGCGATTCATCATCTACAATTAAAATGCGCATTCGTGAGGTCGGCTTAACTAATCGTAAACTTTTTATCGAACCGGGAAATTTTCAGGATCCGGGCGACCTGAGGCCGGCAGTGACTAATTCGAAAATCAATGCCTCTATCCCCCAGACTTTTTTGCATGTTTAGTAACATGCCTAGCGCTGAGCTATCCATATATTCGGTTTTCGACAAATCAACCTCAATCACTTCTACCTGATCGGGGATGTCGGTATAAGCCTCCTTAAAGTCATGCACCTTGGCAAAATCGAATTTTTCGTCCAGCGCTATAATCAAGTGTGAGTCGGCGCTATGGGTGGCGGTGCTCAGTCCCATCATTAATCTCCTGCAAAATAGGGCAAACAAGCCGTCGGGTTGGCCACAGCAGCGTTATCAAAATATTTATGCTGCTGATGCTAAATATAGCAGTGGCTGGTCACTGTGCTATAAATTTAGCCGAATATTTTCTACCATAGACCGGTTAGTGGCGTAACCCGCTGTGAAAATTAGGCTAAAGGGCAATATATGCAAGACTCTAAACTGGTATACAGTACCGACTCCGGCAGAATCAAAGACACTCAGCAGTCCAGCGAACGCTCGGTGTCCAAAGATGGCGTGGTAAGAATCAAACGGGAAACCAAAGGCCGTAAAGGCAAAGGCGTGTCTATTATCACCGGACTGGACATGGACGCCAAAGCACTGAAAGCGATGTGTACTGAATTAAAAAAGAAATGTGGGTGTGGTGGCGCTGTAAAAGAAGGCACCATTGAGGTACAAACGGATGATCGCGACAAACTAAAAAGCCTGTTAGAGGCAAAAGGTCATGCTGTAAAGCTGGCCGGCGGCTAAGTGTGTTGAATACCCCAATGTTGGCTACACTCACCCAGTAGAATAACAGATGTAAAAGTGAGAATTGTTGATGGAAAAACTGTCTATTTGTGACCTGCATATTGTATTGGTAGAACCTTCCGATACTCAGCGTAAAATTATCACCACCTTACTGCTTAAGGAAAAAGCTAAAGAAATCGACTCTGTAGCCAATCTTGCAGAAGCCCGGGCGGCGGTGCGCTCCCATGGCGCCGACCTCATCATCAGCGCCATGTATTTTGAAGATGGGACCGCCTCAGAACTATTGCGTTTTATTAAAGAAGATCCCGATTTTGAAAATATTCCCTTCATGCTGGTTTCATCTGAAAATCGCCTGAGCAAACTTGAAGAGCTTAAACAAGCAGGTGTAGCCGCTATTCTGCCTAAGCCCTTTGAACCTTTGCATCTGTCCCGGGCATTAAACGCCAGTCTGGATTTAATAAACCACGATGAGCTTGAGCTGGATCTATTTGATGTCCGCGATGTTCGGGTATTACTGGTGGATGACAGTCGTCTGGCCCGCAATCATATTCGGCGGGTGCTGGAAGGCATGGGTCTGGAAAAAATCAAAGAAGCCGAAAATGGCGCTACAGCATTAACCCTGGTTAAAGAGGAAACTTTTGACCTGGTCGTAACCGATTACAACATGCCAGAAATGGATGGACGCGAGCTTTCTGAATTTATCCGTTTTAATCCGGAAACATCCCATATTCCGATTATCATGGTCACCTCAGAAGCTGCCGATAGCATGCATATGCTCAATATCCAGCAGACCGGGGTCAATGCATTATGCGATAAACCCTTTGAGCCTACCGAAGTGCGCGTCATGCTGGCGGCCTTATTAGGCGAATAACGTTGAGCCCTAGCATAGTGTACAAAGACAAAACAATAGTTACCGGTAATTGCGCGGCTGGCCATTGTAAAAAGGAATTGACACACACTGCTTTGCTTTATAAAGTCGGTGCATGAAACAAATTCTTGGTCGCATTTTTATCTTCTTTACCGGCTTTATTATCATTGCCTGAGGGAGAGTGCACTGTGTTCAGAAACCTCCCACCGCGGGAGGTTTTTTTTTGCTTTTAAACGGAACCTACGATGACACAATCAGCGCTGGATACCATTCGACACCGCATTACCGAGCTGGACAGTCAGTTGTTGCAGCTTTTGGCCGAACGCCGTCAGCTTACCCAGGAAGTTGCCGAAACTAAAATTGCGCATCATATTCCGGTACGCGATGTAAAACGCGAAGAGCAGTTGCTGGTCCGGCTTATTAAAGAAGGTCAGAAGGCCGGTCTGGATCCCCACTATGTTACCCAGCTATTTCATGTCGTCATTGAAGATTCGGTACTCAACCAGCAAGCCTTACTGGCTGCCCGTGCCAACCCAGGGGCAGCGCTACCGCTGAATCGGGTAGCTTTTCTGGGCGACAAAGGCTCGTATTCGTACCTGGCCACGCAAAAGTATTTTTCGCGACGTCCAGGAGAGTTACTGGAAATCGGATGCCAGAGCTTTGCTGAGATTGTGCAGAAGGTAGAACATGCCGAAGCCGATTACGCGGTGCTGCCTATCGAAAACAGTACTTCGGGCAGCATTAATGAAGTTTATGACCAGTTGCAGCATACCGAGCTGAGTATTATCGGCGAATTGATTCATCCTATACGGCATTCGCTATTGGTGGCGACCAATACCAGCCTGGACAATATTAAAACATTGTATGCCCACCCGCAGGTGTTTACTCAGTGCAGTCACTTTCTGGCTGAACTGGGCAATGTAGAAGTGAAAACCATCGATAGCACTTCTTCTGCCATGCTGATGGTCAGCGAGATGCAACGGGATGATGTCGCCGCTATTGGTAGCGAAGCCGGCGGAGGCCTGTACGGCTTGTCGGCGATAAAATCGAATCTGGCGAATCAGAAAGAAAATCATAGCCGCTTTATTGTGGTTGCCCGCACGCCGGTGGTAGTGCCGTTGCAGGTGCCGGCCAAGACTACCCTGGTTATCTCTACGGTTCAGCAGCCCGGGGCTCTGGTAGATGCTTTGCTGGTGTTGCGTGAAAACAAAATCAATATGACCAAGCTGGAGTCGCGTCCTATTCATGGCAACCCGTGGGAAGAAATGTTCTATATCGATGTTCAGGGTAATGTGCAGGATGGGCCGGTGCAAAAAGCACTGGAATCGCTACGCAGCATTGCGCGCTATATAAAGGTACTGGGATGTTATCCCAGTGAGGAAATCAGCCCCACCAAGGTTGCCGCAGCCAATGCGTTGACCTCCTCCTAGTGAGTCCTTACCAATAAAAAAGGCTGAATATTAAATTCAGCCTTTTTGCGCTTAACTTCAAAAAATCCCGTGGCTACTTGCGTAACAAGTGGCTGTCATCGGCTTTTAACAGCAGTTGTTTACTGTCAGTCAGACAACGACGGGCGTAATCCCCAAACCAGTTTCCAACCTCAGCAAACTGGCGAATAAAGGCGGGCTTGTCACCGGCCTCCAGTAACGACAATGATGCGCCGAAGCGTTCATGGAAGCGCCGCAATAATGCAAAGTTGTCCGGATTATTAAAAATAATATCCGCGTACAAGTCTGGGGCCTGCGCAAACAAGCGTCCGACCATGGCCAGTTCCAGGCGATAAATGGGCGACGAAAACTGCGTTAGCTTTTCCAGGTCAGGTTTTTCCCCGCGCAGATGTTCGCCATACACAAAGGTATTAAAATGGCGCATAACCTGAATGTAGGCCATGGCTTCATCATGCTCTTTGGCATCGCTGTGATGTACGGTAGCCCCCCAGGTGTTCATCTGCTCTACCAGCCACTGGTAAGCTTCGGGCAGACGTCCCTCGCACACTACCACCACCTGCTTTATCATCCCCGGGGCATCAGGTCCAAACATAGGGTGCAAGCCGACTACCGGACCATGATGGGCGTTTAACATAGCCTGCAGCGGACGCGCCTTGATGCTGGTGATATCCGCCAGAATACAGTCATCCGGTAGCATGGTTAGCCGGGCGATTACCTGCTCGGTTATATTAATCGGCACCGCCACCACCACCAGACTGGCAGTACTAAGTACCCGATGAGCCCGGCCGCTGTCCCAGTCTGCTGGCTCAACACTGCTGACGCGGTAACCGCTTTTTTCAAACAAAGCGACAAATACCCGGCCCAGGGCCCCTTCCCCGCCGATAATAACCACATCACCGGCAGCAGGATTTACACACAGGTAACGGTTATTTTGCGTATGGTAGGACTCGCGCATAATGCGGCGCAACAGGTCCTCGACCAATTCCGGCGATACCTGGGCTGCCTGCGCCTGTTCCCGGCGAGACGCAATGAGATCTTTTTCCCGCTCAGGCACATACACCGGCATTCCGGTTTCGGCTTTAATCTGCCCAACTTCGGTGGTGACTTTAGCGCGTTTCGCCAGTAAGTCGACCAGCTGGGAGTCCAGCTGATCAATCTCATTGCGTAGCTCGCCTAAGCGGCTCGACAAATCAGACATAAGTATTTATTACTCTCTTCTTTATTCAGGCAACCTGGATACGCTTATCACGACGCATTGGTAACACGGTGATCAGGCGATCCCGCATTTGTGCAATAAGCTCTTCGGTAGTTTGCCAGTCGATACAGCCATCGGTAATGGAAACACCGTATTCCAGTTCGTCCTGGTTTTTATCGTCGGCTTTTTGGTTACCAGCATTAATGTGGCTTTCGAGCATTACGCCGATGATAGACTGATTGCCTTCCAGAATTTGGTTTACCACGTTTTTTGCCACCGCCGGCTGACGACGGTAATCTTTGCTGGAATTGGCATGACTGCAATCTACCATCAGCCCTGCGGTCAGACCCGCATCCGCCAGCTCAACCTCGGCGTCGGCCACGCATACCGAGTCATAATTTGGCTGCTTACCACCGCGCAAAATAATGTGGCCGTCCGGGTTGCCTTTAGTACCGATGATACTGACCTGGCCTTGTGGATTAATCCCCATAAACCGGTGACCTGAAGCCGCCGATTTTAACGCATTGATGGCAATGCCCAGGCTGCCGTCGGTGCCGTTTTTAAAACCTACCGGCATAGACAGACCACTGGCCATTTCACGGTGGGTCTGCGACTCCGAGGTACGGGCCCCGATAGCGCTCCAGCTGAACAGCTCTGCCAGATACTGCGGGCTGATTGGATCCAGCGCTTCTGTGGCTACCGGCAATTCCAGTTCCGCCAGCCAGATTAATAGTTCCCGCGCCTTACGCAAACCGGTTTCTATATCAAAGGTACCATCGATATGCGGGTCGTTAATCAGCCCTTTCCAGCCGGTGGTGGTGCGCGGCTTCTCAAAATAGACCCGCATTACCACAAACAGGCTGTCTTTACAGGACTCATGCAATTCTTTTAAACGCAGGGCATAATCTTTTGCCGCGTCAATATCATGGATAGAACACGGGCCGCAGATGACTAACAACCGATGGTCCTGACCATGAATGATGTCGGAGATAGTTTTGCGGGCAGAAGAGATGCCATTAAGCGCCTTGTCTGATACCGGCAGTTCCTGGCTAAGCGCATCGGGGGTAATCAGCACATCCTGGGTGCTGATATGAATATTGTTCACTGTATCTTGCATCTTACCACTCTACTATTTGGAAACTGACTACATAGTGTAGGCTGAGTTCTCTTGCCTAACCACTTACCTTTAAGTGCAAACTAATAATTACACTTTCGTTTTTCGCATTTATTTAAGCTGATTGACTTTTTATCAATATATAGCTAATGGCGCAACCAACATTTTGTCAAAACCATGTATTGGTCGTTCAACGGCCATTAAATCGGCTAGGTTGCGATGACTACCTGTCCTGCCGCAATTACTGCGCCACTTTCAATACGCGCGCCCGGCAGAATGGTGGCCCCCTGCCCGATAGTTACATCAGCACCAATAAATATCGGCCGGGTGTACTGCCAGCCGGCTCGGCGCTGCAGGCTATCCGTGGCATGCAGGACACTGGCGATCACCACGCCATCGGCTATTTTTACGCTGGCGCCCAGGGTTATGGGGGCGGCATCCAGCATCACTACATGATTGCCCACCTGCAGTTCAGGCCCGGCCACAATATTAACACCATAATCACAGTAGAACCCGCGCCCCAGACTGGCATGTTGGGCATGAGGCAATAACTGTTGCAGCACCAACTGGCGTTCAGTGTGATCAGCCGCATTATTGAGCTTGTCGCACCAGCGCTTGGCTCGCTGGCGTGCTCGCTTTAGCGGTTTAGCCTGTGTCTGGTAAGGCCGCCCTGAAACCATTTGCTGCCAAATCTGGCTGGTATACAACGACTGACTCATGCTTTTCTCCAGACATAAAAAAAGCCCGCAATCTGCGGGCTTTTCGAAAAGTTAACAATAACGCAAGGATTAGTAATCTTAGTTAAGCTTTTCTTTGATACGTGCAGATTTGCCTGAACGCTCACGAAGATAATAAAGCTTAGCACGACGAACCGCACCACGACGTTTCACTTCAATAGAAGAGATTGCCGGGCTGTGTGTTTGGAAAACACGCTCTACGCCTTCGCCACTTGAAATTTTACGTACGGTAAAAGACGAGTGAAGACCACGGTTACGCTTACCGATAACAACGCCTTCATATGCCTGTAGACGCTCTTTGTCACCTTCAGTAACTCGCACTTTAACTATAACTGTGTCACCTGGGCCAAACGCAGGAACATCAGATTTGAGCTGTGCTTGCTCAATTTTCTTGATGATATCTTGACTGACTTTGCTCATCATATCCTCTCGTCCTAGTTAACTGTCATCTCGCTGCAACTGCGACTTGAATTCTTCAAGTAGACGCTGCTGCTCCTCAGTCAGAGCTAGGTGATTTAACAATTCAGGGCGACGCTGCCAGGTTCTTCCCAGCGCTTGCTTTTGTCGCCACTGCCGTATTTTTTCATGGTCACCGCTTAACAACACAGAAGGAACTGACCGCCCGTCGAGCACTTCAGGCCGCGTATAATGCGGACAATCCAGTAACCCGTCGGTAAAAGAATCTTCAACCGCCGAAGCTTTATGCCCCAGCACGCCAGGAACTAACCGCGCCACTGCGTCCATCAGGACCATCGCCGGTAATTCCCCACCGCTTAACACGTAATCACCAATAGAGACTTCTTCGTCAACATGGCTTTCGATTACCCGTTCGTCGATTCCTTCATAGCGACCGCAGATTAATATCATGCGATCATTATCTGCCAGCCGGGTAACCCCGGCCTGGTCAAGTTTCTTACCCTGTGGAGATAAGTAGATAACCTTGCTGTTTTCTCCAGCAGCCTGCCTGGCTGCCGTAATTGCGTCTGTTAGCGGCTTAACCATCATCAGCATTCCGGGGCCACCACCATAAGGGCGGTCGTCCACGGTACGATGGCGATCATGGGTGTAGTTTCTGGGGTTGAATGTTTCAACAGCCAGCGTTCCCGACTTTACTGCCCGGCCAATAACACCCTGTTGAGTGAATGGCGCAAACATTTCCGGAAAAAGGCTGACAATGCCAAACCATTTATCCGCAGTCACTTAAAACCCCGGATCCCAGTCTACGGTAATGATCCTACCGACTTTATCCACCGTCTGTACGACTTCGTCGAGAACAAACGGCAGTAATCTTTCTTTTTGACCAAATGCATCTTTCGCGTTTGCTTTGACTTGAATAACGTCATTCGCACCGGTATTAAATACATCTTTCACCACACCCAGATCGTAACCTTGCGTTGTTACAACCTGCATGCCGGTAAGCTCACGCCAGTAAAATTCACCTTCTTCAAGTTCAGGTAACTGTTCAGCAGTAATGCGAATATCCAGATTCTTGATGCGCTCGGCATCGTCACGAGTCTCAATATTCACAAGTTTTGCTACCAGTACTTTACCGTGCGGTCGCCACTGATCAACGCGGTATTCTTTTTCCTCGCCCAATATCCAGGGCGAATACTCAAAAATACCTTCTGGTACGTTGGTATAAGTGTTGATTTTAACCCAACCTTTGACGCCGTGTGGCGCGCCGATTTTGCCAATAACCAAATTGTCAGACGCTTGACTCATTTATACCTACCAGTGTTGCAGCTTACGCTGCTGATTTTTTAGCTTCTTTTACCAAGCTGTTAACGCGCTCTGATAAGCTCGCGCCAACACCAACCCAGTATTCAACACGGTCCAGGTCTAAGCGAAGACGCTCTGACTGACCTTGTGCAGTTGGGTTGAAGAAACCGACGTTTTCGATGAAACGACCGTCTCGTGCACGGCTGCTCTCAGCCACGACAACTTGATAAAATGGACGCTTTTTCGCGCCGCCACGCTGTAAACGAATAGTAACCATGGGTGCCTCAAACTCGTTGTAGCGTTACCGTTAACTTTCCTTCCTGTGCCGTTCGCTATTATTAAGCTAGGCTGGAAGGCCGCAGAATTATACGGGTATGCGAATCAAATGCAAGCAAAACCCCGGCTTAAAAACAATTAAATGGGGATAAACCAAAGCAGTGGTATATGATGGCCGGCAGTGGCCCGGCTTTATCGCTAACGGGCTGAAGTTGTCAACTCGAGCCCGTGTGCAGGCTACAGGAGGATGTTCTGTCTTCATCAACAGTTTTAACCCAGGTAAACACCCGTGAAGTACTTCGCTGGCTGGGAGGCCATCTGGCTCCTTATCGCTGGCGGGTAGCCGGCGCCATTGTGGCCTTATTCATGGCCTCAGGGGCCTGGCTGGCGCTGGGTCAGGGGGTTAAATATGCCATCGATAATGGTTTTATCGGGGATCATCCTAAAGTGCTGAATCAGGCTGCTCTGGCCGTGCTGATTATTTGTATAGTTGCCAGTCTTGCCACCTATTGCCGGTTTTATCTGATGACCTGGCTGGGAGAGCGAATCAGCGCCGATATCCGCATGCAGCTGTATCAGCATTTATTACATTTATCCCCCTCGTTTTTTTCTAAAATACGTACCGGCGAAGTAATTTCGCGCTTCACCAGCGATACTGCGATCTTACAAACGGTGGTGGGCATGAGTTTATCCATGGCTTTACGCTCGCTGGTGACCTTTGTGGGGGCGCTGATTCTGATGGGCACTACCAGCCCGTTATTAACACTATGTGTGTTACTAGCCGTACCCGTGGTGCTCATCCCCATTCGGGTACTGGCGCCAAAGGTGCGCCGGTACGCGCGTTTCAGTCAGGACAAGATTGCCGATCTGGGCGCCCATATTGACCAGAGTCTGCATGAAATTGCTACGGTGCAGGCATTTAATGCTCAATCCAGCGAAGCACGGCAATTTAATAACCGGGTGGATGAGGCGTTTGGGGTGGCCCGGTGGCGAATTCATTACCGCTCACTGCTTATCGGCTTGATCATGGTGCTGAGTTTAAGTGCCATTTTGTTAATTGCCTGGGTCGGTGCCCGTCAGGTGTTTGCAGGGGATATCTCCGCCGGGGAGTTATCCGCCTTTTTGTTTTATGCCATTATGGCCGGAGGCAGTGTTGCCACCATCAGCGAAGTGATTGGCGAGGTGCAGCGCGGGGTAGGCGCTTCGGAGCGATTACTGGAATTACTGGCCTCACCGGTGGATATTGTGGATGGCACCACTAGCCTGCCCCACCTGGATTATGCCCCATCTATAGATATTGATCAGTTGCACTTTGCTTATCCCGACTCCCCGGCCCTGTTCAGTAATTTTTCATTAACCATCGATGCGGGCGAAAAAGTAGCCCTGGTGGGGGCCAGTGGCGCCGGCAAAACCACCCTGTTTCAATTATTGCTGCGTTTTTACGATGTGAACGAGGGCGCTATTACACTGGGCGGCTATTCGATAAAACAACTGAAGCTGCATGATTTGCGTGAACAGATTGCGATGGTCAGTCAGGAGTCGGTGGTGTTCGCTACCACGGTGATGGAAAATATCCGCTATGGACGCGAGGATGCCACCGATGACGAGGTGATTGCCGCCGCCAGGAATGCTTTTGCTCATGAATTTATCGAAGAGCTTGATGATGGCTACCAGACTCAGTTAGGTGAACGGGGGGTACGCTTATCCGGAGGTCAGCGCCAGCGTATCGCCATTGCCCGGGCCATCCTGGCAGACCGACCGGTGTTGTTATTAGACGAAGCCACCAGCGCATTGGATGCGCGTTCTGAAAAGATGGTGCAGCAAGCGTTATCGTCACTGATGCGCGGACGCACCACTATCGTTATTGCCCACCGCCTGGCAACTGTACAGCATGCTGATCGAATCATTGTGCTGGATAAAGGTAAGATCGCGGCGCAGGGAAATCATGACCAGTTGATGAAAAGCGACACACTGTATCGGGAATACGCCGAACTGCAATTGCTTAGCTAGAGCCCTTGTGGTGCTATAAAAGGCGTTGCAATAACGTTAATGATAAGCAACGTTCGAACCATCCGGGCGCTATTCGCGTTTTAATATCACACGAATGACCAGCTTGGTTTCGTCCTTTTATTCAGATAATGGAAATATAATGTTCACGAAACTCGTTAAGCCAGTTCCGGCGCTGGCTCTGGGGGTTATACTGACCCTGCTTGCTCCATTGGCAAATGCTCAATACTTTGGTGATAGTCAGGCCAAACTGGTGGTGTTAGAAAAAGTTGCCTTTGAATATGCCACCCGGGATATTGAAGCGGTAGGTACCGCCGAAGCTGTGCGCTCGGTGACTCTGTACCCTGCCGTGGCCGATGAGGTAGTAGAAATAAACTTTGTACCGGGTCAGTATGTCGAGGAAGGTAAAGTTCTGATTCGGCTTGATGATCGCCGTCAGCAAGTGGCGGTGCGTCGCGCCCAATTGCAACTTCAGGATGCTCAGCGTTCACTTGAGAGATTGCAAAATACCCTTGATAAGGGAGCAGTTTCGCAAAGCGAGCTCGATGTGGCCCAGACTGAGCGCGACCTGGCCCAGGTTAATCTGGACGAAGCCCAGGCCGATCTAGACGATCGCACGGTAGAAGCGCCGTTTGATGGTGTGGTGGGGCTTACCGATATTGAGGAAGGCGACCGTATAACCGCACAAACGGCCATCACCACGCTAGATGATCGAACCAAGCTTTATATCAACTTTCGGGCTCCGGAAGCGGCTCTTCCCATCATGATGAATGAACCTTCGGTTTCTTTGCAGCCCTGGACCGATCGTGAACAAAAAATTCCGGCCCAGATAGCTGAAATCGACTCGCGTATTAATGAAGCAGACCGGACCATGCGCGCCCGGGCCGTACTGGATAACAGTAACGATAAATATCGTCCCGGCATGAGCTTTCGGGTCAGATTGTCTATTAATGGTAACCGCTACGCCGCCATTCCCGAAGCAGCCCTTTTATGGGGTGCAAACGGCGCCTATGTCTGGATTTCAGAAGAAGGCAAGGCTAAACGGATCGACGTAAAGGTTCACCAACGGTTACGCGGCACTATTTTGGTTTCCGGCGATCTGGAAGAAGGCGACTTGCTTATTTCGGAAGGCGTGCAGCGACTGCGAAACGGACAGGAGGTCACGACTGAGCTGGCCCGGAGAAGTCCTCAATGAGCAACCTGACTTCCCAGGCGAATGACTTGCCATCTACGGCTATTCGCCGCCCGGTGTTGATTGTCGTACTTAACCTGCTGATCATCATTGCCGGCTTTGCCGCCCTGAACGGCCTGGAGGTTCGCGAACTTCCTGATGTCGATACCCCTACCATTACTGTTACCGCCCAGCTACCCGGAGCCTCCCCCGAAACGGTTGATGCAGAGCTTACCAGCCGTTTAGAAGGCGCGGTGGCCCGGGTTAGCGGGGTAAAAAACATCTCTGCTCAAAGCGAAGAAAATTCAGCTCGTATCCGGGTGGAGTTTCGTCCTGGGGTGAACCTGGAAGATGCGGCAAACGAAACCCGTGAGTCGGTCAGCCGGGTACAGCGAGAATTACCTGAAGATGTAGAGCAGGTATCGATTATACGGGCTGATAGCGACGCCCAGGCAGTGGTCAGTCTGGCGATTTCCTCAGATACGCTGGATATGGAAACCTTAACTGAACGTATCGATACCGACTTGGCCCCTTTGTTTTTAAGTATACCCGGGGTCGCTGATGTGCAGCTTAGCGGAAACCGTGAACGTACTTTGCGGGTGTCTGTGGATCCCCTGCGGCTGACCAGCTTTGGGTTGTCCATGACCGATGTGGCCGAGGCGTTACGACTGGCCCCTTTCGATGTACCGGCCGGAAGTATCCAGTCTCAGGATCAGTCGCTGATCGTAAGGGCCGATGCCACCTCAGTAACTGCTGAAGAAGTGGCGGCCATTACCTTACAGGGTGATGTACGAATCAGTGACGTGGCCGGTGTGTATTTTGGTCCTGCCGATACCACCAGTGTGGTGCGCCTTGACGGTAAGCCGGTTATTGGTTTAGGGGTGATTCGCCAGGCCAGCTCAAACACCATTGAGATCTCGGATGAAGTACGGGCCATGGTCACTGAGATGAATCAGCGCTTCACCGATATGGACATTGTACTGACCTCCGACGATGCTGAGTTCATCCGTGACTCGGTGAGCGAAGTGGTACAGTCGCTGAGCCTGACAATTTTACTGGTGGTGTTCACGTTACTGTTTTTCATCGGTTCATGGCGCGCCACCATCGTTCCCGCCCTATCGATTCCGGTGTCGCTGGCTGGCGCTCTGGCGATTGTCTGGGCACTTGGGTTTTCGATAAATATTCTTACGCTGCTGGCGCTGGTGCTGGCTACCGGAATGATTGTTGATGATGCCATTGTGGTGTCTGAAAATATTCAGCGTCGCCGGAGTTTAGGACTTGGCGCTCGCGCCGCAGCGGTAGTAGGCTCTCGCGAAGTATTTTTCGCGGTGGTGGCCACCACGGCTGTGCTGGCCTCGGTATTTATTCCCATTGCCTTTTTGCCTTCCACTGCCGGGCGTTTATTTCGTGAATTTGGCGGTATTTTAGCCGGGGCTGTGATTATTTCTTCGTTTGTGGCGCTCTCACTGGTACCCGCCCTGACTGCCCGGTTGCCGCTTAAAAACAAGACTTCTGATGGGTGGTTTAATCGTACTTTAGGCCGCATTGGTTATGCCAGCCTGAACGGTTATCAGCGCTCTTTAAAATGGTCGCTGCGCCATGGCTGGGTCATTGTTTTTCTCAGTATCGCAGCAGGTGTAGGCGCCTGGTTTACCGCCGGTCAGATAGACAATGAATTGTTACCCAGTGAGGATCGGGGCACCATTCGAATCTTTGCCCGGGGACCCGATGGTGCCGGCATGAACTTTATGAATCGTCAGGCTGAAAAAATGGAAGAGGTGCTGATGCCGTATGTGGAGAACGGAACCATCGACTCGGTCTATACCGTAGTAGGCTCCTGGGATCCAAATATCGTGTTTATTACTGCACCGCTGAAACACTGGGATGACCGTGACAAGTCACTGCAGGATGTTATTGAAGAAATACGGCCTAAAATAAGCGCCATTCCCGGGGCTCCCGGCAATGCGTTTGGCGGTAACAGTCTTAACCTGCGTGGTCAGGGCGGTGGTCTGGAAATTGCGCTTACCGGTAGCAGTTATGAAACCATCTTCAAAGCCGCCCAGGACTTTTCCCTTCAAATAGAACAGGCGCTGCCTGAGGTTGGCACACCGCGTATCAGCTACGAGCCGACTCAGCCGCAAATGCGAATTAATATAGATCGCCGCCGGGCGGAAGAGCTTGGTGTTCCTTTGTCTGATATTGCCAGTACGCTGCGTGCAGCCGTTAATGGGGATGATATTGCTGACTTAAATGTGGGCGATCAGGCTATTCCTATTATGTTGCAGTCCAGCGAACGCAACACCAACAACCCTGCAGATTTAACAAATCTTTATGTGAAGTCTGTGAGCGGCGCTCTGGTACCGCTTTCCAGTATGGCCTACATTACCGAGGAAGGTGTGGCGGCTGAGCTGGAACGTCAGGCTCAGCGCCGGGCCATTGAGATGGAAATGGAGCTTCCTGAAGATATGGCCCTTAATGAGGTAGTAGAAAAAATTCGTGGATTGCAGTCCTCCCTTCCCGACGGTATTGGCCTTATATTCTTAGGTGAAGCCCAAACCTTTGAAGAAACTTCAAAACAGGTCGCCTTGACTTATGTCCTGGCCTTTATCATCGTACTGCTGGTGCTGGCAGCACAGTTTGAAAGTGTCAACAGTGCCATTGTGGTTATGCTTACCGTACCTTTTGGTATTGCCGCAGCTATTTACGCCTTATATCTGACCAACACCACCATCAATGTGTATTCGCAAATCGGGTTGGTGATGCTTATTGGTCTGTTGGCGAAAAATGCCATATTGCTAATTGAGTTTGCAGACCAGTTACGCGATCAGGGCCGCAGTGTCTATGATGCTATTGTAGAAGCGGGTAAGGTACGTCTGCGCCCCATCATGATGACGCTGGTCTCAACGATTCTGGGCGGCTTGCCACTGATTCTATCTACCGGGGCGGGCGCTGAAGCTCGTAATGCAATTGGCTGGGTGGTCTTCGGCGGGCTTGGAATTGCGGTGGTATTTACGCTATATCTCACGCCGGTGCTGTATCTGGGGCTCGCGCGATTCTCTAAACCACGGGCCGACGAAAGTCAGCGTCTGGAAGATGAGATGGACGAAGCTCACCGGCAGTCGGTATAACCTCTGCATCCGCAACTAAAAAAGGCATCAATTGATGCCTTTTTTATTAACGCAGGTTTGAAAAACTAAATGTCTGATTATTTTTTCATTTTTCTTCGGCTAATCAAACCGGCAAAAAGAAGCGCAAACATAGACAGTGCAGCCGGTTCAGAAACCTCTATTTCGTTGCCATCATCGATAACCACATCAACTTCTTCTGATGAGCCAAAGCGAATATTGTCAATCGCAAAACCACCTGGCTCTTCGCCAATTAAATCTAAGAACACGCCTGCAATAGCATTTGCACCATCCGCCATGGCCAATCCCAGAAATTCGATTCCGGTGACTTCGTTGGCTACCGAACCTAATACATTTCCGTCACGGTCAAAAGCGGTAATTGCCGTAGAAGCTACCGCGTCAAAAAAGCCACCGTCAAATCCTACCGCAAACTGATCTTCACTGAACAGTAATGCCACCCCGCCGCTGAAAATAGGTGAACCCGACAAGACTGGCGAGGAGGGGTTAGACCCATCATTAACGGTAAAGGTATCCGGGGCATTCGCATCCAGACTAAGGGACCCGAAAGGGCTACCTACAATACATGCTGAGGCGGCCGCGCCCGGACAGTCGGTATCAGGCGAAGCGCTTAATGACTGACCTAAAAAATAACCCCCAAAGGAGACGATAGGATCTGTAGCTTCACCACCGTAATCTGCTGCCGTATAGACCGGATTTACAGTCCCTAAAGCAACCTCAGAAAAGGTAATCAAATTTGCGTCTGCAGTAAAATCTTCACTGGCTACTTTTAACACTGACGCACTTAAGGGTAACGACAGTGCTATCCCGCCCAATAAAGCCATAGTTCTTATTTTCATAGTAGCGATTCCTGATGATTTTATAAAAAGTTATATTTATATGGATCTATACAGCGGTTAAATTACAGGCAGTTTTTAGGCCATGTTAATATATTATTAAAAATCATAGAGTTATAATATTCTGAAGCGTTATGTGTAAAGAAAGCTGACAATAGTTAAGTAAGAAACTTTGTTTTTATCAAGGAGTTGCAAGTTTGAGAGTGAACGCTAAATGGGAGCTTTATGATGATATTGGTCGTTGCACATCCGATGTTCAAAGGGTCGAACTGAATGTGCAACGATAGCGCAATTAATTCAGGCGGTGACTTTCTGTGGTAGCAGAGGCGGGATAAACCAATGCTTTGGCAAGCATCTTATGACTCAGTAGTGCCAGAATTTCTGTTTCTTCCTCGCTGCGATCCCCATCGATGCCTGTCATTGCCATAGCCACTTCCATCGCTTTTTCAGCATCGAATAGCAAGTCGTCCTTAAAGGAGCGCAGATAGTGGATACCTTCACCGGTATCCAGAGCCAGACGGGTTTGATAAACCACATCGTTAAAGAAAGCCTCCCGGCAAATCGGGCTTTGCCAGTCCAAAGACGTAAGTAGTTCTTCTAAATAGTCCTGTTCGGTCAGGGTTACCTTGTTATCTACCTGGTACAGCAATACTGACAGGCGAATCAAAGCCTGATTAAAGGTTTGCTGGCTGGACAACTGCATAGGTCTCTCCATTCGCCGGTGCCGACGAAAAAAATAGGTGAAACTCCCGGCCTGAGCGATGTCTGAGCAGGCCAGGGGAAATAATGACAAGCCTGTTACGCATGTTTTTACAGAAAGGTTCAGACCCGCGCGGGTGCCTTCGTCACGTTATGTTTGCACCAATTAGTTAACCTGGGGTCGCCTCGCAAATGAGTCCTGAAGCCACCCTTAAAACCGGGTACAAAGTCCGTATAAAAACAAACCCTTCAAGTCTGCCTGAGCCAATGTAAAAACTTTGTTAATTATAAACTAGTATTCACAGATTCCCACCTTTTTCGCCCTTTGTGCCGTTAGAGTCCGCCCTAGTTACTGTAATATCTTCGTACCGACATAAAGCGAGATGTGGCGATGTGGATGGCTAAGTGCTAGCGAAGCCCGAGCGTGACATCATGAATATAGTAGTTTCCGGTAAACAACGCATGAGCCTGGCCTTCAGTGTCTAATGCAAAAAAGCTTTTATCGGTTTCGTTAAGTGCCTGGTAGCCACCAATAACCTGATAAAGCCAGACTTCAGAATCAAACCCGAGTTGCTGCTGTTGATAATACTCCAGTGCAGAGCACGCCTGTCCGGTATCAATGACTTTACAAAAGTAGCTTTCCACCGCTTGTTGGATCTCACCTTTTTCCAGCGCTACCGTACTTTGTTCGCTAACATCAATATCCGCTGCTTCAGTGTTGGCCTCTGTGTTCTGGCTGCGACGCTGCCAATGCGTCAAAGACGACACCAATTGCTGATAATCGCTTTCGTGCTCTATCTGGTTTACATCGACCGCAGCCGAACTCAGCAAGCTGTGCGCCTGATTGAATAAAATCGGCACCTGAGACAGCGCCGGATACTCTGAAGGTGCAAAATCCGGATGCTGCTCGGTATGCAGCAAAAACCCTTTGAGCAGCCGGGTGCGCCCCTGAAACTCCCGAAAGCGGCCAAGCAAGTCCAGCAAGCGCGCCTGGGCCACGGCCAGTTCCTGTGCCCCGTCGGAAAAACTTTGCTGCAGGGCCACTACCAGCAGGTGACGCAACTCGCGCTGGCTGCCCGCCACTTCGCTAAGCTCATCAAACTGAAAGCATTCCAACTGCTGCAATAGCTCGGAAACCTGACTTTGGGCCAGTTCGTTTTCACGAATTTTGGCGTCCACCGACGCTACATACCCAAATTCATTATTTATCCGGCTGAACATTACCCGGACGCTGTTGCCTAATGACTCAGTCAGCTGGTAAACATGCTCGGTAAGCTCGCTCATGTGGGCCTGAGCGTCACTATAGCGGCTGTAATGCAGCGCCTCTTTATAGTGTTCTGCCAGCGTTTTCAGACTTGCCAGCGCCGCGCCGATATTAGCGTTTAGAGTACGATTACGCTCGTCCTGTAAACTACCTTCAAGCAGATTACGCACCGCACTTTTCAGCCGCAGCGCACTATGTACATCGGGCCGCCAGAGCACCCCCAGTTGTACCAATTGGTCCAGCACCTTGGGACTGGCCTGAGCTTCGTCTACCTCACCCTTGAGATACGCTTGCATAATAAGCTCATGGTGGCGGCTTAAGGCATTAAATAAGCGCGCGCCCGCCTGCATAAGCGCCTGACTCATAGCAGATTGCCCTGGGTGATAGCCGCATCGGCCTGTTCTGCCAATGACAGTGACTCAGTCTCATCAATAAACTTAATCATTTCGTACAGGTGTTCAACTTTACCGGTGGCCAGATAAATTTGTTTCTCGGTATTAGGTTTATACAGATAACCTAAATCCGTTAATCGTTTGAATACCTGCTTTAGCTGGCCGTCTAAATTAACACTGGTAGAGTTAAACAACCGATACCGGGATATCTTTTCAAGCTGTTCAGCATAGGCCGGCGTATCCTCAATTACCGTTTGTAACTCACTTAACCGCAATGCCGCGCCCATCGTCAACGGGATATCAGATTCGCTGGCTTGCTGAACCAGCATCAGCCATTCCACCAACGGCACGAGGTTGGCCGCCACATCCTGAAATTGTTGCTGTAACACCTTACGCTCAGCTTCCCCCAAAGTAGTGTAGGCACAAAAAAACACCTCGCCGTCGGCGGTGCTGGCCAGACTACGATTTAACAATGCCAGATGGGGGTCAATCGCCGCAGCATTGCTACGATTTTTAAGAAAACGCCAGGCCTCTTCATCGGTTATCTGACAAATAAATTTACCTTCAAGCAGCAGGCTGAGCACCCGGCCGGTTTCGTTCATCATGCGGAAGCCTCCTGTTGTTCACGACGGGCAGCAATTCGGCTGGCAATGGCATTTGTTTTTGGCTGCACTACCTGCAACTGGCGGCTGACCTTGTCGATGAGATAGCGGTTTTCAAACAGGCTCAGTACTTCTGATTCGGGATTGGGAAAAGCCCCCACTACGCTGATATTGTTATTGTGACAAGCATCAAAAATTTTCTTTACATTGCTTTGGTGCAGCGTACCCAACTCATCAATGGGCCAGTGCACCACGGTATTTTCATCTCCGCGTAACAACCGGGTAAACGCCAGTAGGAATTTGCATAAAATCATATAGGCCATACCATGACTGGATGACTCATTTAACTGCCGGTCGGTACGAATCACCAGATCGCTGTTGCCTTCTCGCAGGTGCAGTTCGATATCCAGTAACTTACTGATCCCCCCTCCCAGAGCGGCTCGGCCCAGTATATCTAGAACCTTACGCATACTCTGGCCATATTCCTCTGCCGGTAGCTGCGCCGAACCATCGCTGATCCACCCATCGTAATGCTCACGGAATTGTTTAAGTTCCGGCCAGAACTCCAATTCGCTGATACGTGAGCGAATCTTAACGGCTGAGTCTGACACCCCATCCAGAAACAGTTCGCCATCCACCTCCTGCGAAATACGGCGGCTTTGCGACACAATACGCTTGTCGATATCGGCCAGGACAAAATAGTACTGGGTTAAATCCGCGCCAAAGATCCGGCCCTGCTCTTTGAGCCCCTGTAATTTCTGCGGCACGATAACGTTGAGCAACTGCGCCAGATGGGTCACCATACGTCGGTGATCAATTGATCTGGCGCCCTGAGCATTGGTAGTGGCACACTCTTCACGGGCCCGCTCCCAGGTGTCAGACAACCCGGTCCCAGCCTGAGCGGCAATTAACTGATCAAAGCGTTCGATATAGTTTTTAACATCGGCTACCAGAGTTTCACGTTGCTGCAGCAGTTCCTGAGCCTGGGACACCCGCTGACTGATACTCAATTCATCCTGCTGCAAAGTCTCACCGGGCTGGCTTTTAGGCAAATTAAGCCGGGCCAGGGTTTTGTTCAGGTTGCGCACTTTTTCCTGTTGATCTGAGGCGGTATGTAACGCACTTTCCATCTGTTCATGCGCCTCCTGATACTGGTCTCGCTGTTCACGATACAACGCCAGTTTAGATGCCAGGCTGCGCTCGGCCTCCGCCAGCTGCTTGCGGGCATCGCTTAATGCGTTCTGCCAGCTGACTTTCTGGGTGACGAAAGTATGCTGGTACCAGCGTTCAAAATCGGCCACCAGATGGCGCTGACTTTCGGTTTGCTGAATTTTGCTTTTCAAAGCTTTCTGTCGCTTTTTCAGCTGCCCAATTTCATCTACATCCACCCCGCGCTGATTAAGCTCATTGCTTAGCCAGCCTTCAAGTTCCTGACGTTCGTTGGCCGCCATCGTTTTGGCCTGGCGGATTTCGTTGTCTAGCTGGGTCAGCCGGGTATTGATATCGCTTAGCAGCTGCTGCCAATGGAAACTGTGTTCGGACTGAGTTTCACCCTGCTGGTGTTTTAACTTATCGCGTTCCTGTTCGTACTGGCTCAAAATTTTTTGTTGTGCCTGCTCATTGGCGGTGAGCTGCGCTTTGATTTTTGTACGACGCCGGCTCAACGCCTGTTGATATTCACTTTGTAAGCTTTCCCGATCCTGCTGGGTGCGTTTACGGGTGGACTCGGCGCTGCGTACCGCATTGTCCTGCTTAGAAAGCGCCAGCTCGCACTGGCGGACGGTGTCATTTGCCTGCGCCAACAGTGTTTCCTGTTCGTGTTGCTGTTCATGTATCTCTGTCAGCTGGGCCTGGGCGCTTTGTAGCTGTTGCTGTAGCTGCTGTTCTGAATGGGCGTACCCGGGGGTTTCCAGGACTTCCGTAGCCAGCTGCATACCAAAAATGTGCTGCTCATGATGTTCGGTGTCAGCCACCAGCCCGGGGGCCAGATCAGTACGTTCCAGCAACTCTGGCCGAATTATCTTGCCTAAGGTGGTTTCCCAGCGATCCACATTTTTACGCAAAAACTCCAACAGAGAGCCTTCACCCGGATACAGTAACTGCTGCACACCGGCAATAGCCTTTTCCTGCTCGGCGTACTGTAAACGCAGCTTTTCAAGTTGTTGATCTACCTGACTGCGGTGCTGCACTGCCTTGTGATGCGCTTGCTGTGCCAGGCGATAGTCACTTCTTGCCGCATCCTCATTAACCGTAGCTTCTTTAACCGCCGCATCCATCAAGTCCAGTTGTGACTGTTCAAATTCATTGAAACCCGTATTGGTTACCGTGGCTTTGAGTTCAGCATGAGATACTTTAAGGGTACTGAGACGTTGCTGTGTATCATCATTTAGCTTTTGCAGCTGCTCTGCAAACTGCCGCTTCAACTCATGTAGTCCGTCACGCTCACGTTGTTGTTGTTCGGCGTATTTTTCAGCCGTTTGCTGACGATTCTGCGCCAATTCTTCCAGGGTGGCCGCCAATCGCTCGCCCTGTTCTGCCACCTGGCGAGAGTAAGCGGACTCAACATCCTGATGCTGTTCGGTAAGCAGGGTATAGCGGTTAGTGACGGTAGTAAGCTCGTTTTGCCACTGCCCCAGACTGGCCACATCGTCTTTTAACTGATCGATATTTTGCCGTTGCCAGTGTTCATATTCCTGTTCCACGGTTTCCAGCTCACTGCTGTATTTTTCAACATCCGCCCGGGCCCCCGACAAGGTCTGATTTAACGTATCCCGCTGGCTGTGCCATTCGTTTTCAC
>VMHT01163004.1_pt1 | contig 22133 bp, 32 predicted proteins | sample 4693611 | NCBI WGS metagenome assembly VMHT01 (sample SAMN12280063, study PRJNA550983) | marine metagenome | isolation source: seawater sampled from same location over 5 years 0.02-0.2 micron viral filtrate | place: USA: collected off the coast of southern California halfway between the port... ...
CTGACATCATCTCTGCTGCGAACCTCAGAATAAAGGGGACGTAACAGGACATCATCAAAGGACAGATGTTCGTTAAGAATTATCCTTGCTGCCACATGCGGCATCTTCCCACATGGAGCAAGGCATTGCACGCATCACTTTTAGTCGATTAAACCTTGTTCTTTTAAATGTTCTAATTGATCCTGAGAAAGCATTCGCTTTAAATAATTCAAGTCAGCCTCTCTCGGTTCACCGTCCGGCCCAAGAACATCGTCCTCAATTATTACTTTAGGGCGTTCCATGCCGTCAACACCCTTTCCACTAGTGGTCCAAGTATTACCATTTCCGCTTCTGTGAAAGATACTGTACCATTCCATTCCCTGTCTTCCATACCTAAACTCTCTTCTGCCATTTCAAGAGCGGCTGCTCTTTGACCATTGTTGCCATGTTTGGCCATCAACCATTGGGACGCAGCCCTTGCGAAGATTTCAAGAGGATCAAAAACATAACGTTGATGTTTAGTGCTTATTCCCTCCTCCGACAATGCTTTCTGCATAGAAGGGGAATTAATCGCTGCTTGTACCAAATCCTCAACTTCTTCACGACCCACGCTTGAGATTTCGGATGCGGTGGATCCGGGTACCGCGTCCAACGGATGAGAAACAATCTCACCAAATTCTGAAACCATGTGGCTTGTACCGTTCGGATCATACCCATAATCAAAATGGTGCATGATTTCGTGGACCAACGTCAACTGTCGTTGTTGTGGAGTTCTCTCAACTCCGTCCACCGTTTTAGAAATTCTGATTTCTTTCCGTGCTACTACATCTGGGAAACCTGCTCGCTCGGCTTCCATGAATTCGTCTTCTGCGTGGAGGAATTCAAACACTGCGTCAATATATTCACGCTGACTGTCGTAACCTTTTTCTTGCCAACTCCCCCAATCATGTTCAAGTTGGTCTAGTTGGGTCGGATCAACGATATCTTCAAGAGTTCCATCCCAAGGCAGAGGAACCTGTGGTGGTCCACCCTCTCTGGAATCAAAAACATGATGAACCCGCGCACGACCTGCGCGCTCCGCATGAGCGTCCACCGCTATTTCCTCTGGTGTAGCGTCCCTGCTTCGATCGCGGGATAGGCCCAGAGTAGCGTAGGTTTCAAGGTGTCTACGATCCCATGTTATGGATGATGGAAGTCCGCCATAACCATCTTCCCTAGTATCGTTCCTGAGATTTTCATTGAATCTCCTACCATTCAACTTTGGCCTAGAAGGATTGCGTACCCTTCCGTATGGGCTGAACTCTCCTCTGAGTTTTTTGGATGAATGAGTGTCAGTAATAATATGAACTTCGTCATCAGGATTTCTTCTCTTGGGAGTAATCAATACTGAATCAACGAGTGCTGCAACCGGGTCAATCACTTCCCGCTTGTCTCTTTGAGATCCACGATGATGTACGAGACCGCCAGCCATCGTCCCCTGTAGAGGATCGACATCAGGAACATCGGGAGCGTCAGGAGCATCAGGAGCATCATCAGGGGCGAGATCGTTTGCCTTTGCTGACTTGGCAAGAATTCCGAAGTCTGCGGTGAACGCTCTAGCGTCAGCCAACGCTTCGTGGATAGACAGGTCGATGACGACGACAGGCATTGAATCTTGGCCTAACGTTCCATCGGCGGCATCCACGTTGACAACAGCAGCCCAACGATGGTGACCGTCGATCACATAACCATCCCTGCTGACATAGATCGGATCCTTACCCGGATGCCACATGGCCTCTGCCATTTCAAGAGTTATGGGTTTGCCGAAATGTGGATTGTCAACTTTCACGCCATCTACAAAGTCGGTTTCACGCGGGTCCAGCATCGGGTCGCCTGCTTGCGCTCTCCTTATCGCCTCGTTCCTTAAAAGACCGGCCTTTGTAAAGTTGGCCACTTTTTTAGCAACCAGTTCGTTCTGACTGGCGTGCATGTGCGATGCAACCCTCGTTGTTTCTTCATGACCTATGAGCCTTCCCGCAAGAGACTCCATCCATTCGTCTCCGGCAGTGACTTCTTCTGGGAGTTTTCCCGTCTCTTTTTCGATCCGCAAAGCCTTCTGGTGCGCTTTTGACCCCTCCCGTGGTTTGCCGCCTACCTGCGGCATCTCGGCCCGAATGAAACCCAAGTGGGAATTCTTAAACTGTTCGGCACAAAAAAGGTTAGTGCCTTGAACGGAGGCATAACACAAGCCGTAACTCGGCATGTCAACCCCCTTCTTTATTGCTTCGTCATTTAACTCCACAAGTCTCTCTGTAAGGGTGACAATATCTTCCGGCTTTTTTAACTCAACAAAATGTCCTTGGTTTATGAGTTCTATAGCATGATCAACATCTCTTGCCATCACGGGATTTCCGAAGGTTCCCGGCTTGGCTGCTGCCCTCTTCTTTTCTATCTCACGCCTGTTCTTGATGGCATCGCCAATCATTAACCCCCGGTCTTTCAAAGACGCAGAAAACTCTCCCACAATTTTCGCACCAGAGTCCCGTATATCTGTCAACCCAGCGGTATCTGGACCCGCATCAATCTTGCCTACCCATCGTGGGGTGTAGGCAACATCGTTCCCGTCGGCGTCTACAAAGCGAAGACCATCCAGCGCATCTGCTGAGGTCATACCAGAAACAATGGCCTGACCAAGTGAATTCAGTAACCGTGTTCCCGCAGGACGCTCAAAAGCAGTGTCTTCCTGAACGACGCCATCATGGTCGGCATCGACAGCGTCCGGCTTGTACGGCTCCAACCGCAACCCGCCCCAACGCACCATGACTAAGGGGCCACTCTAGGAGAGGTATGGATAACGTTTCGCTGCGGAGGATCCTTCTTCTTGAACCATTCGTAACCGATCAGTATTCCAACGAGAAACATGCCGACATAGAAGAGCGCCGACAGAAACCATTTCATCCCGACAATCTCTCCCCACAATGATCGCAGAATTCCGCCCACGGATAAGTTCTACGAAACTCCAACGGATGAATACAATACAAGGCTTCCTTAACAACAGGAGCAACACTGCTACGAATCAAGTCAGACATACTCACACCCAGTTTTTCAGCAGCCTGTTTCCATTCCTCACGCTCGTCCTCAGCAATACGAACAAGAATTTGAGCAGTCTTATTTTCTTCGCTCTCACTCATCGTCTGGTTCTTCAATAGTTTCTGCATCAACAATCTCCAATTCGTTGTCGTTGTCTTCAACTTCTGCTAACACTTTTTCAACCACTTCCGCTTCTAGAACTCCCGCTTTTCTCATCAGTTCCAAAAGTTGCATGGATTCTGTTCGATGATCAATCTGATTGACCTTGCTCAATTCCTCACCAGCCAGACTATGACGAATATCTGTATGACCTTGAACGTTCAGGTTCACGTTCTGCACCTCCATGCCCAACAATTTGGCACGACGATCCATTATTCCTAAAGCCGTCTGTATGGCTTTCATGTCAGGTTCAACTACTATTTCCTCATCCCCAATTGTTTCCCGACGGAACTGCGTCAAAGGCCAAACGGAAGATTGAAGATTATCCAAACGTTCCAGTTCTAGTCTGAGAACTTCCGGATAAGCGAGAGCAGCGTCCCGGTTTAATCTTTCCAGAACACGACTAATCCCCTTAGACACACTGGAAACCGGAACCTCATACCGTTTAGAAATCTCCGCGTGGGATGCCCCGGCCTGCCGCATACGGAACATTTTCAAATCACGTTCCGCTATGAACTCTCTAGTTAGGTTAGTTCCTGCCATAGTTATCATTCGGTTTGAATTTGGTTTCTGGCTTTTCTTTATAATACCGCAGCATGTCAGCCATAAACTCCGCAATAGTAGGTTTGGTCGGAATCACACCACGCGCCTTCTGTTCTTTAGCCAACTGTCTGGGAGTCAATCCAGCCCATATCCCATGCATGTCAGCAGCAGGAAAACTTAGAGCATATTGCAAACATTCAGAACGAACATCACACACTCTGCAAATACGACGCGCTTCTGAGATATAGGTGATGTCCTTATGCTTCTTGGGAAACATAAGGTGACCACGACCTTTGCAATTCGCTCTGTCTGTCCAGTGGGCCTCCCCATCACCTCCGACTAAATCATATGCCAATCTACACCTTGTACTCTTTATCCCGGTACAAGGCCCAACCATCGCGAATGGTAATCATTTCTAGATTGAATTTGCCGTCGCCCTCTTCGTAATCCACAACTGCAAGACCTTGCTGCCAATTTTCGTATCTGGTCAACGGCCTACCGTCCAAATCTGTGCCGCCTTTTGTGGAAGGGACTGCCCCGTCGATCCGGGCCAAACATCCCGGTGACGCTGCTGTCACCGTTTTTGGTCCGTCAAAATCTTCACGAGTCATTTCAGCCCATTCACGCCGATGTATGTGACCATATAATACAGATATTTTCTCGCGTTTCAAGTATGCCATCGCTGTACTGCCCCCGCTACGAACAAGATCACCATGAATAACTTTAATATGTTCATTGATCCAAATAGTTGATGCTGGATAACCTGAAAGATATTCGATATCAAAATCATCTAAGCGACACAGATTAGGAACACTGAGTACAGGCCAAGAAGAAGGTTTGTTTCCTTGGCGTATACCAAACGCTGCCATGGCGTTATCCATCATGAAGTTTGTTAAACGTTCTTCATGGTTACCCGCAAGCCATTTGATCTCTGCCTTTGGAGCAGCCACTCTGATAGCAGCACAAATTTCTGTCGCCCGGTCGATGGAACGCTGAGTTGTTTGCTGAAAAGCAGGAGACAGTCGGTATTTTCCCAATTCCGGAAGATCAAGATTGTCTCCAATGAGTGCAACCTTGTCCGGATTCACATCCTTACAAATGGATATGGCAATGTCGATAGCGCCTTCATCGTGGGTTGGTTCCAGTTCTCCATCCCTGTTTCGGAAATACCCGATCTGCATATCAGGAAGAACCACACACTTTTTAAATTTGGTTGACTTTTTCTTTGTTGCCGTGTTCTTCGGTAAAGTTATGCTGGGTCCGGGCTGAACAACAGGCCACTCTGGACCCGTTTCCCAAGAGGGGGAAATCTGGATCCCAACAAGATCGTGAACCTGTGCCTCGCCGTCAGCATCTTTCGTTAAAGACTGATAGACGGACACCTTTCTAACATCACCTATTTCATTGATGTCTATGTCTTGGCGTTCCAGCAATTCGGCCAGTTTGCCCAATGATGCCCTACTGGGTACCTTTTGCATTTGTTTGAGATTACTTTTTAGGTCTGACTTTTTAGCCACTTCACCCACCCCCTAAACGTTGAGAGCAGTGCGGATCGCATCTGCAAATCTGATTGCGATACTTGGTAATGCTTTCTCGTGATATTTTTACGCCATTGCGACTCAACTCACGATGGAGTTCTGTAACCGTCACACCTGTATTCATCATTGAATCTGAGATAAGAACCGACAGATCCAAATCCTCTTCTCGGAGTTTTCCAAGAAGTCTTTGTGCCGGACAGGTCGGTGGTTCTTCTACCGTAAGCCCCTGCAACCTTGCTCTCAGTTCTTCCACATGATTGTCCCTTGATAGATGACGTTGTGGTCGGCAGCAAAGAAGCCGCCGTTGTCTATAATAGATCAAGAACAGTGATGCTGTAGGGACCAATCAAGATGAACGACTTTAAAGGCTATGGACCAGCCCATGAACACGCCTTAAAAAAACACATTGCTGATGCCATCGCAGGAGCAGACACCCTTGAGTTGGCAGTTGAATACGTCATGGAAGCGCTTAACGAAGCGCGTGTTATCTCGTATCACAACAAAAGAACCCTCGCCCTTCTGACCCAGACAGGCAGAGCATTTGTCGTTTTGATTGAATATCCCGAATCTTCCATTCGTGATGTCGCTTCAAAGATGGGAGTATTAGAGAACACAGCACAACGTTCAATGACAAAACTGCTGGAACACGGACTAGTAGAACGACAAAAGCGAAAGAACACCTTCACTTACAAGCCACGCTACGAAAGCGTGTGGAAGCACCCCGATGTATGGAGATTTGCCCTTGCAATACTAAAGATGTCTAAAGAACAACCAGACAACCCGTGGTGATATACGCTAATTATGCTAAATTACTTACGAGAAACGCCAAATATTACAAGGAGTACCATGCCGGATACAATAAACAAAGAAGGAGCGGAGATCGTTTACGCCCCCGGTGAAGATTTGTCGTTGCAATCCACCGAATTGTTGTTAGAGGAGATGGCTTCCACCATGATGGACGCTGAAATCAAGGAGACTTATCTACTCCACTACACTGCGGTTAACCAAACTGGACCTGAAGCGCACACTATCGAACTGAAAACTCTAAAGGCGTGTCACGATAATGCTGCCGGTCTGGCGAAATCTCCCTCCATTCTTCCTAACACCGTCAGGATCACATCTCAAAAGGTAATCGTTCTTCCAGAGGTGGAACATTCATTGATTAAAGAAGAGCCGCAAGACGCACCCATCTGGAAGACGCCAGAAGTACATCCGTATATACCGACTAATTAAGTTCAGGAATTCCCTTACCGTCTAACCAACTAGCGAATGCCTCATCATTGAGTGGGATCCACCACAGTTGGCACGAATTCAAATCGTAGGTATCGCCCAACAAAGCCCACGCTATTTCCATCGTTGGACCTTCGATGGCTGCGGTACCTACGTTGCACTCCAAACCGAAGGTGTCAATAAAGTATCTGACGACACAAGGCACTTCCCGAATGGCACACTTGCCATCATCCGGGCAATGTAACAGCGTTACCTGAACCTCATGTTTGATTAAGTGCAGCCCAATGGTGTGTCCGTTGGTATGCCAAACGGCATCCGTACCGCCTAGAGCCGTTTCAATCTTCTTGCTTATTCCAGCGCCCTTGCCATTCAAGGCCGTATCCACAGTTACTTCCTCTTTTTATTTTCTTTCTCTTCTATGGGAGTTAAAGCAGCCACTTGTGCTTCTAGGTTATTCATCTCTTCTTGCATTTTTGCAACAGCCATCTTCAATACCGTATTTTCAGACATGAGATTGCCGATTTGACTACTAAGGTTATTGATAACCTCTTCTGGGTTAATATTTAAATCAGCCATATTCTTCTCCGCTCGTGGGACTTGGAACAGGATAAACTACTTTTCGGAGGTACGCAATGACCGCAGCAACTTACAATTTGACCTGCGAACAGGGTTCAACATTTGTTAAGAAATTCACGATCACCACCTCTGCGGGTGCTGCTCGCGATCTTAGCGCACACACGGCAAGAATGCAGGTACGACCTGATGTCGAATCCACTACAAAAATTCTAGACCTGACATCATCTGGTGGGGACATCACCGTGAATTCAAGCGGAGAAATAGAAGTCACTGTCAACGCCGCTAGTACGGCTGCTCTCACTCAGGGAGGCGTCTACGATGTGGAGATAGAATTAAGTAGCGTCGTAGAACGAGTTATCGAAGGCGACTTTAATCTCAGTAAGGAAGTTACTAGGTAGGGTTGTGCCCCTTAGCCTTTTTCTTCGGATGGGCCTTCTTCTGGGGAGTCTTCTTCTCCGATAGTTCTATTACTAGTGCTTGTAGTTCTCTCCGCTCTGCATGACAGCGCTCCACATCTTTTTCCAGAGCAGTTATTCGACCCTCAAGAACTGCACGATCAGACAAATATTCTTGTTCCCGACGATCCATCTCGGCACGCAACTCGTCTCGCAAGCGTTGACCAATTTGGAAGTCGGACTGATACCGCTCAGTTTTATGCTTACGCCGCACGTTACGCTCCCTAAAGATTGCTGCTATAGCCACTAGGACAGCACCGACTGCACCACTAGCAAAAATAGACTCCATCTGCGTTATCCCTCCATGGACAATCTCTGTCAACAATAACAAGTAGCAACATACTACTATTCCAACCATGGACAATAAATTAAACGTCGGTTGTGGAACCCATTACATAAATGGTTGGACCAATACCGATGTATGGCAGGATGATAAACACACCCCAGATATTCTGTTGAAGGCCAATGAGCCTTATCCATTTGACGACAACTCCATAGATTGCATTTACCTTGGGCACGTTCTGGAACACATCCCTTGGCTAGAAGTTGCAATATTCCTAAACGACATGCAACGGATTGCAAAACCCGAAGCGCCCATTCTCATAGCCGGACCAGACCTTTACAGAACCATCAAACTCTGGCGTGAAGGACAACTCCCATGGGATCTAGTTGAGTCCGTCATGGAGCATCAGGACATTGACGCTTCCATCAATCGACTAGAAAGCAACACCGACTACTGGGAAAATGCAGCCCATCATTGGAACTGTCATGAGGCAAGACTTCTTGAAATTACCAAGAGAATTTTCCCCAACGCCACAGCGATCAGTAATGACATAACTTCCAGCCCATGGCTGGATCCGATAACAGGTATTGAGTGGCCCGTGGTGGGCTATTCCCCTTGGCAGTGTGCCGTAAGGTGTACCGCATGAGTTTTGATACTGGCAACTTTGAAGAACATCTCCTTCAGGAGATAGCCGACCTGAAGGATGTAATCGCAGATCAAGAAGAACGCATTCGTTCCTTTGATCAAAGACTCGGAATTCATTGGAAGATCATTGAAAAACAAGTGGATTGGGTGATATGAACATCCATCCAGATTATTTTAAAGGATTTTATGAGGCCGATGTTATAGAAGATTGGCCAAACAGAAGTGAACTCCCTTGGTTAGACCAAGAATCCAACGGGCCGGAAACAGACCTTCAGGCCGAATGGCAAGATGACGGTGTGGTCATTCTCTCAGAATTTATGCCCGATGAACTAATAGATGATTATTGTGAGGCTTGGATAAAAGACAACGGAAGTCACAAGATTCGACCGATGGGCTGGCCCTTCGACGTTCCTTATATGTATGTCAACTCTCTTATGGACATGCTTTCGTACAAGCCGCTCACGGATATCATGACAAGTCTTATTGGTGAACCAATGGCCACGCACCTGAACCTCACGGGCTGGCGCTCCACACAGAGGAATTGGCATCAAGATGGGTATTTAAACCCTGATACCAACCGTGACTTTTACATGGCCGTCTGGGTTGCCCTTGATGATATCCATCCAGACGCAGGACCATTTCAATTTGTTCGTGGTTCACACAGGTTCCCGGTGATCACCAACGAAAAGATTCTCGGCGTTCTCGGACCTAATGCAAAGTCTGATCCGAATTGGCCTAAGTATTCAGAAGAAATACTCACACCCCTTTTTGAACAACTCATCGTGGACGCCGACCTGACGGTGGAACCGTTCTTGGCCAAACGTGGGGACGTTCTGCTGTGGCATGGAAGACTCATGCATCGTGGAAGCATCCCGAACGATCCCGAACTAGAACGACGAGCCTGTATCGCCCACTTCTCTGGCATTTGGCACAGACCCGATATGCCTAGTCCAGCATTGTCTCGGATCGGTTTCAGGCATCATCACCAACTAGACGGACATTATTTTCCCATTACTCAAAATTATGTCTGAATGCTAACTGTAATCATTGCTTCTTACCAGTATGGCCATCTGGCCGCACACTGTATTGAAAGTCTTTTATCCCAAACAAGACAGCCAGACAAGATTCTGTTTGTCGATGATGGTGTTGGTGACTGCACACATCTCCCAGATATTTATCCTGAGATTGAGTACGTCTTGCGGGAGGAAAACCTTGGCACGGTAGACAACTTCCAAGACATGCTCATGAGAGTGCAAACCGAATACACAATGTTTATCGGTGCGGACAACTGGTTCCGTTCCGATGCTGTGGAGAAACTGTTGGAACAAGATGCCGACATTGTTACTTACGAAATCATGGTGACCGGAGAGTTCAAGATGGGTCATCGTGACGCGGGATTGCCTGACGTTATAAGAGGTGGGGATGTCTACTGGCGTTGGGACGGACATCACGGTTCCATGATGTATCGCACATCCTTTGGACAGGCAGCGGGGTACGCGGCCAAGGAAGGACTAGAACACGCGTGCGAGGATTGGGAACTATGGGATCGGATGTTGGAGAAGGGTGCCACCGTTGCCCACATAGAAGAACCGCTGCTCTACTACAGGAGACACAGAGAGAACTTTATCGACTGCCGCTAAGGGATTCTGCGAGGGTCAATATTTTCAACGACATTCCCATTTACAAGATAATCGGGATAGTCGCTTGCTGATCTAGTTCGACAGAATCCATTCATGTAAGTCATTCTAGAATCAGTTGACTTATTTGCTTCGCTCCCGTGAACAATCATCACCGACCAAAGCATCATGTCACCTTTTCGGGCTGTGTACTTCTTTCCCTTGTACCGCTTTCTTTCAAAGGCTCGTAGATCCTCAGGAATACTGAACGAATCCCAAAAGTGTGACCCCGTGATGAATTCGACAGGACTGTTATCTTCCTTGATGTCATCCACAACAATAATTGTTTGCAGATAGTCAGTAGGAAGAGTGGAAGAAAAGATATGGCTTTCTCTAAAGATCGTGTCCCGGTGCCAAGCGAAGGTGTCGAAGTCTCCGGCTTCTCTAAAATAGATTTGATTATTGATTTGCCGGACATCATCTCCAAGAAACTCACGCACAATATCGAACATACGTTCGTCTGTTCTGATGGAGTTGAGATACTCGTTGGCTAATGCAGGGAAAAAGATTAGAGACTTTTTGTTGTATGCCTGCTCGCTTGGAACATGCCTGTACCCGGATTGTTTTATCTGATCGTCAGTAACCCCGTATGCCTCTTCTTTAATCCGGTCGCATTCCTCTGCGGAGAACACCGAAGGAATAACGACAACACCGTCTTCCTCATAGGCGCGCTTAAATCCAGTCAACATAATTACTGAAAAGTCTATACGGGTCATCATGTACGCCTTGAGTAACTGCGTATGCCTGCTTATAGCCCGCCCGCTTCACACATTGAACAACCAGATCGTTGTATTCGCCATAGGGATAGCGAAAATATTTTGTTTGAAACGGCGCTGCCACCTCCTGCGTGATCTCCCTTTCGGACAGTTCACAAAGGTTTCTGTGTGACCAAGTGTGCCATCCGATCTCAAAGTCGTATCTCCTACATAGTTCTTTGACTTCGCCAAGTGTGCAGAAACTTTCCAGTTTGGGCACGTTTTCTAAATCGAATTCGTTATTGCCGCCCAGATGATCCCCCATAACGAACATAATCCCAGACTTGTTTCGCAAAACATCCTGATTTTTGTAAACACTACGGTAGACGCCATCGAAACCTATGGGTTCTTGACAGGCAAGGATCTGCTCACGGGTGTGATAGTTGGAATGTTTTATATTCCCGATGTTATGTGCAAGTCTCATAAACGTTGAATACCGAAGTGTATTCCCTGTAAGGAAATTTGAAAGTATCTACCATTCTCCCAAATGGATAGGGCAACAACCAATCATCTATTCCACCGATACAGACATACTTACTGGCAGCGTCCAACGCTTGCTTGGCTATTCGTTCATGGTCGTACTGCCTATACAGCAAACCGGTAACTAGAACTAGATCGTACTTTCCTTTCGGGGCGAACACGCGTTCGACATTCTTAGGAAACCTGCTTGCAGCATTGTCACTGATCTCTATCCCGTGGATCTCTTTAGCGGGAAGATCCCCCGTTATGAACCCCTGACCAGCACCGATGTCCAATGCTCTGTCGAAGTATTCATCCAGATTATCTAAAACTGTCAGATAAAAACGTTTGCGGTAGATGTCATCAGGCGTGACCGTGTAATCCCACGGATCATTCTGCTCATACCATTCTTCAAGTTCTTGCTTGGTCTGCATTCATAACGCTTCGATTTGGTCTGCAATTCTCCTGAGTTGATCGGACAGACTCGGAGCCATCTCAGCCATCGTGTCCACCGGCTTCGGCGGTGCCTCAATGATCTTCTCTGATTCTGCGGTTTCCTTAGCAGCCTCTTCCTTTTCAGCAATCATCCGGGCAATGGCATCCCAGTCAATGCCGGGATCCAACGGATCAGGACCAAGATTCTCCAACTTGTAATCGGAGATGTCCCACGCCATATTCTCAGGAGACACAGCAGGTCCGCCGTAGTAAGCGTCCAGCCACGCCCATACCACCGCCGTCTTGTCAGTAACGACAAGATTGTGGCGAACCCAATCGCCTCCGTCTACTCGGGCACGAATAAAACCTTCATCAAAATCGGCTTCACATTCAAAAAGAACAGCATTGCCGCCCACCTTGAGTTGTCCAACCTTGACCGAATCGCCCCACTTCGGAACTTGACCTAGATGATAGAAGTACATGCCGATAGGCATAAACCCATCTTTAGTCTTGCCAAACCATGTGCGGAATGAAAACCCGTCCGGATTGGGTTGTCGGTTGCCGTGCCCGTAGGACCGGCCCCTGCTGTCCTTATAGCGAAGGTCAGCAAACCCCAGCGTCTTTCCCGTACTGTGGGAATTCCAATTGCCAAGTGCCCTCACCATGTAAGAAACTTTCACATGGCGACACGGAGGCACCTCTTTGTAGAGGGCACACCCGTAGTGATTACCCTCACGGAACATCAGCCGTAGAGCGTCACCGCTCACATAAGCGTTTTTGATGTCCCCGCTCCACGAATCCTGCCACCCCTCTTCAAAGGTTTCATGAACCAAAATGGACATGGCTAACTCCTAACTTTTTACCGCTTACCTCCGTGATACTCGGTTGCGTGACCTTCTTTGATCATCACATCGTTTAAACAAATACCTTCTTCGTTGACTATCCGCCCTAAAACCCGACCGAACTTTCCCTTTTTATCTAACGAAGTTTCGATAATCGGATTCATCCCTGCTTCTTCAAGAAGCCAACGGCCAACAAAATCTTTTGCAGCAAGGCCCAAAGCCTTCTCTTCCAAATCTCTGGTGCGCGATTCCGGAGCATTTATTCCTAAAAAACGAACACGCGATCTGTAGGTAATATCAAAGCCCAAGTCCAATTCAACATCAATAGTGTCACCATCAACAATGTGGGTGACCTTGGCTCGGTACTGATACAGACTCATTCAAATATACTATTACACTACTCAACTAACTCAATGAAGATACATTCACCCGGACACTCGTCAGTTGCATTACTTCTCCGAATTAAGGACTTTTTCAAACATCCTTCCAGCAATCAAAGCCAATACCATCGCTATTCCCGCTGCGACCAATGAGGTCTGGGCAATATCAGCCCTTGAAGTACCATAGGTTGGCGACTGGGCGATCATCTCCACCCCAAATGTTGCTGCACCACACAGTAAAGCCCGTGTCCATTTGTTGACACGAAGTCCAATTATCGCTGCCACAGTTGCGATAACCGCTGTTATTCCACCTGATCTAAAAGCATTAGCCCAATGATCACCTGTAATAGCCGACACATCACCATTAGTCATTGCTGTAAGACAGCCAAGAAACGTACTCGTCAAGTGCGTTTGTGGCTGCGCCATCTTGATGCGTTCAATCATTCTAATCATCCCCCATTACAATATTCATGGATACTCCACATCAGCATCTCTAATAGTCAACCTGTACCAACCGTCGTTGTTTTGGTTGTAGACCGAACCTCGCAGTACATAGTCTCCCGCAGAAAGTTCTCTCTCAATACGACTATCCCAAGAGTCAGACACATTATCTATAACTGCGTCACCGTTAGAGAGCGTCACATTCGGAGTTTCATCTACGTCTTCTGCGCTGCTTGGCGGGTTATTGCAGGTATTCCCGCAATCCCTACCCCCATCGTCGTCGGATTCAATGCTGCCGCCAACCGTTATTTCTGATGTGTCTCCTGAATGTTCGCCGTCATCTGAATCAGTGTCGTGATTGAGGAAGATGTAGGGATCTCCGTATGGGCCACTGTTGAACGCCGCTTGGGTCATATTCGTTTCAGCATCAATACGAATATCCATAAGCCCATCACCGTCTTCACAGTCACAGGCTTCGTTTTCTTCTGCTGCGGTCGGTACGGAAAATGCAACAGCGGTCATATCGTTGCTGCGGTGATTGGATTCGATAATGCACCAGTCTCCTAGCCCGGTAAATCCACCCTGAGAACAGGACTGAGGTACAGGGTCGGCAACAGTTGTTACCACAGTGGAGGTGCTGGTTGTATCCCCTACGGTGACTGTTGTTTGAGACGGTTCCCACGTTACGGTTTGCTGACAGGAAGCAAGTTGTCCGTCGCTATAGGTGCAGAATTGATTGCTTACACCGGCTTGAGAGATTGCCGTGGTGGTGTCCACATACGAATTGTCTGTTGTGGTAACCGTTGTCTCTGTGGTGTACCAATAATCGTCTGAGGCTAAGTCAAGTACAGCCGATGAAGTAGCCGTAACCAACTGACTGGTCAGATCATTCACTGTGGCACTAGACAGCACTTGAGAAACTGGTGTGTCGATACTGGTATAAGTAATCGTTGGATAATAAACGGGAGGCGGGGGAGGGATGTACGCCTCTTGGACTTCTTCGGGGAGGTATTCCTGAGCGACATCTATTGGGACTATCCCTGCCTCAACCTCAATGGTGAAGTCAATCCATGTGGTATACCCACCCGGCGGAGTACCCCATTCATCGTAATAAGTAGGATCATTGGCTGCGTCGTAGTCCTCCCAAGTGTCAAAGCCGCCGGGAGCCATGGAGCAAGCGTCTGTGCCCCTACAGCCTTCATAGGGGTCTACCCACCCCGGTTCCTCTGGTTCCGGCTCTGGTTCTGGTTCCGGCTCCGGCTCTGGTTCCGGTTCCGGTTCTGGTTCTGGTTCTACTTCTTCTGAAGGCACCTCCTCTTCATCCATTTGCTCTTCATCCACTTCTTCTTCTTCAGGTAAAGAGCCGTCGGATTCTGAGTCCTCGTCAACTTCTGGCCATTCTTCCTCATTCCCGTCGCTGTTTATTTCCTCTTCCAACTCATCTTCCCACAACTCTTGCTGTTCTTCGTCAAAGGCTTGCCAATCTTCTTCCGACCAATCCCACGACTCGCTTGGTGACGGACCCCAGTCCTCTGGCCATTCATCAAGCCCTTCCTGATCAAGAATCCACTGCTCCTCATCCTCGCCGGTCCAGTTTTCGTCCCCCCACTCATCTTCAAGCCAAGGCTCTTCCCAGTCGTCGTCAGAGTTACCTTGTTGCTGGTCATCGTCCCACTCCTCAAAAGGCTCCTCTAACTCGCTATCTGATTCTTCGATAGTTTCTTCCGAATCTGGCCCATCTCCTTCAGTCTCTTCAGATTCAGTCTCTTCTTCAATTCCTTCGCCCTCATCAACTTCTTCTTGTATCTCCTCGCTTCCCTCTGGCTCTTCTTCAAATTCCTCTTCCCAAAGTGCTTCCTGTTCTTCGTCATACGTCATCCAATCTTCTTCTGTCCAATCCCAACTGTCACTAGGGGATGGACCCCAATCTTCGGGCCATTCATCAAGCCCTTCTTGATCAAGAATCCAAGCCTCTTCGTCCTCCCCGGACCATTGTCCAGTTTCCTCTAATGCCTCAATCGTTTCTTCTTCCCATTGGTCCAACTCTTCTGGGCTGAGATCCCCAAGGATTTCAAGGAACTCCTGTTCCCGTTCTTCGTCGTAAGCCTGCCAATCGTCTTCTGTCCAATCCCAAGACTCGGCAGGAGACGGACCCCAGTCCTCCGGCCATTCTTCAAGTCCCATTTCTTCAAGGATCAACGCTTCCTCATCATCACCCGTCCACTCGTCCCATTCCTCAAAAGGCTCTTCAACCCACTCCTCCTCAACTTGTTCTTCTTCTTCAACCCATTCTTCTTCTACTTCCTCTTCCCAAGATGCTTCCTCTTCTTCCCACAATGCCTGCATTTCTTCGTCGTAAGCCTGCCAGTCACCGTCATCCCACAATGCGGTTTCACTGGGGGACGGACCCCAATCTTCCGGCCACTCCTCAAACCCTTCCTCTTCAAGAATCCGCGCTTCTTCATCAACCGCCCACTCTTGGTCGTAGGCGTCCCAGTCTTCTTCAGTCCACTCAGCCGATTCCGTGGGTGACGGACCCCAATCTTCAGGCCATTCCTCTACGCCCAATTCCTCTAGTAGTTCTTCTTCCCACGCCTCCGGGTTGTCCATCTCCTCTTCCCAGATGGCATCCATTTCCTCGTCGTAGGTGTCCCAGTCTTCTTCCTCCCACTCCACAGTCTCGGTGGGGGATGGACCCATCAGATCTTCGTTCCATTCCTCCAAACCCATTTCCTCAAGGATCATCTCCTCTTCTAGTTCGGCGTCGTATTCTTGGAACGCGAAATCCTCTTCGTAATATTCTTCTTCGTACTCCTCCCAGAACTCCTCCTCATCAAACTCTTCGTGTTCGGCAAAGAACACGGTTCGTTCTTCTTCGACCTCCTCCATAAATGATTCAACTTCTTCAAACAGTTCTTCGACATCGACAGCCTCACCAAAGAGATCGTCCATCAACTCCTGTTCTTCTTCAAACCATTCATCGTCGTATTCGACTTCATCCCACTGCTCGTCTTCCCAATACTCCTCATCCACGCTGAGAAGGATTTCGATGAAATCAATTTCATCGTCTTCAAATATTTCGGGGGCTTCCCACTCCTCAACTGATTGAATCTCTTCAACGTAAGAAGCACCCAACACTTCTTCAATGCGGTCTTCAGCGATCGCTTGGAAATACTCAGCGTCAGAAGCAACCCACGCTTCGATCTCAACTTCTTCTTGTACTATTTCCCCGACTTCTTCATCGAACACCAGTTCGATAAGAACGGGAACGATTACGGGTTCCGATGGTGGAGGAGGAGTGGTCGATGGTTCATTAGGAATGGTGACAGTTGGCTCATCGAACACCTGTTCGACAACCCGGTAAGCGGTCATGTCAACCTCTACCTCAGCCAGTACCTCACCTTGATCGTTCTGAATGGCGATATCCAGCATGTCCCTGACTGGCTCAGGCTCAGGCTCTGGGGCACCGGGCTGCTCAGGTTCTGGCTCCGGGTCCGGGTCCGGTTCTGGTGCAAAGACCACCTCAATCTGCTGACCAGACTCCAACTCAATTTCAACCTCTAGGGCATCCACGGCAATCGCTACAGTGGCTTCTTCAATATCAGCAATTTCAATTGCGTCATCAGAGAAGTCCAACAACGACTGAACCTCTTCAGGCTCTGTTTCTTCTTCAGGCTGCTCCCACCGCTCAGGCTCCTCTTCCTCCACGATGACGGCTTCGATCTGAATAGATTTCTCTTCATTCAAAACCAGCAAAGAAAACTTCTGCTCAGTCTCTTCTTCTACCTTTTCCTCTAATGCCTCTTCAATCCTGTCCTTAGTGGAAGTTGGCTTTTCTACTTCAGGAGTTGGAACGTGGATCTCTTCTACGTCTGCGGAGAATGACTCCACCCCCGGCGGAAGGAATACGAGAACCGGATCAGCGGTACTTGGTCCTGAAATCAAATAACGATAGGTAGCACCTTCGATTTCATTAACGAACACGCCGTCGTAGTACCCCAGCCTGTCACCTGATTCAGTTTCAATCTTGAGAGCCATCTGCTTGTCGCCGGAAGCAGCAACAGTAAGCATCGTGCCCGATTCTTCTCCCTCTTCCTGAGGACAGAAACTGCATGTGAATGGGCCAGACCGGGAACGCATGGGGGTGAGTTCCATCGTCCCCGTCCCACCAGACCAAGCCTCCGATTGTTCCGTAGGATTGGTCGCAGCGAGGGCGTACAACCACTGGCCGTCGTTAGATACGTCAATCCAGCGTTCTTCGTTGGGCCAGTTGCTGTCGTATATGTAGATTCTGTAACCACCGGCCATTTCTTCGACCCGGTAAGGGGTGACAGCGTGTCCGCCCATTTCGCTGTAAATACCGATTGTGAAGCCAGTGTGTGGGTTTCCCCTTTCCGCTTCTGAGAAGTCGTAGAGAAGAACCTCTGCCAACTCCTTGGGAGACTTTTCTAAATACGAGGAGGCTTCCTGCTGTACCTCCATGGCGAACTGGGTTACATACCAGTAGGCGATTTCAGAGAGGAGGGCCGGATCCTGTTTGATGAGTTCCGCAACAGTTTGCGTGTTTTGGAAAGTCGCAAGGGTTTCTATGTCGCCTGCGAGGCGGAGGCTCAACACTGCCAAGCCTTCGCACAATCCTCCACGCATTGACTTGTTGGCCTGAGACATCAACTGCAAGATCACCGGGTACGGCGTACATTGACCGTCGGTTACATCTGAACAGACTTGGTTGTCGCCATACAGACGACGCGCCATGTTTACTGTCAGGTCTGCCGGTGCCTCGCCACCACCAAAGTTCTCAAATGAGAAGGTGTCCTCATTGGCCGTGTAATCCGGAATGGAATGATCCGCTAGGGGAACTTCTTCAAGAATTTTTGGAGTGATGGTCGTAGTCGGAACGACCAAACCAGTGGTCGTTGTAACCACACTGGTAGTTGTAGGAGGAAAGAGAGTGGTCGTCGGCGCGTCAGGATCTCCGGCAGGAGAGGAGCATCCGAAGAAGAACAGCGACCCCGCGAGCAGAGTGGCGATAAACCGTTTCACGGCTCTACCGCTTTTTGCGTTTACTCTGGTACCAGAAAAGAAGTGCGATTAAAACAAGTAACCCAGCGGCGACACAAATGACAGTTACCGATCCACCCGGTGCGCCACTCATGTCTAAAGAAAAGTTCTTCGTTCCTCCGCCAAGAAGATCATTTTCCGCTTTCAATTCTGCTACGGCTTCTTCCAGTTGCTGCACTTGATACCCAAGTGCAGCCTCCTCGCCGGATGATTGCCATATAAAGCCAAAGGCTCCGGAAACTGCTGCGGGCAGACCAAGGACATAAGCGATGTTGTCTTTGATTCGGTCAATCAGGCTCGTGGCTTTGCCAGTTGCCTTTTTGGCCGTATCGAAGACACCACCACCCACATCCGGGTCTGCCCCAGCGTCCGTCTCTTCTAGGGGCTGCGAAAGTAATTTCGCAACCTCGTCAAGACGTTTCCGCAGATCCCCATCCATAACAACCCCTTTTGAGCATACATGCACTCAAGTCGTTATAGATGTTACCTGCTGATTCCATACAGAAACGTACAGAAATGGTTGTCTTTTTTGTCTTGCAACCTTATGAAAGCATCGACGGTGAACGATCACCAAACTTGCTTGCAGCCCAGCCCTTGATAACTGCGACCCCTGCTGACACACCGGCCATCAGAATCATCTTCCAGTTATCTACGCCAAGATCCATGACGCTGTTAGTACCCATGGCACCAATAGCGGCCTGAATAAAGGTTGCAATGGTACGTTCAGCCAAATCTTTGTATTCAGCCATGCGTTAACCTCATTCCTTCGCCTGTTAAGAAAGGTCTTGCGACCAACTTCAATATTACTATCTCTGACCCCCGGCTAAATGGACGTATACTGTTATCGCAGATGTGTACCTGTCGTGGCTCATTTTGGATTATGCTATAGTCCGACTAGAGCCGTATCTACAAAAGAGGTTTCTTCTATGGATTTCAGTAGCATTATGACAACAGCAACAAAAACCACTGCATTGAATGCGGTTATCGCTGATAAAGAGGGGGAAATTTATCGCTTGTCTTGGGCTTTGGGTATCGACCCCGACGACCTTGCAGCGGACTACGCCGCTCCCGCTGATCCGGAAACAGCAGAAACACGACTAGAAGACACACTTACTAGTCTCGCCACCGTGAAAGCAGCGCTCGCAGCATTATAGGGGTTGGATCGAATGGCTTTAACAGAAGCAGAAGTAACCGCCGCAAAGGCAGACGCTAAAAAATTCTTAGAATATTCCACCCAAGCACTCGCACTTGCGTTGGGTGTCACATCAGACGAAATCTCTAGTTCTTTAGTAATCCCTGTCGCATCAGACCATACCAACTATGAGGCATATGATTGCCTCAAGAAACAGGCTGCTGCTTTGGAGGCATTGGCATGAGTTATCCAGAACCGCGAATGTTCGTACCAGAAGTCTCTCAGGTTGCCCTTGCAAAAAGTAAAAATCGGGCTGTTGCCGAAACCAGCCATCGTGACGATATGCCCGGAAGCGATCAGGCTTTTGAAACTGAAATAAATCGGGATGATGACATCCCACGTTGGAATAATGTATTAAACGCTACTGAATTTGTATCAGACCAATACACCATGTTTTGCCGTCGGAACACTGAAAGTACCAACGTTTAGTCGAAAGAATAATTATGGCTTTACGAAACAGTTGGGAAGAAGCAGGATCCCTTTACGACCCCGCGAAACATCTGAGCGCTACTGAATTCAACTTGGCTGTCCTCATGTTTATTATTGGTTTGGATTGGGAGGACGAAGCCACTATAACTTTTGACGACATTATCAATGGCATTCGTGACAACTACACTGGCGGCGACAACGCCAGAACACTAGCGATCGACACTGCCGCAAATTCGTATCTTGAAACTGAACGATCTCTTTTGCTTCAACTCGCTCGTCGGGCACATCGCCAACGTCAAATAGCAGAGGCAGCGTAATGTCTAGTCATTGGTTTGAAACCGGTCGCATCGCTCAAGAATTTTCCAATAGCCCTAATATTGATACAGACATGGTTAGCGACTACGCAACTTCCGTACTTGCACATTATGACGCAATCAATATGGACCGCAGAAGTATCGCCATCTCTGACGATTACGCACTCATCCAGTATGAGACTTACCAAAACCCTGATCCGAATTGGGCTGCGATGATGTGGATCGCCTACACGACTGAAAGCATGGTCGTGGACATGCTGGACACCGGGGGGACTCTGAAAATACTTACTCCCATTTTCGTTCCCCTTGTCACACTGTTCGATGACCTTGAGAACACAGGACGAGAGTACACATTTGTAAACAATTGGAATCTTCACCACTTTGAACAGTTCGCTCTCACACAACCAGCCGTGGCAGCGAACTATCCCGACGCACGATATTCAGCAGTAGACGAACAGGACATCCTTGACGGATCTTTGGCCGGAACTTACGACGTTGTGCGAAGCACTCCCATAGGGTTCTTTGGCCCAAATACAAAACTTCTAGATGCCTATTTGGACACACTCAAAGTTGGCGGTGTAATGATTTGGTTTGAGTCTAGCGAATGGACATCCATTTACGCTAATGGACTATCCCAGACACATACTAGTTTTTATACACGATTCGCTAAACATCTTGCCGCAAAAACCGACTTCACCGTCTATCATATACCGATGGAACATGGCGTAACTGTCTGCAAAAGAACGTCGTAGGGATAATCATGGATTTTGAAACAACGCTCTCAAATTCAGAAAAGCGAAGTCTGCTTGAGCAAGCCATTGCTGACGTAGAGTCACAGGTTCGCAGACTGTCATGGACGATTGGCACCGACCCCGACGACCTATCTGCTTCTTATACCGCACCCGCTGCGACCCCAACCGACGATTATGTGTTGGAACACAAACTGGAAGATGTTTGCACCCGACTCACTAATCTAAAAACAGAACGTGACGCCGTACCCTCGTAACGAGTCCTTTACTGATAATCTGGATTGATGGGTTCCGTATTTGAAATGCCGATGATTGACGGTTCCGACTGTCAATCTATCTCTGATCTTGAACTGCACAACTATGGCAGTGGCATTGTCTTGTTCAAAAACGCCATTGATGTTGATCAAAAATCGGTTCTTCCTTATTTGGACGAACGGGTTACATTTGCTGATTGCGGTATCAAAGTTATAGAAGAAAACGGAGATCGTTGGGCCGAAGACTTTTTGGGCAACGTAGTCGAAGGCGGCTTAGAAATGCTGTCCGAACAGGCACTCCGTTTAGGGTCTGATGCGGACAACATGCCCGTACAGGACGACACTCCTGAACCGGTTGCTGATTTCTTCCAATCCTGTGAAGAAGTCATATACAAATCTCTTATTAGATACATCGACATGCATCCAATGATTTTGAATACCCTTTGGTGGAAAAACCGTGGTCACATTCTTAAGTACAGTTCCAACGGTATCCTTGGGGAACACAACGATAACGACACCAACTTTCGCGTTATAGACGGTCAGCGATATTTTACGCTCAGACCGCAAGCCATCTATCAAGTTTTAGCCTGCATCGTCTATTTGTACGACGAATACGAAGGGGGAGAAATGTACTTCCCCTACGCCGATGTTGTTTTTTTTACTGTTACC
>VMHT01054146.1_pt1 | contig 22131 bp, 14 predicted proteins | sample 4693611 | NCBI WGS metagenome assembly VMHT01 (sample SAMN12280063, study PRJNA550983) | marine metagenome | isolation source: seawater sampled from same location over 5 years 0.02-0.2 micron viral filtrate | place: USA: collected off the coast of southern California halfway between the port... ...
ATATGACCCAGCTAATGAATCATATTTTAAAAGTTTTATGGTTGAAACAAAACCAAGAACTTCTTTAATTTATATTATACATCATGCTGATATGATGGCTGCAAGAGTTGAATTTGAAAAAGAATGGTTACATACATTTAAAAGTAGTGTGGATGAGCCAAAAAAGAATTATACATTGAAGTCAAATAAAAAAACAAGCACTAAATCTAAAGCTTTAAATACTATAAAAAGCGAAGGACTTAAAAATTTATTTGATAAATTATGATAACAGCAATAGTAATACTGTCAATAATAGTCGTGGTCCTAGGATTTACGACTATTAATCTATTACGTAAAAATGAAAAACAAGAAGATATTCTTTTAGGATATCTTAAATATTTAGATAATATATCTAGAGTAATCGAGGTTTCGGATGAAAAAATAAAAAAGATAGACATTAAGGGCTCATTTGAAGGTGATGATGAAATAGGATATTTCTTTAAATCAATTAAACAAATACAAGAAATTCTTAATGATTTTAATATTAAAAAAATCTAAGAATAAATGGATTACATAATTGAGAGGAATAAAAGAGAAAGAAAAGGAAGAGTATACTTTACTAAAGAAACAGAAGCAGCAATTGTAAGATATAATAATTCCACAGACCCAGAAGAGAGAAGTAATATTTATCAAGACTATATCCACTATCCTTTTTATAAGCTTACTCAAAATATAATCCATACTTTTAAATTTTATTATACTGAAGTTGAAAACCTAGAAGATCTACAACACGAGTTAATAACATTTTTACTATCTAAAATTCATAAATTTGATCCTACTAATGGTGCTAAAGCATATTCTTATTTTGGTACTATAGTAAAGAGATGGTTAATAGTATATAATACTAAAAACTATGGTAAAAAAATTAAAAACATACAAATTACAGATTTAGCAAATTATTCCAATTTAGATGCATCAGAACCAGGATTTATTGTATCCCAAAAAATGGAAGATAGTATGGAAAAAGTTACACAAGGTGAATTTGAAGGTGATGAGTTATCTAATAAAGGTTATAAACATGAAGATAAATTATATATCTTTATAGATCAATTTGTTAGTTATTGTACTGAAAGGATATATACTATTTTTCCTAAAGGGAATGATGCTCAAATAGCAGATGCGATTTTAGAATTATTTAGAAAAAGAGACAAAATTGATGTATTTAATAAAAAAGCTCTTTACATCTATATTAGAGAGATGATTGATGTTAAAACTCCAAAAATAACAAAAATATCAAATGTTTTACATAAAATATTTAAGGAAAAATATATGTTTTATTTAGAACATGGATATTTTCCGGGCTTAAAAGGTTAAATTAGTTATATTTATAATAAAACTTATGAGCCAACTAGATTCAATCGTATTTGGGGATAAAAAATTTTCTGATATATTAGAAGAAATTTATCTTAACCAAAAGAAAAAGTCGGAACAAGTAACAGCTTTAATTTCTGAATTAAAACCATTAGTACAAGAAATAGGAGATGCTACTCTTATAGTGCCTTTAATTAAAGAGTATATGGAAATTGGTGTTAAAAATGATGACGCCTTAATTAAAATGGCTACTATAATACAAAGAGTAGTTAATAACAGCGCAGGTGAAGATGCACTAGGTATTACAGAAGCAGAAAAAGAAGAATTACTAGCCGAAATGGAAAAAATACAAATTAATAAAAAAGATTAATGTTAAGGATACTATCAGGGTTAAATTCCTTATATAGACTAGCACAAGCTAACCCTAAAGATGCAAATATTTTTGCAGCTAGGGTAATACATCCTATATTAGATGATAAAACAGAAGCAAAGGTTTTTAAAAAATATGGAGATTGGAGTTCCTTAGGTTGTTTATTTTTTGATAAAATAAATAATCCTAATCCAAATCCTCAATTTGAAACAGACAATTTTGCAAGACCACTTTTTCCTAATATGTCTGCTATACCCTTAAAAAATGAAATTGTATATATTATGTCTATGCCTAATAGTAATATACAATCAAATGTAAATGATGTAACATATTATTATTTCCAATCTATTAATATATGGAGTAGTACTCACCATAATGGTATTCCAAATCCAATTAATAATAACGACACAATCCCAGAATCACAACAACAAGATTATCAACAAACTTCAACAGGTAATGTAAGAAGAGTAACTGATGGAAGTACTGAAATTAATTTAGGTGATACCTTTCAAGAACGTTTAGACGTAAGAAATCTTTTACCTTATGAAGGTGATTACATTTATCAAGGTAGATGGGGTAATACTATAAGATTAGGTTCAACTGTAACAGATGCCCCAATTCCAAATCCTTGGTCTAATACAGGTGAAAATGGAGATCCTATAATGATTATAAAAAATGGACAACATGACGAGGATACTAATCCTTGGGAACCCCAAGTTGAAGATATTAATACAGATTTATCAAGTGTTTATTTAACATCAACTCAGACATTACCTATTGATGTAGCTAGTAAAAGTTATAATTCTTATTTTAATTCTCCTGTAGCAACTAATGAATTTGACAGTGAGCAAGTAGTAATCAATTCTGGTAGAATACTATTTAATGCTAAAAATGATAATATTTTATTAAGTTCATTTGATACAATTAATTTAAATTCTGTAAATAGTTTAAATATAGACACACCAAAAACAGTTATACAATCAAAAGAAATATATTTAGGAGATAAATATGCTACTGAACCTGTAATATTAGGAGATACTTTTTTAGCTGATTTTGAAGATTTATTAAAAAAATTAGTAAAAATGTCTAAATCATTACAAACTCCAATATCGGAATTTCCACCTAAAAAACCAGTTGCAACATTAATACCTGATGCTACATCAGTACTATTACAATCTCAAAAAATGATTGGTAATATAAGAAAATATAAATCTACAGTAAGTAAAAGTAAATAATGGGTTTAGAAAAAGTAATAGGAAAACAAGTAGTTCAAATGATTAAGGATTCTGATAGAGTTCAAAAATCAGTTAGTCAAATGAAAGACAAATTGATTAAAGAATCTTTAACTGTACTAAAAAAAGCAGGAATAGATCCTGCTGCTTTACCTTTCGACCCTATAGCTGTATTAAATGGTAACGGTCCTGACGTAAATTCATTATTAACACCTGAAAATGTCTGTAGTATACCACCAATCCCAGCAGATAAAATAGAACCTGCAACTGCAGCTATAAGTAATGCTCAATCATCATTTGCTAATGTAATTGAAAATTCAAACAAATTAAAATCAGCATTAGTTGATTTACAAACTCCCTTAACTCAAATACAAACAACAGGAGAAAGTGTTGAAGGAATAGTAAACTCAGTTGATAATGCTGTAAAGGTAATTAAATCTATACCTATCCCCACAGCTTTTGGAGCACCAGCAGTAGCTTTACCCGTAAAAGTATTAACTATATTATCTAGTTCATTAGTTAGATTAGATAAAATTATTGTTGCAGGTAAAGGTACAATTAGTTTTGTTTCACCTATGATTAAAAATGTATCTGGTGTATTAAATCAGACTATATCTGCTGTGGGTTCATTAGAACAAGCAGTACAACCAGCATTAACAATGTTATCTTTAGTTAAATCTACATTAGAATTAGGAAACCAATGTCCTGATGTTAGTCAAGCAGATATTGATGATATTAATAATGATGTAGCTGGGGAATTAAATCAAGCTTTATTAGAATCTGGGGATTCATCTTTATTAGCAGTAAACTTAGAAGATGAAGAAGCTTTAATAGCAAGTTTTCCATTTGACTACAAAGGATTCTTATTAGAATTAGTATATAATCCTAGCAATGATTTCCCATTCCCATCAAGAAAAATAAGAGCAACAAGAGATTTTTCATCAAATCCAGAAGAAAATAGTGGTAGTATTTTTGTAAGAACTAAATTTAATACTCCTTTAGGAGAGGTAATATTATATAATGACCCCGGAGGACAAGCTAGATACTCATATAGTACTTCTGTTGCTGTTTTAGTAAAAGAAATGAAATTTAAATTAGATAATTATCTAAAAGGAGTAAAATTATTAGCACTCCCAGCAGTTACATCTGGAGATGCTTCAATAGGAGGATCTGTTCGTGGAGGAGGCCAACCATTTGTACCATCTCCAGTAGCTCCAGCACCAAATATTATTCCACCAAACTTACCAGGAGGAAGTATAGATCCACCTAGTCCAACAGGAAGCTTAGATCCACCTTTACCACCAGCATACATATTTAGCGATCCAGATATTATTATACCAGAAGTAACACCTGCATCCCCTTATTTAGAAGGTACTTTTACAGTAATAAGACCTATAAAAATAAAAATGACTACATTTGGGGGTAATGGAGGTTTTTCTGATTCAACAGCATTTTTAAGAATTTTTAAAGAAGGAGCTTTATCATATAGTTATATGTTTGAATCTCAATTCGCAGATCAAATGGAAACTATAACTACTAAAAATAATCCTGTGGGGTATTATAATGGTAACCCACTTGACCCTGAATATTGGCCTATAACCCCAGGATATTTTAATGGTGGTTTACAAACTGGTACCGGTATTTTTAAATTTACCTTAGAATTGACTAACTGGAATGGAGCACTTGGGGGTGGATCCGGGAACTTTGCGAAATTTGAAATAGAAGCACAATAAAAACTTAATAATTTAATATTTATAAATAAAATGAAGACATCAGCACTAAAATCAATAATAAAAGAAGCCGTTAAAGAGGCTATTCAAGAAGAATTGAAGGAAATTTTATTGGAAGCTGTTAAAACTCCAAAAGTTATAACTCAACCAACTTATACTCCTCCAATAATGGAAAGTAATACACCAAAACCACCACAAACACCTACAATGACTGCAGAAGCTAAAAGAGCAGCATATGAAAATATATTAGGTGACACAGCAGCTACTTTTAATAGTAGTAATGCACAAACATTTAGACCACAAGCTGGTATGGATGTAGCAAATGGTACTTTACCCCCTGGAGAAGTTGATATGAGTCAGATAGCAGGGCTAATGAGTAAAAAATAATAATGGCAAGATTAATTCAAAGTAAAAATCCAATAGATCTTCAACCCAGTAGAGCGGTTGGGTTTGGTTTTCCTTTGAATGGAGATGCCGTTTTTGTACCAACATATACAACAAGAGAACAAACAAAAGCAAATTTATTAAACTATTTATTAACTAATAAAGGAGAAAGAGTATTTAGGCCTAATTTTGGTGCTAATTTAAGAGCTTTATTATTTGAAAATATAATAGATGCTTCAATAGATGATTTAGAATCACGAATACAAAATGATATAAGTTTTTTCTTTCCAAATGTTATAGTAAAAGAATTACAATTTAATAATGAACCTGATAGAAATGAAATTAATTTTACTCTTACATATGAAATTGCAAACTTAGGAATAACAGATAACTTAAATATATTAATACAATAATGGCTAAATTAGAAAGAGATATAAGATATATTGATAGGGATTTTAATACACTTAGAAATTCCCTTATACAATATTCTAAAACATATTTTCCAAATACCTACAATGACTTTACAGAAACATCAACTGGGATGTTATTTATGGAAATGGCTGCTTATGTTGGTGATGTATTATCTTTTTATTTAGATAATCAAATTCAAGAAACATTTATACAAAAAGCAAGACAAACAACAAATTTATATGCTTTAGCTTATTCATTAGGTTATGTACCAAAAATAACTACGGTTGCATCTGTTGATTTAGATTTTTTCCAACAAGTCCCAGCAATATTAAGTGCAAGTGTTTATATTCCAGATTATAATTATGCTTTAATAATCCCAGAAAATACTCAAGTAACATCAAATACTGATAGTAGTCAAAAATTCTTAATAGAAGATGCTATTGATTTTTCTGCATCTAGTTCTTTAGACCCAACTATAGTATCAGTTTATCAAATATCAGGTGTTAATCCTACTTATTATTTATTAAAGAAAACAAGAAAAGCTATATCTGCAACAGTAAATACTGAAACCTTTACATTTACTAATTCAATAAAATTTGATACTAGAACAATTAAAGCAGCTAATATAATTGGTGTTTTAGATTGTACTGATACTAATGGAAATGAATGGTATGAGGTACCAAATTTAGCTCAAGAAAACGTATTTAACTCAATTAGAAATACTAATACGAATGATCCTAACTATAGTTTAGATACAGAAGTACCTTATATATTAGAATTAAAAACAGTACAAAGAAGATTTGCTACTCGTTTTATGGACTCGGGTTCATTACAATTGCAATTTGGTGCCGGTAGTACTAGGTCAACAACAGAAGAAATTATACCTAATCCTGATAATGTAGGTTTAGGTTTACCATTTGAAAAAACAAAATTAACAACAGCTTTTTCACCTGTTAACTTTGTATTTACCAATACTTATGGCATTGCTCCTTATAATACTACTCTATCAGTAAGATATTTAACTGGAGGTGGAGCAGCAGCTAATGTTGAAGCAGGATCTTTAACACAAGTAGATGATACTAATATTACATTTATAAATCCTAATTTATCTAATGCTACTTTAGCAAACCAAATATTTTCATCAGTTGCGAGTAATAATACTTTAGCAGCAGATGGTGGTATGGATGGAGATACAGTAGAAGAAATTAGACAAAATTCATTAGGTAATTTTCAAAATCAATTAAGAACAGTTACAACACAAGATTATTTAGTTAGAGCCTTATCTATGCCTGCTAATTTAGGTGTTATAGCTAAAGCACATGCTGAACCGCAAAAAATAGGTGACTATCAAGCCGGTGAATTACCAACAGTATTAGATTTATACATTTTATCTTATAATATAAATAAAAAATTAAGAACAGCATCTGCATTATTAAAAAGAAATTTGCAAACATATTTATCTGAGTATAGAATGATAAATGATTCTATTAATATTAAAGATGCTTATATAATTAATATAGGAGTTAATTTTGATATTATAGTTGCTCCTAATTTTAATAATAGTGAAACTATTACAAAATGTATAGATTCATTAACTAGTTATTTTGCTATAGATAAATGGCAAATAAATGAACCTATTTTAATAAAAGATTTATTTATATTACTAGATAAAGTACAAGGTGTACAAACAGTTCAAAATGTAGAAGTAGTTAACCTAACAGGATCAAGTTTAGGATATAGTGATTTTGCATATGATGTAAGTGGAGCTGAGATTGATAATGTAATTTATCCATCAATAGATCCAATGGTATTTGAATTAAAATTCCCAAATCAAGATATTAAAGGTAGAGTAGTACCATTATAATAAAAATTAATTATGGCAATATATAAAATTTTTCCTTCAAAAGATGCTTCGCTTTATACTATATCTCAAAGTATGAATACGGGATTAGATGAAATTTTAGAAGCATCTACTGCTATACAAGCTACTAAACCTCAAGTTAGTAGATATTTACTTGAATTTTCTCAAACAGAAATAAATAATTTTGTTGAAAAACATATATCAGGATCAGGTGTTACTAGATTAATAATTAATGATACAGGTGTCGGTACAGGTGGTGAATTTTTATATGATCAGGATATGTCAGCGGGACCTACTTATCCAACATCATCAAATAGTATTTCAGGTCAGACACTTGCTGTAAATAATAATTTAGAATTTTCAATTGTTCCATCATCTTCATTTGGTGATGGTTATGGACAAAGATTTCTTGTAGGATTAAATAGTGGTTATTTTATACCAGGAGTTGATATAGTAGACGATGCTGTAGTAAGTGGTTCAATACCAACAGGGTTTGCAGCAGCAGATGGTACTTATGGTCCCTTTATTTTCTCTCATGTAGATGGAAATCTTGATCTTAATAGAACAACATCATCTTTAAGCTCATCAGTAAATTTAACAATTGAAAATAATACACTAGTATCAGCAGTTATACAAAATAATGGCTCAGCTTCATATGTAGCAGCAGAATATTACCCAGTAGCAAGAGGTCCTTTAAATGATGGTGGGATGGGAGATTTATATATTTCAGAAGCTACAATGGATGCAGCTTACCCAGGTGTATTCACTTTTTCAGGACCAACAGATTACAGACATTTTTATTTTAATATAAATAAAATACATACAGTAACAGTACCAAGTTTTATTAGAACTTTAGATTCACAAGGATTTAAATATAAATCAGGAGATAAATTAGTATTCCCTTCACAATCATTTAACCCATACCCAATGTCAGACGATGTTTCAATTACATTATCTCCACCTACAGTATCAGGATCAAATTGGGAAGATGTACCAGCACAATATGAATTATTAAATTCGGCAGCTGTTGTTACAGGGGTACAAATGGATCAAACATTAAAAGTATATGCTGTATCCGGTAGTTGGAATATGGGAACAGGAAAATTTGCAAATAACCCCGTTACAACTAATGGTTGTAGTTGGACATTTAGAAATTATTCTGGATCAGCCGCAGATGGAGCTACAACATGGCAAACAACAGGAACTTATGGAGATTATGCTACTGCTTCTTTTTCATCATCAGATAATGCTGGAGGAGGGAATTGGTATACAGGATCAGCTTTAGGTTTAGATATTGTTAAAGAACAAGTATTTTCATATGGTAACACAATTGATCTAAAAGTAGATGTAACTAATTATGTAAAAACATGGTACACAGCTTCTTTAGTAGACGCAGCTAAAGGATTTCCTAATGACGGATTTTTAGTTAAACAATCAAGTTCTAAAGAATTTATAAATAATCTAAATACAACAGCTACATTTAGATATTTTTCAGTAGATACAAATACAATATATCCTCCACTATTAAATATGAAGTGGGAAGATTATTACTTTACAACAGGATCTTCAAATAATACAATAATAGGTACACAAGAATCATTTATGTCAATTTATAATAATGATGGTGTTTATTATTCTGGAAGTGTAGCTAGAATGAGAATTGCAGCTATACCAAAATATCCAGATGTAGTATTCCAAACAGCTTCTTTATATACAACAAATTATTATTTACCAGAAAATTCATCATCATATGCTATTAAAGATACTGATACAAATGAATTTGTAATAGATTTTGATGACAAGTATACTAATATTAGTGCTGATGCTACATCAAGCTATTTTGACGTGTATATGAATGGTTTAGAACCAGAAAGATATTATACTATTTTAATTAAAACAAAATTAGATGGTACTACACAAATATATGATGAAGATATAATGTTTAAAGTAATAAATGGATAATGGCGTACGGAAGCAAAACAAGTAAAGGAAGTACAGTAGTTTCGAGAATATCAAAAGCAACTACTAAACCACTATTATCAAGACCATCAGAAGGTTTTGAACTGCCTGCTACTAATGTTACTCCTCCTCAAGCTAATGCAGAACAAGTAATATTAAATAGAGATGTTTTTAATAAAACAGCTTTTAATAATACTGTTAATACTAGTTTTACACAATTAGATCAAGCACCACCTGATTTAAGTTTTTTCGATTCAAACTTGGCTACCGTAAATGATTTTTTTAATATATATCAAAATTTATTTTATCAAATACCAAAATTTGGACCTATTAATTCACATGAATATTTAGTTGTTGAAAGTACAGCATATTCTAATGTAATAGAAAATCAGGAACAAATAGATGCTTTGTTAGAAGAAATAACAGATTTAAGAGCTGAAAATTTGCAATTACAATTAGATATAAATGAATTATTAGGGGTTCAAACAACATTAGATCAGGCTATACAAGCTAGTAGTGGTGTAGGTAGTAGTTTAGAAGAGTTATTACAACAAGAAGCAGATCTAGGGGCTGAACAATCTAATTCAAGTTCTGATAATCTAACAACAGCTCCATCTACTACACCAACAGGTGCTACTTTAGGCAATTTTGGTGGAGTTAATGGAGTAGGAATTGGAACAGCAACAGGTGGAACAGGAATTGGTGCAATACAAATGCCTAATTTTATTATACAGTCAGGTGCAGGGGCAGCAGAAGGATTAAATCCTACTTTAAATCAATCATTACTGGAACAACAATTAGGTGTTCCAACAGTTGGAATGCAAAATGTGATACCAATTAATGTACAAATATATTAAATAGAACATGATATCAATATCATCATCAATAGCAGAAATTAGCCCATCAGAATTATTTACTGATGGTTTTGAATTACAAAATCAGACTGTAATTCCTATGGAATCTTTCTCTGGGTCATTCACTCAGAACTTAAATAATATAGAATTTTATGTATATGATGCTAATAAAAATATTCAATATTCTGATTATGATTTTTCAAATTATTCTATAATATCAAATAATACCCCAGGAGCATCTCCAGCAGGTCAATCATTTGTACCTAGAACAACAAATACAAATTTATACGAAAGAAATAATAATTATACTTCTGAAAGAAATAGTACTACAAAATTTCAGTCGACTACTGATATAGTAGCAATATCCCCAGAAGAAGATGTTTATAATGCTGGTTATACAACAGGTAAATTATATGGGGTTTATAATTTTGTTAACTTAGAATTAAGCTCCTCTATTGATAATCCTTTTTATTTAGCAGAAATATCATCAGATAGAACTGAAATAAGATTAAAAACAAACTATCAAAATAATAATCAAATTCAAAGTGGTTATTTATCATTATCTAGAAAATTAGAACAAGCTCAATTTTTTGATGAGTTTTATATTTCATTTGGTCAAAATGAATACCACATAGGGGTTAACACTCAATTATCAGTTCCAACACCAGGAACAGAAGACCAACAATATTCAATTTTAATTAAATTATATGATCCACTCCCTATAAAATACCAATTATTAGATGAATTATATATTGTTACTAAAACAGCAGAAACTAAAGCATTTCAAGTTGAATATATAGAAGATTTAGGTAATTTAGATGATTTAATACAATTAAAAGGACCTAATACAAACTTAAAAATAAAAGATTTTATAAATAATTCAACTACTTATAAAAATAAAAATGAATTATTAGGTACAGAATCTTCGGGTTCAAAAGATCAATTATTAAATAGATTAAAACAAGATGGAATTGTTTTAACGCCAAATTACTCTACAGCATCTTTTAATGAATTTGTTAATTTTTCTTCTGCAAAATCAAGAGTAAATAATTTTTATGAAAAAGTAGGTAATATACAAGCTTATGAAGCTGACATAACTTCTTTAAGTAATACTACATCTTCAAATTCAGGTGTAACACAAATATCATCTAGTATAGCTTCTTTATATACTAAAATAGAAGATGAAATTTCTAATTTTGATGGGTTTGAATACTATCAATATTATAATACAGGTTCGGATGCTTACCCAAAAACAGGATCATCATTTCCTTTAGAATTATTATCTACAAGCTCAGCAGAGGTACTAAGATGGTTAGGTAGTGATGTAGAAAACAATCAATATTATGGTGGAGCAATACTATCAGCTTCTTTATATGATTATGATAATCAAAATTGGTTATGGTTTACTATTCCTGAATTTATTAAAGAACAAAGTAATAATGATAATTATATAGATTTTGTAAATATGACTGGTCAATCATTTGATGAGTTATGGATGTATACAAAAGCAATAACAGAAAAATTAAATACAACAAACGAATTAGATAAAGGAGTTCCTTTATCATTAGCTGATGATGTTATTACATCTTTAGGATATGCTGGATATGGAAATAATTATAATAATCAAGATAATTTTATAGGTTTAACAGGTGAAGATAATGGGGTATATGTTCCATCAACAGGAAGTGAATTAATTACACAATATATTGCTATCAATAATGGTCAAATAGCTAATTATTGGCAGTATGATTATTCTGTACAAGATTATGTACAACAATTATTAACAGCAGGTTTCCCTTATCCAATTGATAAAGTAAGTAATGAAATATATAAACGTCTTTATCATAATATGGCTTATCTTGTTAAGAAAAAAGGTACAGTAGCTGGATTAAGACAATTAATTAATATTTGGGGAGTACCAAGTACAATATTAAGAATAAATGAATTTGGAGGTAAAAATAAAGATCAAACTGATGATTATGATTTATGGTATAATAGATATAGTTACGCCTATAAACCTGTAGCTGATTCTTATAATGCAAGTTCATCAATAGTAGTACCATGGTTACCTTTAAATAGAAATTACATTGCAGAATCTAGTTCATTTATTGTACCAGATGGAGTTGGGTTTAGATTTAAAACAACAGGACACCCATCATCATCTTTTGATGGAAATTATTATAGCCAATCATTAATAGCTAAAAAATCAGATGGTACAGCAGATGATAATTTTGATTGGACAGTAAATTTATTTTGGACAGGTTCACAATCAGGGTCGTATTCAGGATCAGGTAATAGTGATTATTATGAATATGGGGTAATGAATTTAATAATGTCTGGATCAGCAGATGATGGGGGAACTGCTATATCAGAAGATATTTATCTACCATTCTTTGATGGTGGTTGGTGGTCAGTATTAGTACAAAGAGATCAACATCCTAATGCTGTAGGGTTAAGTTCAGGATTTAATTCTTTACTAGCTACTTTAAATTCAGGAGTAGGAGCAAATGCTAATCCAACAGATTGTACTGCTGGTACTTATACTAATGTTTCTTTAACTGGGGGTTCTGGAACAGGAGCAGTTGCAGACATAGTTTGTGCTCAATCAGGTTCAGGTACTCCAGATCCAATTGCTATTACAGAAATAACATTAACAAAAACAGGAACAGGATATGCTGTTGGAAATCAATTAAATATAGCAGCAGGTGCTTTAGGATCACAAACATTAGCAGGCACAATTGCAGTAGGTTCAATTACTTCCCCTTCAGGAACTTATACTACAGCAGGATTCCCAGGTCCAAATGGTGGAGGTAATTATCCATCAGTTACTTTAACAACAGTAACAGGAACAGGTGCCGGAGGTGATGTTAACGTAGTAACAAATGATCAAGGTGGAATTACTAGTATTACAGTAGATACTATAGGTTCGGGTTATGCAACTGGTAACCAAGTATCAATTGCAGCAGGTGATTTAGGAGGAGGAACAGTAATTGGTCCTTTAGAAACTCCATTATCATACGCAGGTGCGGGTACATTATTCCCAGTTGGAACTTATACTTATGAAAATACATCAGGTGGAACTTTAACCCAAACAGCAGGTACAGATGGAGATAATTTATCAATTAGATTTACAGTTGATGTAGTAAATACACTACCAGCTTCAGTTGAAGTACTTATGCCAGGATTTGGATATGCAGGAAATTGTGTATTCCAAATACCAAATAATGCAGTTGTAGGAAACTCAGCAGTAAATGTATCTGTTCCTTCAGCTGCAATATCAGCTAACTCAGAAGCTATAACTATAACATTACAAGCAAGTGATATTAATGCTACATCTGATGCAGCTGCAATAGTATTAACTGCAGCAGATTTAGCTAATGGAGATAATGGTCGAGCAACCAACTACACATTATTTGCTAAAAATAAAATATATGATGGTAATGATGGTAATAGTATAGGATTTGAAGGATCAGCTAGTATATCAACAGGTGGTGGAGCAGGAAGTGGAGCCCTTTATGGATCTGGTTTATATGGATCAGGGGTATATGGTACTTATATTTCATCATCAGTTAATAAAGCATGGAACATGTTTGGAACTGTTGCAGTTCCAGATGGTGTTCATATAGGAGGTGCTTTAACAGGTGTTGAAATAGCAGGTATAGGAACTAATAATTTCTTAGCACAAGAACCAGGAAAAATATTTTCAGGATCCTTCCAAGAATTTAGATATTATTCACATGATATAAGTGAGTCTGTATTTAATGATTTCGTTATGAATCCTGAATCAATTGAAGGTAACTTTATAACAGGATCAGAGTCATCATTTGATATAGTAAACTTTAGAGCCCCATTAGGTAATGAATTAACAAATTTCTTTACAGCATCACAAGGTGTAACATCATCTAATGTAACTACATTCTTAACTTCTTCACACCCAGCAGTTACAGCATCTGCACCTGAGTATATAACAGCTTCATTTATTGATACAGCAACAGATACTTACGACAGATATTCTTGGATACAATATCAAAATACTGCTGTAAGAACATTTAGTGAACCTAATACAGAAACATATTTCTTAGACCAACCAGCTGTTGGAATTAGAAACAGAATATCAAATAAAATACAAGCTACAAGCAATTTAAATTTTGGTAATGTATTATCAAATCAAGTAAGTATACAAAAAGATCCATTTATAAGTCAAAGTTATACCGAAAATATTAATACATTAGAAGTAGCATTTTCACCAACATCAGAAATTGATGATGATATTATACAATCATTAGGTTATGGTGCTATACAAGAAGTTATAGCAGATCCTAGGTTTAGATCATCATCAGATGATATTTACCCAGGTTTAAGAAAAATTGCAGATGATTATTTTAGAAAATATATAGGTAGTGATCCTTATGATTACATAAGATTAATAAAATATTTTGATGATTCATTATTTAAAGCGATTAAGAACTATGTACCTGCTCGTACAAGTGTGTCTACAGGTATTGTAATTAAACAAAACTTACTAGAACGTAATAGGTACCGAGAACCGCAAATGGACATAGTGACTACACAGTCCTACGCTACAACTAACGTTCCTTTAACATATAAAAATTTAATGTTATCAGGATCAATTTACTCACAATCTGTAATAGTTGGTATTGAAGGTGGTGCAGGTGGTCCTTACAATCAATATAATACTTTAGAAACAGGCTCAATTATATTTCAAGCGGATGGTCCTACATCTAATGTTTCTTATGCTGCTTCTAAAGAAAATAATTTCTTATATAGATTTGGTGATTTCCTCCAACCAGATGCAGCTAATACTGGTGTTGTAGTTGATTTAGGTGATAATACAACATCAGGAGATGTAACACAAGGTCCATTCTTTACAGTTAATAAATCAATAAGAACTCCTTTATATTGGAACCCAGCATATACTGTGGGTAATACACCTGGTGATTTTACAATTAAAATATACTCAGATAAAAGAGGATTAATTTATGAAGCTGCAGATAGACAAACAGCTACTAATCCTGCAGGTCAATTATTATACACAGATAGATTTCAAACCCAAATTGTATATGCTGAAATGCACCCCGGTGAAAGATTAAGATTATTTTTCAACCCAGATTCTGCTACAGTAATAACAAATGATGGAACTCAAGCAGTATTATCATTTGGTAATAGTAAAGATATATTTAATTTATATGATGGAACACCATTACTTAATTCTGCATCAATTAATTTACCAATGTCACAACAGGGTTACTTTGCAAATGAAGTAACAACATTAGGTACAATTACATCATCATTTATTGATAATGAAGAACAATTTTATAATGGAGAATTAAGTGGTAGTAATTTTAATACATTTACATACTCATCATCATACGTAAGCCCTTATAACCCATATGCTAGAGTTTCTAAGAATTCAACAGGATCAGCTGCATTTCAATCTTTACTACCAGTTGTAGACCTTTCTGCAGCTTATATATCAGCATCTGAGGGTGTTGGTGGTGGTTCATCAGGAGTTACAACATTATCTAGTCAAACGGCTACTGGATTTACAAGTACAGCTGGATCAACTGATTCTTCAACTGTATCATTCTTAGTAAGTAGATCATTAATACCAGGTCAAGAATATTTAATGACTTATGACTTAAATGTAACTGCAAAAACATCACCAGGAAATGTAGGAATATCTGCATTTAATGAATCTCCAACTGGGGGTTACTTTAGTGAAAATGGAATTGGATTTGGAAATGTAAAAGGTCAAGTAGATTCCTTCTCGGGACAAGGTGGAGGACTTGGTTACACTACAGGGGTTAAAGATACAATACCAGCTACATTTATTAGTGCTTCAGTAGGACAAGAAATACAACCATTTACTGGTACAGCAGCTGAAGGATCAGGGTTAAGAGTAAATATTGGTTCGGTTGATGGAAGTGGTGCTCCTTCAAGTATTACAATAGTTGATGGAGGATCAGGATATTCAAAAGAAGACCCAGGATCAGTAAATATTATAGATGATGGAGTAAATAAAGGATGTGCATTAACAATAGGTGCAGCAGGAGCTGTAGTAACATCAATTACAGGTAATAAAGCTTACTCACAATCATTTAGAGCATATCAATTTGATGATGATATACGAGCATATATGTCTGTTAATTTTATAACTTCTCAAAATACTACTGCTACACTATCTAATTTTAAAGTTGAAGGTCAAGGTGATTTCTTTAATGATCAAGTAGCTCCAATTTATTTAAATCCACTACAACAAGATCAATGGCAAGTATTAAATACTCAAAGTATATTATTTGATAATTCAGATTATAATCCATTAAATAATTTTATAATGCCACAAAGATCAAGTAGTTTTAGATATGCTTTAACTTACGATCAATCACAAACTCAACCAACTGAATTTAATAATTTAGTTACTTGGTCTTATGAAAATCAAAGTGTATCAGCTAGTGCACCTAATCCAGCAACTTTAGAGGATAGTAATTATACACAACAATCATATACTTTACCTAGATATAGAGGTAGTAAATTAAAAAGTTTAGATTATAACTTCTTTACACCTTCAGGAACAGTAGGACCTATTCAAGCACAACCAACAGCTCCTTATAATATAGGATATGGTTATTCTTCAAGTGTTGCTATTGAATTCCTTGATGGGGCAACTGGTAGTTATACTGGTGACTTATCATATGGACAAACATCTTGTATTAATAAGAACCCACAATATATAGCTCATTTCCAATCATCATTTTCACCAACAAGTTATTACCAAGCAATGCAGTTTAATATTGATTCATTAATTGAAATACCAATGGATTCTATTAGTGGTAGTGAAATTACTCCTAATTCAATTGACATTAATGGTGATAATGAAAATAAAAAATCAGTATCAAGTGTATTTGAACCAAGTAGATTAATGCAATTTACATTTGATGATTTAACATTTAACAATATTCAATATGGTACAATAGGAGCTGGTCCTTTTAAAATATTAAACTCAGCTACTGTATTTAAAACCATAAATTCAAATGCTAGAAATTTTGCAGCTGAATCTCAAACATATCAATATCAACAAGCAGGTGTACCTCTTTCACAATCTGTAGTACCTTTAGATGATGTAGGTACAATTCAAATGGTAACAGCTAGTAATATTACAGTAACAGCTACTGTACCTACACAAAGTAATGGATTCTTATTAAGTGGTAGTAATTATTACGTAGCAAATATATCAGAATCATTCTTACCATTTGCAACATCACAATCTACAAATGAGCCAACAATTCCACCACCTTATAGGTTAGAATTATCTGGTCCACAATTAGCATTATTCCACACTTACAACAAGTTAGTAGAAAGTGGATCTACAAGACAAGATCCCACATGTTTAACACCAGAATCATCATCTACGATATGGGTTAAAGATGGTTTAGATCCAAGAGATAAAGATAATTATTATTCATGGTACCCAACAGGTTCTAATTGTGGTAATTATGCTGATTATCAAGAACCATTCTTAATAAATAGAGGTGATATAATTAGAGCAGAAGGTTTAAGAGAAATATTTGTTGAAAATAATAAACCATCTCAATCATTATCATTTAACCAAGAATTTACAGTACTAGAAGTACAAAATTATAGATACTCAGGATCACAAGGAACATTAGTAAACGGGTCATTTATTAATAATTCATCAATAACACCTCCTGGATCAAGAACTTCAACTGTAGCAGGACCTGCAACTTTTCCTTTTAATGCGGCAAATCCAAATGATGATGCATTTCAAACAAGTGGAGCAGGTGTAAGTGGATCCGTAACATTAACAACAACTTTAACTTCAAAATTTGTTAATACAATAACTGGTGGTTTCTTAACAGCAGGCGCATCCTCAGGTTATGTTGCTGGTGATACTATTACATTAACTGAAGATTCATTAAATTCTCAATTTAGTAATGTTTTTGGTAGTGTAATATTAACTTTACAAGGAGCAAATGTTCAAACAGGAACAAGTGGTCCAAATAATGGGTTTAGATTTAAAGTAGATAAACAATGTTGGAATGGTGGTACAGAAAGATATAATGAACAACCTGAAGGAGGTATAGAATTTGTAGCACCTACATTTTTAAAAGTAACTCCTGATCCATTAGTAGCATTAAATGGGTTAGATAGTGGGGCAATCACTAAATTTACAGTAAGAAGAGAAGTAGAACAAGATAATAGAGTAATAGCTAGAGGTGTACAACCACCATCTGGATCAAAAGGAACAAGAACACAATCAGGTGGTGGGTATCTTATACCTAATGATTTAACATTACAACAAAAAGAAAATGCTTTAAATATTATCAACCAATTAAGAGCTAAAAACGCATTTCCAGGTAATGATAATACTTCATCGTAAGATGTAGAATGTTTATTATAGCTTGGAATAGAAACTAAAAAATTATATATTTATAACTAAAATAACACAGTAATGGGATATTTAAATAACCAAATTATAACAGTTGATGCAATATTAACTAAAAAAGGAAGAGAATTACTAGCAAAAGGTGATGGTTCCTTTAATATAACTCAATTTGCTTTATCTGATGATGAAGTAGATTACACATTATACAACCCTAACCATCCTTCAGGATCAGCATTTTATGGTGAAGCAATTGAAAATATGCCTTTACTAGAAGCATTCCCAGATGAAGCACAAATGATGAAATATAAATTGGTTACTTTACCAAGACAAACTGCTAAGATGCCTATTTTAGCTGGATCAGGAATTGGCCCATTATTAAAAATCCCACAATTATCATCAGAAACAATAACACCAGAAACATTAAATTATCTAAATGGAACTAATTTTGAGCCATCAGGATATTCATTTACTATTTCAGATGTAAGAGTTACTTCACAATTTTTTGGTAACGGGGTTAAGTCAGCAGCCGCACTAGCGTTAGCAGCACAAAATGCTAATCAAACTATAACAAATGGTACAGCAACTTCTCAAACAGTAATAGGTACTAATTGTACGATTGTAGCTACAGGAGTTAATACATTATTTGGATCTAATAATGTTTTATATGCTACACTAGTAGTAATAGGACAAGACTCAGGAGCAAGAGCGTCAGTTCCATTACAAATAACTAAAACAACAACAGCATCTTAAATAAATAAACCATGGCAGACGAAACAACATCAAGAACCACATCAGTAGCAAGTTTAAGAGGTGCTTATATACCATTAGATGCCTCAGATAAAGTATTAAGTACTGATTCTGTAACAGCTGCAATGTGGAGTGATAATACACCAACATTACAAGTATTCCAAACAAGTTCAGCTCAAGTAACAAGTGCTGTAAAAGAATATTATACATCAGTATATCAAACAGCTTCAACAGGAGTAACAGCAGCAATTCAATTTGACATTGCTTATAATGATATAGTAGGTAGTGGTAGTGCACCATTAAACCCATTAGTTGTAGGTACTACACCTTCAAGAATAAATTATGGTTCATATAGAAATTTAGTATTAGGAGATGAAAATGCTTCATTTATATTTGGTAGCCAAACATCATCTTATTTTTATTGTTTACCAATTGAAAGAGCAAGATATAAGCAAGCTATTTTACCTGGAACCTGGACATTAAATATATCAGGATCAGCTAATGAATTATCATTAACTGATGATAGTAAAGTAAATACAGTCGCTCAATTTTCAGACGCTGGAAGATATTATAACATAATTTCAGGATCAGCAGGAGCAGTTAGAACAACATCTGACCAAACAGACGTAAATGGATGGACCCTTAATTCAGGATCGTATGGTTGGATTTTACCAGATGTAGATTTATTAATTTTAAGTGGAGAAGCTTTAGATGCAGCAGCTGCAGATGGAGGTATAGCTTTAGGTACAGTTAGATCAAATGGTTCTTGGGATGATAACTCAGCAAAAATAGTAAATGCTTTAGGTGTAGCAGGTAAATTTGGAACAGCTACAAAAGGGTTTACATTAAATTCAAAAGAAGATTTATCATCTGATTTTATATTTTGTAGAGCAAAATCACAAGAATACAATTATTCATCTAATCCATCATTTATATCAAGCTCAACAGGAGCAATATTATTCGATTCATTCATAGATAACCCAACAACTTACATTACAACAGTAGGTCTATATAATCAGTCACAAGAATTATTAGCAGTAGCTAAATTATCTAGACCATTAGAAAAAGATTTTACTAAAGAATTACTTGTAAGAGTTAAACTTGATTTCTAGGATGGATGGCAGTATTCAAACAATTTAATACAAACGAGGTAGTAATAACTCCTTTCACTGCTAATAAGCGATTTCATTTTAGTAGTAGTCAAGTTTCTGCTTCTGATGTTGGGATTGAATATTATCAAGGTATACAAGGTGCTTATACATCAGGATCAAACCCAACAGGATTTACCACAGTATTAGATAAAGTATTAGTATTTAATAGTACTAAACAATTATATTATTCTAATTTTTTAACTTCATCAACAGGTGATAATTTACCTTCTCAAAGTTTAATCCCAGGAGCAACACCAGCATATAATAGAAATGTAGGTATAACTACGGGTCCTAGATTTGATAATTTTTTACAATCATCACTGTCACAATCAAGATATTTTGCACAATTTTCATCTTCAACAGCTATAAATGGACCATCAGTAATCTCAATACCATCAAAACTATTTGGTGAAAAAATACCATGTGAACAATTTCAATTTGAATATACATCATCTGATTTTACTCATAGTTTAGTTAAAGATGATGGTGAAGGAAATTTATTAGCACAACAAACAGATGCAGCAGGTGGATTTAGTGTAACACATAGTGTAGGACAAATATTTTATTCTCAAGGAATAGCAGTATTAACAGGAGGACCAGATGACCCAGGTCAATTAAGATTATTAGGGTCACAAGTAGGTTATAAAGATAACATGACTTCTCAAATGAATTCATCTTCAATACAATTCTCATCCTCAATTACAATTAGAGAAAATCAATATAAATGTGTAATTAGAGATAATGAATTTTCATATACAACTAATCCATCATCTTTAAGACCATCAGGTGAAGTTTCATTAGCTGAAAATGCTTTATTACCATCAACAGATATAACAAATGTTTCACCAGTACAAGGTACTTATACACTTATAGGTAATGGAGCAGGTGCTTCAGTAATAACAACAGTATCTGGTGTAGGAACAGGATTAATACTAACAGTAGTAGTAGGTGCTGATAGTACAATATCAACAATAACAGCTACTAGTGCTGGTAGAGGATATAATTATGGAGATGTAGTAACATTTCCTGGTTCACTAATAGGGGGTAACAATACAGTAACTATCACATTTGCAGTAGGAAATTTAATGGCAACTACATTTGAGGAAAATCCAAATGAAGTATACTATGACTTTTGTACTGGATCTTATTTTAGCCCTTATATAACACAAGTAGGTTTATATAATGAAGCTAATCAATTAGTAGTTGTAGGCAAATTATCAAGACCTATACCTATATCCCTTCAAACGGATACTACTTTTGTAGTTAATTTTGATACATAACATATGACACATATGCCAACAACCGCTACCTGGGTATACCAGGGAAGGGTTATAACATCAATAAAGGATATGCCAGAAGGAACTTATGGGTTTATCTATGAAGTTAGATATAAACCAACAGACGTAAGGTACATTGGTAAAAAAGTGCTTTATTTTGAAAGAAATAAAAGATTAGGCAAAAAAGCTTTAGCAGCACTTAGAGAAGAAAGATCAAAACAAGGACTAAGAGGTCGTGTTCCTATTAAACAAAAAGTAATAACTGAATCTGATTGGAAGGATTATTTTGGATCCCAAAAAGAAATTGTTACATTATCCAAAAAAGATAATGCTGGTGAAAATTGGGAAAAACGTATATTACAATTTGTTCCTAACAAAAA
>VMHT01053612.1_pt1 | contig 22119 bp, 38 predicted proteins | sample 4693611 | NCBI WGS metagenome assembly VMHT01 (sample SAMN12280063, study PRJNA550983) | marine metagenome | isolation source: seawater sampled from same location over 5 years 0.02-0.2 micron viral filtrate | place: USA: collected off the coast of southern California halfway between the port... ...
CAAATATTATTGGTTGGTGAAACACATTTATTAGTTAAAAACTTTGCTGGAAAAAGAGCTGGTGAAAATGATAGACTTCTTTGGATTGATATTGATGATATTAAGGAATATAAATTAGAGGTTGAAGGAGATGGAACAAGAAAAGATTAAACAAATAATTTTTGTTGATAAAACTGAACATGAAAATCTCTTAAATAAATATCCTGCTATTAAAGGAACAATAGAAAAAGAAATTGAATCATGGTGTAATTATTACAATAAAAAACCTTTCAATGAAAAATATTTAATTAAATTCTTAAATTGTATTAAAGAATCTATAACCTTTGTTAATGAAACAATAGAAGAAAAACAACAAGAAGATAATTCTAATGAATGTCAATTAACTTATTTTGATGCTAAAGGAAATGAAAGAGTATCTATCCCTAATGTAACTTATACAATAATGAAACAATTTTCATTTAAAACTATCTTTGATTCTAAAAATGAAACTATCTATGTTTTTGAAGAAGGAATTTACACACCTAAAGGAAAAGAAATTATCAAACAAGAAACAGAAGAATTACTTCAATCCAAATGTACTAACCACATAGTTATAGAAGTCATGGAAAAAATAAAGAGAAGAACTATTATTTCTAATGAACAATTTGATAAAGTACCAGAAGAATTAATTTGTTTGGAAAATGGTATATTAAATGTTAAAACACAAGAATTATTCAATCATTCTCCTAACTATCCCTTTAAATCTAAACTTCCAATTTATTTTAACCCTCATGAAAAATGTTTAGATACAAATACTTTCTTTGAAGAAATATTATATCCTGAAGATATTCCAGTAATACAAGAGTGGATTGGATTTTGTTTATATAAAAAGTATTTTATTAAAAAAGCAATTATACTATTTGGAGAAAAGAACACAGGAAAAACAGTATTATTAAATCTCTTAATGTTCTTTTTAGGTTATAAAAATACTTCAGGAATAAATTTACAAAGAATATCTTCTGGAGATAAATTTGCTATTGCTTCTCTCAAAAATAAGATGGCTAATGTATTTGATGATTTATCTGCTAAAGATTTAACAGATAGTGGAGGGTTTAAGATTGCAACAGGGGGAGGATATATGACTGGAGAACATAAGTTTGGAGATCCATTTCAATTTATTAATTATGCTAAACATATATTTGCTACAAATAATATCCCTGATGTAAAAGATATAAATGATGATGCTTATTATGAAAGATGGATCCCTATACAATTAGATAATCAAGTAGAAGAAAGTAAAAAAGATAATTTTCTCATAGAAAAATTAACAACAAAAGAAGAATTATCTGGATTACTTAATTGGAGTTTAGAAGGATTAAAAAGATTATTAGAAAAAGGAAATTTTAGTTTTAATAAAAAGTCAAAAGAAATTAAACAAATAATGCAAAGACAGAATAATCCTTTAGTTGCTTTTGCTAATGATTGTTTAATTCAAGATGATGGTAATAAAATTTCAAAGGAAGATATGTATATTAATTATTGTGTTTATTGCACAACAAAGAAATTACCAAAATTAAGTAAAAATCAATTAGGTAGAAATTTATTAAAGTTTGTTCCATACATGAATGAAGTAAGAGAAAAGGTAAGATATTGGAATAATGTAAGAGTAGAAAATAAAGACATATTAGACACTTTTTTTAAATTTAAGGGGAAGGTAAAATAGATGTTAGTTTACAAGGGAAGTATGATAGTAAATAAATTAGATATGATATTTTTAAATCTGTCTAATCTGTCAACAAAATGAAATGTCAAAAATGCAAAAAAAAGATAAAAAAAGGTGAAGAAGCATACATAAATGGGTTGATTTTACATCAGAAATGCTTTGATAAGGAAAAATTCCAACCTAAATCATTTCCAGAATGGTTAGAAGGTATTAAAATATGATCAAGTGGGTATTAGGTAAATGTTAAAATCGTTGATTAAAACATACTTAAAATTGAAATTAGAGGTATTTGTGAGATAAGATGAACAAAATAATTAAAGGTGATTGTATAGAAGAGATGAAGAAATTAGAAGAGAATAGTGTAGATGCAATCATAACAGATCCACCTTATGGTTTAGAATTTATGGGAAAAGAGTGGGATAGTTTTAAATCTAAAGGACAAGGAGATGGTTGGCAAGTTGCAGGAAAACCAAGTTTAGAAAAATTTGATGGAAAAAATGATTGGCATTCAAAACCAAGACCTGCTTTTAGAGGACATACTTTAGAACACTGGCACAACATGGAAAAGCATTTCAAAGAATTTGGAATTGAAGCATTAAGAGTATTAAAACCAGGAGCATTTCTTTTATCCTTCGGAGGAACAAGAACATATCATAGATTAGTCTGTGGAATAGAAGATGCAGGATTTGAAATAAGAGATACAATTATGTGGTTATATGGTTCTGGATTTCCAAAGAGTTTGAATATTGGAAAACAGATTGATAAATCTAATGCTCGTGGATTTGAACAAGTTATAAAGTTAAAAAAAATATTAAAGGATTTAAAAGAGAAATCAAAAAAAGATTATAAGGAAATCGATAGAGATTGTGAATTTCAAGCAACAAATTATTTTAGAACTGATAATCAATATACTGCTTTATTTCCAGACATAAATAGATGGAATAAATTGAAGGTGTGCTTAGGCATTGGAGATGAATTAGATGAATTATTTAAGTCTGCAGAAAGAGAAGTTATTGGAAAAACAATTACAAATTTAACAGTAATGCAAAGAATTGGGCAAGATAATATTTCTGGGGAAGTAGATATAACCCTCCCAGCAACACAAGAAGCAAAACAATGGGAGGGATGGGGAACAGCATTAAAACCTGCTTGTGAACCTATAGTCGTTGCAAGAAAACCATTATCTGAAAAGAATGTTGCTTTGAATGTTTTAAAACATGGAACAGGTGGATTAAATATTGATGAGTGTAGGATAGAAGGAGAATCAACTATGAGAACCCAAAATAGTTCTTCAACTTTTTCAGCACATGATTTTGAAGGACAAGTGAAAACAGGTTCAACTCAAGGAAGATTCCCAGCAAATATAATTTTAGATGAAGAAGCAGGTAAGTTATTAGATGAGCAGAGTGGAGAAACTTCTAAAGGACATTTTCCAAAAGATAATACAAAAGGAACTTCAATATTTAATACTCAAAACTTAAAGCAAGATGAAAAATGGTTTAATGATAAGGGAGGAGCATCACGATTTTTCTATTGTGCTAAGGCAAGTAAATCTGAAAGGAATTTAGGTTGTGAAAATTTTGAAGATACAACAACAAATGATGGAAGAAAAGTAATAAGTGATAGACCACACCAAAGAGGAGCATCTCAAAGAAAAAATAATCATCCAACAGTTAAACCAATAAAGTTAATGGAATACTTAATCAAACTTGTATCAAGAGAAGGAGCAGTAGTATTAGACCCATTTCTTGGTTCAGGCACAACAGCAATAGCATCTTTAAAATTAGGAAGAAAGTTTATAGGTATAGAAAAGGAAGAAGAATATATTAAAATATCACAGGCAAGAATTAAACCATTTATGGAGCAAACTAAATTAAGATGAACCAAAATATTCCCTCTCATTTCAAGATGTCAAAAAAAGAACAGAATAAAATATCAAAACTATTAAATAAATTAAAAAGATATTTTGTAGTTGGATTATTAACAGGATTCTTAATCTTGGGAATTTATTTACTAAAAAGTTACAAATGAGAAACCAAAATATTTAAATAATATATAAGTGTGTGTATTATATGAAAAAAGACGATATAAAGATAAGGAGAATAAGACAACCAGTTTGTACTTATTGTGGATCAGGACAATTAAGGTTCAATAAAAAGGAAATAATCTGCAGAAGATGTGGATATGAACAAAAAAGAAAATTAAAATGAAAACAACAAAAAATTTAAGAATTAAAAAAAACTTCCTAATTTGGATAATAAGAAGTAAAGGAGAAGTAATTGGATATTATGGAAGAAATTTTCAATTAAATCATGGAGGTAATAAAAAATCGCAACGTTAAATGAATCAGCAATGGCTTATGAGCCACCGCAAACAAAAAACATTGCAGACTTAGAAGTTGTAAGAACAGATGCAGAAGTAGTTGATAAGGAATACCAAGATAGTGAAGGAAAGACTTTTACTATTAAAGTAATAACTGTCAACCACGAAGATTATAGAGTTCCTGTATCTGTTTTGAAATCTCTAAAAGCAATTTTAGAAGAGAAACCAACTTTGAAAACTTTTAAAGTGACAAAGTCAGGTGAAGGACTAAAAACAACTTATACAATTATTCCATTGGAATAAATTAATTTATGCTGGGATTTCCCAGCTTTCATACTCACAAAAATAAATATGGAGGATAAACAAAATGAGTGAGGAAGAGGAGAAAAAAGAAAACGTAGAAACTGTTGAAGATGAGAAGAAAGAAGAAACTGAAGAAACAACAGAATAAATCATAGTCACCATTTCACCCAAATGAAATGAGTGATAAGATGTAAATACCATTTTACATCTCCTTTCGCAACAAGGCAACCCTCATTGCCTTGTTGTTTTATAATCAAAATGAATGAATTAAATTATCCTTTAATGTATCAATATCAAGGAAATTTAAGTAAAGAATATGAAAAATATAAATGTGATCCAAGAAAATATAACATAACTTATTGTAATGATTTTATTGAAGATGATTGTCCAAAGACTTGCGAATATGCTGTTGGAATAGAAAAAAAACTAAAATGAGACATAAATGTAAAGTACTTGGATGTAATAATAGTGCATTAGAAATTAGAAGAGAAGCAAGAGCAGAGAGTATGAAGAAAACTTATGGATATTGTCAAATTCATAATATAGAAGGATTAGTGGAGGAAAAGAACACAAAATCAGACTAAAATGACACAACCATGTAAAAACTTTAAAGAATGTAGAGGTTATGCAAAAGATAGGTTTGCAAAGTTATGTCCTAAATGCTGGACTAAAAAAATAGATAATTTAATGATAACCAATCCTTTAGAGGATGTTGCACATGATGAAAAGAATATTTATTTAAAATTTAAAGGAAATAAAAACGTCACATAATCTTGGAAAAATGAAAATAGCAATATATTGTAGAGTATCAACAGAAGATCAAGATAATGATAAGCAGGAAAGGATTAACAGAGATTACTGCAAAGTTCATAATTATGAGGTTGTAAAAGTGTATAAGGATATTATCTCTGGTTCTACTTCTGTGAGACCATCATTTAATCAATTACTCCAGGATATGAGATCAAGAAAGTTTGATTGTATTATTGTGACAAAGCTTGATAGGATGGGAAGGAGCCTTAAACATCTATTGAGCCTATTTGATGAATTCCAATTAAAAGGAATACATTTTATTGCATCAACTCAACATATTGATACCTCTACTTCATCTGGAAGATTACAAATGCAAATCATGGGAGCATTTGCAGAATTTGAAAGAAGTATAATATCTGAAAGAACTAAAGAAGGTTTGAAGAAACGTAAAGAAGGTAAGAGAGGTCCTGACAAAAAACCACGAAAAAGAAGGGGGGTGCTGAAAAGCCAGGTTGGATACTATGGAGAAAACTATAATTAAAAATGGACGTTTTTAGTATAATAGAAAGGTTTATATAGTGCCTTATCATGATAAAGATATAATGAAACAAGAAAAATGCACAAGATGTAAATATGAATGGTTACCTAGAACTCCTGATCCAAGAGCCTGTCCTAATTGTAAAAGTAGAAAGTGGAAATTAAAGAAAGAAGAAAAAGGAGATGCGTTTTAAGATGATAACCAAAAAAACTAAAAACTATGTTTGGTTGATTGATTCAACTAAACAAACAGGAGGTAAAATAAAGTTTAAAATAAGATAATGGGAATATTTTTTGCAAGGAATAAAACTGCTGCAATTAAAAGACAAAAGGAAATTGGAAAAAAAGAAGGATTAAAATTTACTAAACCAAAATTAGCAAAGAAACAACTTAAACATATTGCAGGTTTTAAAACATTTCAATCTAAAATAATTAAAGGGAGGACAAGATAAATGTCCTTAAATAATTCTAGGAAAGAGGTTGTAAATAGCTCTGCACAAAATAAACATAAAGTGAAGAAAGAAAGACCTGAAGATGGATATTGGATAATTCCTCCAGAAATATATAATCCACTTAATAAGGAATTTAAGTTCCAATTTGATCCGTGTCCAAATCCTAAACCCAAAGAATTTAATGGATTAGAAGTTGATTGGAAAAAGAGTAATTGGGTTAATCCTCCATTTTGGGCAGGGATTACAGCATGGGTTAGAAAAGCTATTGCAGAACAAGAGAAAGGAAAAGATAGTGTTTTAATTTTACCTTTAGATAATTGGGTTAGATTATTAATTGATGCTGGAGCAGAGATAAGAACTATTGGATCACATGAATGGATACATACAAAAGATGGTTCAAGAAGAAAAGCACCAAGACCTTCATTCTTATTTATATTAAAAGGAGGAGTTCACAAATGAAGTGGGAAGTGACGAAATGGTAATGAAAAAAGTCATTTTAATAATATTAAGCTTAATATCTTTATTATGGATAACTTTCTTAGTTATTAAAACAGAAGATGTCTATAATCTTCTTCCTATATTATTTATAACTTTACTTTGGGCTAAAGGAGTTAAGCAAACAATGAAGGAGGATATAAAAGAAAAGTAAAATGAAAGTCGCAATAAATTATATATCTTTAAAAAAGAGGAAATCTTTTATAGTAGGATTTATTGAAGGTTTTTTTGGATATATTTAATAAGATGATTGGAAAAATAATAGCATATATTTTAGGATTTATTTCAGGTGCAATAATTATAATGAAATTTGTAAACTAAACATTTATAAATATAAAATATATCTTATTGTATGAAAGAGAAGGTGATGCATAAACCTAAATGTAAAAAATGTGGTTCTAGTCAAATTTATTATAGAAGATTTACAAATCATTATGTTTGTAAAACTTGTGGATATCAAGAAATTAAAGAGGATAAAAAATGGTAGAATTTTTAGGTGCAGAAATTCCATTACCAACTTTTGGAATAGGAACTGGCGCGATTGTTTTAGCATTTTCAATATTCTTAATTATCCTTGCTGGTGCAGTAATTATTTATTTTGTTTATATGATGAGGATATATAATCGAAAGATTGTAGTTTTTGAAAATATTTCTGGACAGGGATTTCAACCTGTTTATAAAGATACTGCAAGACTTGTAAGCTTAGGAGATGGTGGTGAAGAATTATTATTTCTAAGAAAGAAAAAAGTTTATAGAACAGCTTATGGACGTAAGATGGGTAAGAATACTTATTGGTTTGTAATTGGACAAGATGGTTATTGGTATAATTCTCTTCTTGGAGATTTAGATGCAAAGATGGGTATGCTTGATATTGAACCTGTTGATAGAGATATGAGATACATGCACGTCGCAGTTAGAAAGAATATTCAGGAGAGATACAGAAAAATAAATATTATGGAAAAGTATGGTGCGATTGCAATGAGTGGATTGTTCTTAATTATAATGTTAATGGGTATTTGGTTTTTATTAGATAAGATTGCATTAATCTCAACTGGAATGAGTAATGCAATAGATGCTGTAGTTAAAGTTCAAGATGAAACAAGAGTGGTTCTTTCTGCATTAGATAATGTTTGTTCAGGAGGAACAGGATTGAAATGAAAAAAACAATGACCTGTTTCAAATGTAAGTTTCAAATATATGATAAGGAAAACTATTTTGAATTTATAGAATTTTTAGACAAGAAAAAAGTTAATACAGATTATTGTCATAAAGTCTGTTGGGATAAAGTTAAAGGAGGATTAAATAATACTAACGAAGCAATGGGAATGTTAAGACAATTAAAACAAGTGTTCATTAAGCAAGGTTTGTTTCCAGAAGAAAAGGTTGTGATAAAATGAAAAAGAAAAATAATTTTTGGAAGTTATGTATTGTTCTATTAGATATAATTGTGATTATGGGAGTTGCTACACTTTCAGGAGTTGGTTATAATTATCTTAAACCTTTTTGGTATGTTAAATCTTATTTAATAACTTCTATAATTACAGGATATTTAGTACTTTCAATTAGAAATAAATGGAATAGTTTATATGAAAAATGATAGGTTGGATAATAGTTGTAATAATAATATTAGCATTATTTTATTATTGGTTAATTAATTATGACAAAAAACAATTAGAAAAATTAAGAGAAGATTATAATGAAAAAGAAGGCAGGAGTAAACACAAATACGAAAGACGACGAGGAGAAAGAGATTTTGAAAAACCAGAACAGATTACTAGTGGACAAGATCAACCTCCAAGACCTGACGTATTACCGACAACAAAAACTGATTCTGTTGGAAAGACAGGCAAGAGCAATGGAAGATTTGGTAAGCTTCTTAAAAGAATCAGAAAAAAATGAATCATGATTGGGTGTCTATAATAGCAATAGGTTTAATGATGTCTGCAGTTTCAGTTGTAGTTATTATATATTATCAATCTCTTCAACAGGAATGTATTAGCAATCCATTAGTGTATGCAGCACAGACTTATGAAGATGCTTATGGTTATGATGTTCATGGTACATTAAATCTTATAACTCCCGGTAATATAATAGCACCAACCATTTATTTTAATTCTAAAGAAGTTTCAAGTGAATCTTTTGATGAAAGTCCTATTAATATTACTGACTTGCAGTGGTAAAAGTAATAGTGAAATGACTACAAATTTAGGTTACAGGGTGGTTTTGAAGGGTTTTGTAGTAATTTTTAGGTATTCTCTTAGGCATTTCATCCTTTTTGGATGAGATATCCTTTCTTATTAATTGTTTTTTCCATTCTACTCCCACTAGATTGAAGTATACCCATTATTTTTGCTGCTTCCTTTTGAATTATTCCTTTATTACGAAGTTCATAATATTCAGATTCATGTTTTGTAAGTGCAGGTCTACCTAGCTTGATTAATTTGTCCTCTTCTAACTTCTCCAACTCATTTGTGTATTCTTCTGTTAAGTTTACGAGGTATTGTTGTTTCTTTATCTCATAAATTTGTGTTAATTTAGCAGAAGGCATACCAAAAACAAACTTTTTTACTGTTTTTACTTTTCCATTAACTCTCATTCGTGGATATTTAGAATAAATCTTTCCAGTTTTCTGATTTACTTGATGAAAGAAAGGTTTACACTTGTTTATCTTCGTTGCAGGATCAATTGTTATACTTTCAAACGAATAATGCAGTAACATTCGTGCTTGTTTATTAAGCATAGACAAATATGGTAAGTTAAAGAAGATAGCAACGTTCATAGATCTAAAAGATTGAAGAACATACGTGAACATCTTAGATATTTTAGTCTGGAAGTCAAGTGAACCCAAGTTTACTCCTGATTCTTCAGAGATTATTATCTCTCCACGTTCTAACTCACCAGATTTAAGTCTTCTCATTACCTGAGTTGCACCAAAGCAAATATTTTCTGGTGGAAAAGGTTTATGTAAGTTTCTTTCATAATGTAATTCAGCCATTCTTAAATCCCTATATGATTTTCCAGAACCTGTCGGTCCTAAGTTTGCACCAAGTACATTCTTATTCTTTACAAGTAATCTATTCTTTAACCATTTACAAAACAATTCACCTTCTTTTAAATCACCTGCACTTTTAAATAGTCTAGCCATTAGTTTTCAATACTATCGTCTTCGTTATAAAACTCAAGTCTTAGTGTTAGTTTATTTAATTCTTTGAATATCTCTCTATAATGTTCAACTTGCTGTTCAATAAACTCTTGATAGAAATATAAATGAGTATTTAAAGAAGAGTGATGATAAAATATTCCTTTCTTCCATCTTTCATTTCTTATTTTAATTGTAATGTTATTCCATTCTTCAAATTCTTTTTGACATAAGTTTTTAAATTTTGTATTTAATTTTTGCATTATTTCTTTTATTTTATCTATTGCTTCTTGATCTAAATCACAATACATCTGCATTTCTAAACTCTTAACACTTTCAACAAATGCTTTTCTTGTATCTTCAATATAAGTTTTAATTGTATTTCCATTCTGATCTGTTCTTGTATTAAAGTATCCTGGACGCATCTCATTATTACCAGCTTCTAAACATCTCTTCATACATAACATAACTAAAACTTCGTGAGAATATTTTTCATCCTTTGAACGTCCACGATAGTTTTCACCTTCGTCAATAAGTTCATAATTGTTCTCTTCCATTTTATCTACTCTTAAACCAGCTCATAGGTCCACCACTTTGTTTAGGGTGGTGTGGTCTTTCTCCAACCATTTCTGAAGTATGATGATGTTGTCTTAATGTTTTTCTTTCCTGTCCATTTAATGCACGTAAGTATGCAGAGTGAATAGAATCCTGAACACATCTTATTAACCATTCAAATCCTTTTAGTTTATCTTTCATAATCTGTTCTCTTATTTTTATTCTTTCTCTTTCTAAATCTTTAATTTCATTTACTAACATCTTCCATACTTCTTCTTTATCTACTTTTTCTTGTCTAAGTTCTGCATTATGTAAAATACTTTGCTGTCTTCTTTTTAATCTTTCAATTAATAACTTCTGACATTCTTCATTGGTTGGGAATAGAAAATACTTTTCATAATTCATAAACATATAATCATTAAGGGTTGTTGCTAAGTCTTCCATCTTATGATTAATAACTTCTTCACTATAATTAGATAGTAAAGTATTCTTACTTAAATACCAGTTAAGAGTTCTCATAATTAATCTTACTCCTTCATCACTTAATAGAATCTCATCATTGTTACTAGGTCTTACCCAAATCTTCTCACCTTTATCAGTTACCTCTTCAACTTCAGACTTTAATAGATGACTCATTCTTTTTAATTCATCAGTTAAATCTAATTGTTCTTTAAACAATCCTTTTTGATTATCTGTCATAGCCATAGAGTTTTGTGAGATAATCATTTGGTCTTGTTCAAACTTTGCTTGTGCAGATAACTTTTCTCTTTCCTGTTGTTCTAAAAAATTAATCTCTTCTTGTGTCATCTCTACCATTGTTTAATAAAGGATAATGGTTTTAAATATGTTACTATTTAGGGAAAAATTTATAAATGTAATATTCTTCTTTTTATTTATTGTTACATTGTAACACTCTAAAAGATGGTTGATACTGCTGAGGAACAAAAGGCTAGACTAGATAGAGAGATAGCTCCTTTGTTATTAAGAGAAAAAACATTAGAAGCAAGAGTATCTCAATCTTCAGGAGAACAAGCTGAACAAGCAGACATTGAATTAGGAAATGTTCAGGATAAAATTAGTTCTTTAGAACAGGCAAAGATAAAAGCAACAGGAGAATTTACAACAGCTTCTTTATTGGAATTTGCAGAAGCAAGAGCTGAAAGAAGAACAACGACGAGAGTATTAAAGAGACAAGCAATAGAAAGAGGAGAGTTTGTTGGTACTGGTTCTATTGTAAAAAAAGGAGAAAAACCTTTTCAAACTCCTCAACAACAAGCAAGAGAAGCAGAAAGATTAGAAGCAGAAAAAGCAGAAAAAGCAAGAAGATTAGAAGCCAAAGCAATAACAGAAGAAGTTATAACAGACCCAGAGAAGTTTCAAGTTGAACCCACTAAGGCTAGAGCAAAACAAAGATTAATTAGAGAAGCTGGTGAAGAGTCTTTTGCTATTGGTGAAGAACAAAGAAGAGAAGAAAGATTAGCACAGGAGTTTGAGAGAGATTTTAAGGAAATAGAGAGAGGAAGAAGACTTGGTGTTTTTGCACCTATTACTAAAGTTCCAACATTAATATCTGATATTAAACAGAAAATTGATGTTGCTGATATTAAAGTAAAAGAAGCGATAGTAGACCCTACTGCAAAATTCCTTAGAGAGAAAACAGGATTAGGAATTTCTGATGTTGTTAGAACTGGAATAGAAGGAACACCTTTTACTAAAACTTTTGATTTCATTTCTCCAGAGATTAGTAAACAAAGTGAATCAGTTCGTGTTGGAATAGTTTCAGAAGTGATTAAAGATACTATTGATAAACCAGTAACAACAGCTGCAACGTTTGGTGTGGGTACTGGGATAGGTGCTTTATTTAAAATTACTAAACAAACAATTCGTTTAGGAAAAGTTGGTAAAAGAATTGCAAAAGGTACAGAGATATTAGTGGGTACAGGAATAGGTGGATTAATAATAGCTGAAACTATACCAAGAGTTATTTCTGCACCAACACCAGAAACAAAAGGAGAAGAAATTGGAAAGACAATAAAAGATGTAGCTGTTTTCGGATTAGGTGCAAGAGTTGGTGCAAGAGCAGTAACTGTTGATTTAATAAGACAACCTTTAAGACCAACTAAAAAACCAACCTTTGTAGAAATTTCAAGAGTAAAAGATATTGGAGGAAAACAAGTTAGGGTAGCAGATTTTAAAATTACTGGAGAAGTCCGTCCACCAATAGTAATTGCAAAATCAACTCCAATAGGAAGATTTTTTGGTATAATACCTAAGATAGATAAAATTATTCCTGCAAGAAGTTTTATTACAAAAACTATAACTCCAGCAATAGAAGGAGAATCTTTTTTAACTGCAACAAGAGTGGGAAGAGGGAGAGTTCAGATTTCAGAAATTTCAGGAAGTGGAAAAATAATTAATCTTGAAACTAAATTACCTTCTCCAAAAATAATAAGTATATTAAAAAAAACAAAATTTAAAGTTATAAGAGGAGGAGATACAGGTGATATATTAACATTAACAAGGAGCGTAGATAAAACTATTCCACCACCTTCAAGAACAATAAAAACAATACAAGATACTATTCTTCCTGTTAAGGGTGGAGGAAAAGGTGAATCACTTGTTTTTAGAACAAGAATAGATAAAACTATTCCAATTTCTCCGAAGGCAGAAAATATTAAAGAGTTCCTATTGGTTAAGTTAGCAGAAGATATAACTAAAGGAGTTCCTGTTTCAATAGCAAGAGTTCCTAAAGTAATATCAAAAGCTAATATAATTTCAACAGGAAAATTACAAAATATAAAAATATTAGATTTTAAAACAAAAGGAATTATAGAGAAAACAAAATTTAAAGTTATAAGAGGAGGAGATAAAGATAATATATTAACATTAAAAAATAGGGCAGATAGAATTGATATAGTTACTCCTAAATTAGGAAAGACTACAGATAAATTTGAGACAATCTCAAGAATTAAATTATTAAAAGAAGGTGAGAGAGCAAGTATAAGTGAATCAGTTATAGTCTTTAAAGATATAACTTTTCCTTTTGCAAAACCAACTGGTAAAGTTCTTAAGTTAAAAGGAATAATAATTGATATTAAAGAACCAATAACTAAAGGAAAACCAGATGTTAATTTTATTAAAACAGTTAGTGGAAAACAAACTATTAATATTCAAACTCCAGTAACTCAACTTCCTAAAACTCTTCCTAAAGAATTAACAAAAGGAACAATAGGAACAACAATTAAAAGTATTGGTGGAGATAAAGTTACATTAGCTGTACCAAGTATTACACCAACTACAAAGGATACTAAACAAGATATAAAAATTAGTCAAGTTAATATTCAACCTAGTAAAACATTAACTCTACAAAAACCAAAAGTAACTCAAAAAATAGGTACTAGTTTAAAATTAGATACTATTCAGGAAACAAGTTTATTACAGAAACAAATTTTTATACAAAAACCTTTAACAAAGATTGAAACAATTCAACAACAAAAACCTTTACAAAAAGAGAAAATAACTCAACAACAGAAATTAGTTACAAAATTAGTTACTCCAAGAATTACAACACCACCTCCACCTGCTATATTTAGAACACCTCCACCTCCTCCACCTCCAAGAAGAAAGATAATAACATTTCCAAGTTTAAGATTAGGAACACCAAAATCAATTAAAACAACTAATGGATTCGGAGTAGCTGTAAGAAGATTTGGAAAGTTTAAAACTATTGCAGGAGGATTATCATTACCAAGAGCAATAGGAGTTGGAAGAGAAAGAGTAGGAAAAACATTAGCAGCAACGTTTAAAATCATTCCAACAACAGGATCTATTTCAACTGCATTTAGAGTTCCTAAAGGTTTTCGTAGAGGAAAAGGATTAACCTTTATTGAAAGAAGAGGATTAAGATTATCTACTATTGGAGAAACAAGAGAGATAACAACAGCGAAGAGAAGGAAGAGAAGAGCATCTTTAAATAAAATAACAATAGGAGGTAAAATATAATGGCTATCAAAAAACAAAAGAAATCCTTACAACCAATAGCAAGAAAAGGAATTACTACTTTAAAGAAGATAACATTTTCAACTGTAAAAAAAATAAGGAGAAGACTTCCATGAAAAAATTATTATTAAGTTTTGTATTGAGTATATTTGTAATGGGATTAGTTAGTGCTGGGATAAGTAACTTCGGAACATTCCAACAAAATACAGATATAAAATTACTTCAGATATGTTCTAATTGTACCTTCAATAATATTACATCTGTTGTTTATCCAAATTCTACACAGGCTATTGGAGAGATGGCTATGACTAGAAATGGTTCTGTATATAATTTTACGCTTATTTCAAACTTTACTGATGCACCAGGAACTTATACTGTTAATGGATTTGGTGATTTAAAAGGTGTAGATACTACTTGGGTTTATACTTTTGATATTACAATAACTGGAATTAAACTTTCACAGGACAGAGCAATAATTTATGTTGCTATGTTATTATTATTAGTGTTCTTATTCTTTACAACAATTGCAGGAGTATCATTTCTTCCAGCATCAAACAATAGAAATGACGATGGTTTTATAGTTAGCATCAATAGTTTAAAATATTTAAGAGCAATATTATTGGTATTTGCTTGGAGTTTATTAATAGGCATTAATTTTACTGCATCAAATATATCTGGGTTGTATCTTCAATCAGATATGATGAGTGATTTATTCTTTAACTTTTATAGAATGATGATGCTCTTAACATTACCTATGATTTTCATTTGGTTTATCTGGTTATTTTATAGTATCACTCAAGACAGACAATTAAAGAGAATGCTTGAAAGAGGCATAGAAATGGGAGGAGAACCATGAGTAAAAAAAATTCAATACCAATAAGAACAGATCCAAGATTTACAGATGAAATAAAAGATATGCAATTAGAAAGACAAAAGATATTTCCAAAAGAAAAATTAAAACCTAAGAGTCCAAGAAGATTAACAAAAGCAATAAGCAGACATAATCTATTTCCAAAAATTAAACAGGATATTATAGAGGCTGATTTAGTATGAATAAAAGAGCAGACATTATGGGAATTGTAGTTTTCTTTATAATCTTATTTGTAATATTATTTGCAGGATTTATTATGGTTACTGGAAGTGCAGTAATGAATTGGGTATTTGATGAAGCTGTACCAGAACTTGATACTCTTGGAGTAATAGAAGATAGAACCAACATGACAGAATATGCAGAATATACTCTTAAACCATTAAATAGTTTTGTTCAAAGTTTTACATGGATGACAGGAGTATTGTATATTCTAATGTTAGTGGGAGCAATAGCTTTTGCTGTAATGATAAGAACCAATCCAAGCAGATGGTTGATAGGATTTTATTTCTTAGTTACAATAATGTTAATCATGGGAAGTATATTCATAAGTAATATGTATGAAGAATTTTATGCAGGAACAGATGAGTTAGCAACAAGACTTCAAGAGCACGTTGTATTATCTGTTATGATTCTACAAGCACCAGTAATCTTTACAGTTATATCTTTTATTGTTGGGATAATACTCTTTTCAGGAATACAGGAGGAAGTAGTATGAAAAAATTAATCTTATTATTTATGTTTCTTTTATTAATTGGAAATGTATCAGCTTTGAATTGGGATAACAAAGCAGATTATAAAGATAATAATCTGACAGTTATTATTACTAATTGGTTTGGAGTAGGAGAGAAATTAGGAGAAGCAAAATTATCTTCTCATAAGAGTTCAACAGAAATAAGAGAAGTTCTTCCAGGAAAGGATAGAGTTGTTATGTATTATGAGTTTACTGATTGGAATAATTATGAAAATGGATTAGGAAAAGTAATATTCAAAAATATGAGGAATGGAGGAAAGGAAGTTGTTAGAGATTATTATTTTGCTAAAGCTATTTATGAAACACAAACTTACCCTAGTCATAAAATAGATTGTAAGAATGTTTTACTCGGTAATGGAACAATAGAAAAACAATGTACTCAAACAAAAACTGGAGATAAATCATTAACAGTAATAAGAGGTTGGGAAAGATTAAATTCAACAGAGATACCAACAGGCAATACTACAATAGGATTAATAACCGAAGTTAAATCAGGAGATTATTTTGATGGTGTTTGGACTATTGCAGGAAAGCAAGTTGCACGTCACGCAGAATGGATAGAAGCATATAACAATAATCTTGTAGATTATATTAACTTTTCAGAAACCGGAACAAGATTCCAAGATAATACTGGAAATGCTAACAACGCAACTAGAGTTGGTACTGTTTCATCAGTTGCAGGAATTATTGGTAATGGAGTTGGTTTTGATGGAACAGCTGGACAACAAGTTTATCTTGCATCTAATAGTTCAGACTTTCCAAAAAGCACAGAAGATTATACTTTTAGATTATGGATAAACCCAGATACAATAACTTGTTCTGGTGGTGGTGGAGCAGATTGTGGATTAATTTATGATAATGGTAATTCTGCGCAGTTTAGTTGGAGAATACAAAGTGATGGAGATTTTGCCTTACAAGTTGGTTGTGGATCAGCAGATATTATTTCTCTTATAGATACTTGGAGTTTTACAGATTGGGCGCATTTAGTTTTAAGAAGAGTAGGAAGTAATGTAACTATTTGGAAAAATGCAACTATTCAAGGAGAAATTGTTTGTGCAGGAAGTATAACAAATACTGGGTATTATTTAGGAACAAGACCACAGGGGCCGAATGACCAATTATATATTGGAGAGATGGATGAACTTGCAATATCTAATCAAAGTTCTTGGAGTGACCAAAGAATTATAGATGATTATAATAATGGTGTAGGAATAACCCATACTCTTGAATTTATTAATGAGCCAACAGTAACTTTAAATGCTCCTGCAAATAATACTGACCTTACAATAAATAATCTAACTTTTAATTGTAGTGCTACAGATGATGTTGGTGTTACTCAATTAGATTTAATTATTGATGATGTTGTAAATTCCAGTGTTACTAATTCAAGTGCAGGAGAGAATTTAAGTTTAGAAGTTAATGTATTAAATATTGGAGAAGGAACTCATGATTGGACTTGTAATGCAACAGATAATGTAGAAGCAATTAATGGAACAGGAGCATTAAGAACATTCTCAATTAATACTGCTCCAGATATAACTTTAATAGATCCTACCCCTGCAAATAATACAGAACAAACTCTTGATAACTTTGTAATTAATGTAAGTCTAACAGAAACATTCTTTGATAATGTAACTTTTAGTGTGTTTAATTCATCTGGAGAATATAATGCAACTATAATTACATCTTCAATAAGGATCCTTAATTATACTTCTGTTCCAGAGGGAAATTATACTTATAATGTAACTATAAGAACAAATACAACAACATCTAATACGAGTGAAACAAGACAGATTACAATAGATTCAACTGCACCAGCAATAAATGTTACATTACCAACTATTAATTATTATATTGATGGAAATAACTTAACTCTTAACTGGAGTGCAGTAGATGATAATTTAGATAAGTGTTGGTTTGAATATAATGATACAAATACAACTGTAATCTGTGGAGATAAGAATACTACCTTTGCAGTTGATAATCAACAAAATTTAACTTTCTATGCAAATGATAGTTTTGGAAATGAAGGTTCTAATTTTACAGAGTGGGTATATATTATTAAAGAAATATCAGAAACATTTTCTAATTCAACTCTTGAAGGAAATACTGAAACATTTACAATAAATATTACAATTAATAGTACTACTTATACAAACTCAAGAGCATCATTAGTTTATAATGGAACAAGTAATACAGGAACTAAAACAGGTTCAGGTGATAGTTTATTATTCACAAGAGATTTAATAATTCCTAATGTTGATGCACAAACAAATTTAACATTTTATTGGGAGATAGTTTTGAATAATGGAACAGATAGTCCATTTAATTCAACATTTCATAATCAAACAGTAGATGTACTCACAGTAGATAATTGTACAACAAACACTAATGTTCTATATAACTTCACAATCGTTGATGAGAAATCCCAGATGTTTTTAAATCCTACAAATCAAAATACTTCTGGAAAATTAAACTTACAGATATTTACACTAAATAGAAATATAGAAGTAATAAACTTTACTAAATTTTATAATAAAACAAATCCTTTCTTAGTATGTTTAAGTACTAATCTTTCAAAAACAAACTATAGTATTGATGCTGAAATAGAATATTCAGCAGATAGTTATGCAAAAGAGTTTTATCATATACAAAATGATACTCTTAATCGTCAGGATTTAAATACAAACATAACTTTATTTGATTTAGATTCAACAAATGCTCAAGAGTTTAAAATAACTTTTAAAGATGAAACATTCTTGGGAGTAGTTGATGCATTAATACAAATCCAAAGAAAGTATATTGATGAAGGAGTTTTCAAAACTGTTGAAATTCCTAAGACAGATTTTGCAGGAGCAACTGTTGCTAACTTAGAATTAAATGATGTTAAATATACTTTTATTGTTTTGAAAAATGGAAAATTACTTGCAACATTTGCAGATAAAATTGCAGTATGTAATAATGCAGCAATAGATGATTGTGAGATTAATCTAGATAGTTTTTCAAGTTCTACAGGTTCAGGAGACTTTACCCAATTAGATGATTTTACATTTACTTTAGATTATAACAGAACTTCAAGAGTTATTACTTCTATCTTTACAGTTCCAAGTGGTTCATTATCAACAGTTGCGTTAAATGCAACTTTATTTGATGGTTTAGGTAATCGTTCTGTTTGTGATGATATATTGACAAGTAGTTCAGGAACTCTTACTTGTACTGTTCCATCAACCTTTGGTAATGGAAGTGTTGTTGTTACAATAGAAAAAGATGGAGTTGAGGTTGGAGGAGGAATAACATCTCTTGCTCAATCATCAGTAGATATTTATGGTTCAAATCTTGCTTTCCTTTCAATATTTATTTTATTAACTTTAATTGGAATTGGAATAAGCAGTAGTCCAATGGTTACAGGATTATTTCTTACATTAGGATTAATATTAAATATAAGATTAAATTTGATGGATACTGGAATTAATTCATTTATAGGAGCAGGTGCAACTATTTTATGGTTATTTATCGCAGTATTAATCTTTTTAATTAAAGGACAAAAAAGAGGATAATGGGAGAATTAAAATATATAGCAAGTTTGTTATTCATGGCTTTATTTACAATAGCAGTAATAAGTTTTGCAACAGACTTTGGAACAGATAATAATGCAGATATTAAACTTTCAGATGATGAAGATTTTTCCACGATGAATACCGAACTCCAAGATAATATGCAATCTTTTAAACTTGGTGCAAATGAATCTACAAAACAATTTGAAGATTTAAAAGCTGCACCAGGAGATTTAATCTCAACAGTAGGTGGGATTTGGAAAACAGTAACATTCACTTTAATCGCTCCATTAAAATCAATATATGCAACTACTAAAACAAAAATATTTGGTGGTAGTGCTCTTTTTGGAATAGTTATTACTACAATTTCTTCATTCTTTGCGATAGTTGCAATTAGATATGCTTACAAAACATGGTTTGGGAGGAACCCAGATTAAGATGGTTTTGTTTGATTCACCTAATTTAACAGGAGGAATAGATGATGCAATAATTGGAACAGTAACAGCAGTTCCAATTTTTATACCGATGTTTTTATTATTTGTTTTCTTTGTAGTTTTAATTGGAGGAGCAAATGCACAAAATAAAAGAATAGGAAGAATGGATATTCCTATGTGGGCAACAATCGCATCATTATCTACTCTTGTAATTACTCTTCCATTAACAGTTGTTGAAGGCATGATACAGCTTACTACTTTCTCAACAATAGTTGTTGTTACAATAATGTCTGGGTTTTGGTTATTCTTTGATAGAAATAAAAATGAAGTGTAACATTGTAACATAAACTTATAAATAGAAAATTACTACTAATCCTTAATGAAATATTTTTATACAGGTGAAAGGAGGTAATTCAAATGAATCTAGAAAAACAAATGAAGCTTCTTCTTCCTAAACATAAGAAAGGAGGGGTTGTTACTAATACTATAATGGGTGTTGGAGGTTTAATTATCGGAGTAATTGTAATTCTTGTAATTACATCTACTTTACTTGACGCAAATCTTTTGACAAATACTAGTGCAAATGATTCTGCACAAGCATTACAGGGAAACTTCACCGAAGGTATTGGAAACGTGTCTAAGAAAATCCCAACTATTCTGTTAATCGTTGCAGTAGTTTTCTTATTTGGAGCATTAATATTGCTTGTAAGAAATGCTAGAGTAATGGGAGTAGGTGGTGGTGGTTCATTGTAAATACAATGAACTTAGAGAAATTAAAACTTCTTCCTAAAAATAAGAAGGGAGGAGTTGTTACTAATACCATTATGGGAATTGGTGGATTGATTATTGCAGTAATTGTAATTCTTGTAATTACATCTACCTTACTTGATGCAGGATTATTTGATGATAGTAAAACATCAACAACTGAATCTAACGAAGTTATAACTGTGGTTAATGCTACAGGGTCTATTTTTGGAAATGATACATTGTTATCATCTTCTTGTACAATAGATTCGGCAGTAAATGCTACTGGTTTTGCAATAACAGCAGCTAATTATTCAGTTACAGCAGCTAGTTGTACAGTTACAAATACAAGTGCTGAGTTCGGAGGTACTGCTTGGACTATTAATTCCACTACATCGTACGCAGGAACTGCTGAAAGTTCAGCAACAGGAGTAACAACTAATTTCACAAAAGGTATTGATAATGTCTCTAAGAAAATTCCTACCATCCTATTGATTGTTGCAGTAGTTTTCTTATTTGGAGCATTAATATTGCTTGTAAAAAACGCAGGACAAATGGGAGTGGGGTCGGGAAGTTCTCTATAAACTCTACAATTTTTTAATTTTTTACCCTGATGTTTGCAGGGTTTTATAATCACAAAACTGAAAGGAGGAAAAAAATAAATATGGTAATGAAAAAACAAATAAAAAAAACTAACCTTTCAAAACTTCGGCAGATAATAAGGGAACGCCAATTCCAAAAAATAAAAGGAACTTTGGTTGATGGTAGGAGTGCAAAGGCAATATTAAATGTTCACGATGCACTTAAACCAACACAGAAAAAAATTTACCGAAAGATGTTAGAAAGGGATATAGCGAAAGCAGGAAGGATAGCGTGGAAACTTCACAGATGAGGAAAAAATAAAATGGTAACAAAAAAGAAAAAAGAATTAACACTTTTTCAAAAAAGAAATAAAGATGGGAAAACTTGGGAAATGTTATGTAAAGAAGCAAGAAAGGAATGGAAAAAGAAATATATGGTAACAAACAAAAGTGAAAGGAGGAAAAAATAAAATGGTAATAAAAAGAATAATCTTTAAACCTGTAAAGAATGTAAAACTTGGATTGGCTGAAGCTGATAGATTAAAAAGAAAAGGATTTAAGGCAGCACAAATAACTGATGCAAGAGGAATAATAAGAGGAAGAAAAAGAGGAACAGTTGTTCTTGCTTTTAAAGGAAGTAAAAAAGTTCCAAAAGGTTTTAAAACAAAAAGAGAAGAATTTTAAAAATTAAAATGGTAACCCAGATGTTTGCTGGGTTTTATATTCACAGATAGAACTGAAAGGAGGAAAAAATAAATATGGTAAGAATATTTTTTAGTAAAAACAAAAGAACAGCAATAGCAAGAATAAAAAAACTGGCTAAAAGAGAAAGTAATTACAAGGGAAAAACTCCTGTTTTAGCGAAGAAACAAATCGGACATATTTCAGGATGGAAAACTTGGAAATTAAAAGGATAAAATAAAATGGTAA
>VMHT01144650.1_pt1 | contig 22108 bp, 38 predicted proteins | sample 4693611 | NCBI WGS metagenome assembly VMHT01 (sample SAMN12280063, study PRJNA550983) | marine metagenome | isolation source: seawater sampled from same location over 5 years 0.02-0.2 micron viral filtrate | place: USA: collected off the coast of southern California halfway between the port... ...
ATGAAATACAAGTTCAACGAAGACGCATATGTAAAAGAAATCAAAGAATACATTGACTCTACATATGGTGGGCATTATTCAAAAGACAAATTTCAAGCATCAGAATTTATTCAAGATGCTGGTCATGGTACTGGTTTCAATATGGGTAATGTTATGAAGTATGCTCAAAGATATGGGAACAAAGGTACGAAAGATGATGCTCGTAAAGATTTGATGAAAGTGTTACATTATGCAATTTTGCAATTATATGTCCACGATACTAATCCCAACGAGTAGGAACTCTGTAATTACATTGGTCTGCCATATGCACATTATGGAATAATATCACTATGAGTATCACGATCCACGTTATGGTTGCCCAAAATAAAAGCATTATGTAATCAACACATAAGTAAATGCGCCAATCATTGTACCAACAATGACTATGAAAATGAGTGCTTGAAGTAAGGCATCTTGTAGTTCTTGTGCCTTCTTTGCTTTTTCTTTTCTAATCCGTAATGCTTCTTCTCTTGCTTCTTGAATACGTTTCGCTCTTAGATCAACGATAGACTGCCACGTTCCTACACCGAAACGGTGGTCTATCATTGTTCTCATCTTTTGCATTTGTTCTTGTGCTAGTTTAGCATCAATAATTTCTTGGGCAACTGACTTGATACCAAGTTGATCACCAACTCCACCGACACCTGCTTTTTTGGCACGTGCTTTTTGGCACTCTTCTTCACCTTTGAAGAGGTCTTCGATTGTATCACCAATCTCACTAATATCTTTTACTGTATCAATGTTACTCTTTATAAAGTCCGTTGCTTGTTTGACAAGTGCTATACCTGTCAGCACTTCTGCGACTACCATCTCGATCTACCTTTTGAATAAGGGTTAGATATATGTCAAGGGGAAAATATAAATCACTCTCGATAGTATTTATAAAAAAAATGGTTTACTTTTATACCAATTTAAGGTATAATATATAATAGTTCTAATAGAAAAGGAGAATTATTAAATGAGATTTTTAATCGCTGCCGCAGTGGCAGTTATGTCTTGGGTAAGTGTTGCTCAAGCAGATCCACTTAAAGTTGGATTCGTCTATGTTGGTCCAGTCGGTGATCATGGTTGGACATATATGCATGATATCGGTCGTCAAGCAGTAGTCGCTGAATTTGGTGATGCTGTAGAAACAATCTATGTAGAATCTGTTCCGGAAGGTCCAGATGCCGAACGTGTAATGCGTGGCATGATTGCAGATGGTGCGGATATTATATTTACAACATCGTTCGGTTATATGGAACAAACTTTACGAGTCGCTAAAGAAAATCCTGATGTGGTTTTCGAGCATGCAACTGGATATAAAACTGCACCGAATGTATCAGTGTATTCCTCACGTTTCTATGAGGGTCGTTATGTACAAGGTGTAATTGCTGGACATATGTCTGATGCAGGTAAGGCAGGATATATTGCGTCATTCCCGATACCGGAAGTGATTCGTGGTATCAATGCTTTTTATCTTGGTGCAACAGCAGTAAATCCTGCGTTTGATATTGACGTTGTATGGGTCAACACTTGGTATGATCCAGGCAAAGAAGCAGATGCTGCGAAAGTATTGATTGCTGGTGGTGCAGATATCATCACACAGCATACCGATTCACCTTCGCCTCTTGCTACTGCTGCTGCAGCAAATGTAAAGGGTTTTGGTCAAGCATCAGATATGATCCAGTTTGCACCAGATACTCAGTTGACAGCGATCTTGGATATCTGGGGTCCATACTATATTGAGCGGATTCGTGCAGTTATGGATGGAACTTGGGAAACCAAAAACACATGGGGTGGTATGGATACAGGAATGGTCGGCATGGCAGACTATACCAACATGTCCCCTGAACTTGCAGCACTCGCTGCACAACTACAAGATGATATCACTACAGGTAAATTTAAACCTTTCGGTGATATGACAGATGCGGATTTAGGTGGCATGATGGACTATGTTGATGGTCTAGATGCAGCAAAACCCTAAATAAGTATGTTCGATGAAGCAAACTAAAAGGTAGACTGGACGTGGGTGCGATACCCACCGCCTCCACCATAATTACTTGGAGAGATTAAATGTTTAATGCTATAAAAACTTGGTTTGAAAACTGGATAGCAGAAAAAGAAAAAAATAGAGTTAAATATCTTGGGAAGTAATTATGTTGGGGGCGAAATAGGATCGACAGATGCTGAATAGGTAAGTGGAGAACACGGTAGGTGACGACCGTAAATCGCACAAGACGTTAAATGCAAACGATAACAATGCATATGAAGGTTATGCTCTAGCAGCATAATTATTCGGGGTGGGTACTACCTAGCAACAGAAGTGCCGTTAATTTTTGGAGTTACAATGTACGCAATTGGGATATTTTTATTACAAATAGCAGCATACGTTTCTATCATACCAATGATAATGTATGCTGAGTGGTATCACTATTTAATCGCTTTGTTCATGTATTTCATGAACGGATGTCTTGGTATGATTATGGGATACCATAGATTGCTGACGCACAGATCGTTTGAATGTCCTATCTGGTTTGAAAGATTTATCACTTTGTGTGCGACTATAGGTTTGACTGGACCTGCTATAGATTGGGTTGCTATTCATAAAGCACACCATAGGTTCGCTGATACTGAAAAAGACCCACATAGTCCAGACCATTTAGGTGTGTTCAGAGTTCACTTTCTTACCATGTTTGCTAAAGTGGATATAAAGTATGCAGGAAGATTACTTAGAGATAAATTTTTATTGTTTCAACGAAAGTTTTATTTTGTTCTTAATTTAATTTATGCTACTTTGCTGTTTTTTGCTGACCCATTTGCATTGATATATGCATGGTTGTTTCCAGCAGCAGTTCTCATATTATTAGGAACATCAGTTTTATCTATCAATCATAGGAATAACAAACCACATAATAGCATCATTCACGGTTTACTTACTTGGGGTGATGGATTCCACGAAACGCACCATGATAATCCAAACAAAATAAGATTGCATAAATATGATATATGCGGTTATTTGATAGAGAAATGGTTTGCTTAAAGTTTGGGTAAATGCGAATCCAGTCCCGTTCTGGAAGTTATATTATGCTTTTAAATACGGTATAGTGTTAGAAAGTTTACAGGAATTAGATGAGTATTTGGAAAAAAAGAACTGAACTGCCAGTCTTCAAACGGTTAGAACAATTTAAGTTCGATCCGATTGAACTAGCATCAGCATATGAACAGTTTTCTAATACTAAAACTTGGGATGGTTTGGGTAATGAATATGCCAGTTTATGTGAAACATACACAAGACTTCCGAAGATGTTTTTCAAAGAAGAAGAACTTAAAGATGTAGACTGTGTTTGTGATATAGAATGGGAACAAGCTAGTTACCAACAACTATCATTGGTTGAATGGGATGAAGATTTTAGTTTAGACAAAAGAACTGAAAAGTCAGGAACTAGATGGGACTCTACAGTCGCTAAAAGAGATGCTAAAGCAGATGAAAGATGGTTCCGAAAAAGAGTAAAAGATACACCAGATTATTTTAACTATGTTCTTGATACGATAGGTAAAGATATTGTCCACAGAACTCGATTCGCAAAACTAGCACCGAAATCTGAGATAAAAGAACACATAGATTATAATACCGAATATGGCATCCGTTTACACATTCCGATTATTACTAACGAGAAAGCCACGTTTGGTGGGATAGGTCAAAATGGTAGAGAAGAGACCCACTTTCCAGCAGATGGAAGTGTTTGGTTTATTAATCCTGGCGTTAAACATTGGGCAAAAAATGATGGTGATGAAGAACGTGTACATTTAATTATTTCAGTAGATAGTCAAGAGATATTGAATGCCTAAGTTTTATCAAGAACTCAGCGATGAGTTTTCAAGTTTATGGTTGCCAAGATTCCGTTCGTTATATGATAAAGTACATGCTTCTCAAAACGCCCATCATGCTTACTGGAAGTATGTTCTTCACCCAGATAGAATAAAATCCGATTATCTAAAAGACTTTCCATGGCTCACTGAAGTTCCTACATGGAATATAGATGAAAATTTAATTATATTTTTTAAAAATAGTGGCAAAGACTATAACCATATAATGGCGCACAAAGATCCAGATAATGTAGTTTGGTCTATAACTATGCCATTATATGGTTGTGATAATGATACAGTCACCACTTGGTTGGATCCTATAGAAAATGAAAACACATATCGAGCAGATGCATCTAAAGGGTATGATGATAATGTCGAAATGCTTGGTTGTGACTATAAAGAAATTGAAAGTTATTCATTCAACAACAGAGCAATTATATTCAGAAGCGATGTTTGGCATAAAGCACGTACAAATCACAACAGAGATGAAACACGTGTATTAGCAAAACTATGGGTTCCAAATTTGCAGTATGAATATATGCAAGAGGTTTTAGGTGAGCATTTATTATAAATTTCTCAGTGAAGAGTTTTCTGATTTGTGGATATCTAGAACCAGAGAACTGTATGATCATGCGATAGAAACTGGTCAATACAAAGAACTACACATGAAATATATCATTACTCCTACGCACATGCGTGAGTATTACATTGAAAAATTTCCTTGGTTAGATGACTTGCCCTTATATAATCCTAGAGAACATTCAGTTGTATTTTTTAGATTCAATGGAGCAGACCCCGAAGTAAATCATTTTGAAGTGCATAAAGATCCGACCGAAGCTTGGGCAAATCTAAATGTACCAGTCTACAACTGTACAAAGGAAACTAGAACAGTGTGGGTAGAACCTATTGGTGAGGAATATAGTCAACACGAAGAAAGGGCAGGATCTAACATTATATCTGGACAAACGAACAGTGAACATTTGAGGTCACCATATCAAGAAGTCGAGACTATGCACATAACTGATAGAGCATGTTTATTTAAAGGGGACGAGTGGCATAAAGTAGAGGTTGATCATGATAGAGATGAGTGGAGAGTCATGGCAAAATATTGGTCAAGGGAAAACGACTGGGACGATTTGATCAAAAAATATAGCGAGCATATTGATGAAGAATATAGCATACATACCACTTGATATTCCAAAATTTGGTTTAGAATCAATTGTAGAAAAATATAACTTCTATCCCCATCATCTTTATCCAAATGCTTGGGATTGTTTGCCAGTTTGCGGGAAAACTACTGATTGGAATCAGTCTGCATTTTATAAAGCATATGAAGATAGATATAATTCTGGAGAAGTGTATTGGAACGTTCCGGAGATGAAACCAATCTTAGAATATTATCCAGGAGAGGTTACTCATGCTCAGGTATTAAATCAAAAAGCAAGTATAGTCGCTCATAAAGACACTCCGATACTTCGTAAGCAACCTGAACCAAATGGTTTTAAAATTCTTCTAAATAATATTTTAGAAAAAAGTTTCTATGTAAAAATAAATGGCAAAAGAATACATATAGAATTACCAAACACAACTAATTGCTTTGCTATAAATGAACATGATATATTACATGGAGCGACAATGCCTCAGCAAGAAAAATACATCGTGAGTTGTTTTGGTATTATAGACGAGGCAAAGCATAAAGAACTAATATCAAGAAGTGTAGAAAAATATGGCGAATATGCAATCTACTTCTGATTATGGAATATTTCCTCTCGGTGATTATGACTTCGAGGAAACGACAGTTACATTATCAGAATATCCTGATGTGGTTGATCTTGGTATATCGGTTGATGCCGATAGATTATATCAAGAATATTTGAATATGAGAAAACCAAGTAAAGACCATTATTATCTCAGTATGAGTAAAAGATTTAAACTTGATGCAAAGAAAGTAATGGAAAATTTTGAAGAACTTGGATTTAAACAAGATAATTATGGTGGGTATGGGTTTCAAAGGGCAGGTGAATATACAAAAAGCGTTTTAGATAGTTTACCTGTCAAGACATTCCGAAAACATTTTACTCTAGCAAAACCAGGATGGGTTACTAAGTTTCACTCTGATCATAAACAGTTTCAGAATCATGGATTTAGATTAGTTATACCAATGAACTGTGATGCCCATATAAAGTACAAAGAAAAAGAATATAGACTTAAATGTGGATCGATGTACTTTTGGAATATTGTAAAGGAACATGCTGGTTGGAATCCAACCGATCAAGAACGTGTGATCATTATGGCACAGATGAATAGCGATAGGTTGATAAATGAAGGTAAATTGGTCAAGCAACTATTATGATGATGTGACTATTCACAGATGTCAACCAGAAGATATATTGACTGAAGAAATAGTGTTACGAATATTGGATGAATGTAATGATCATCCAAGACTTTGGTTTGAAGATCTTTCTAGTAAAAATTTATGGTATCTATTAATTGCTACCGTGGATGGTAAACCTATATCAATATGTGGGTGTAGAGAAGATGGAAAAGTTTTATGTTATCTTTACACATTGAAAGAATATCGTAATAAATATAGAGGAATCGCTCAAATAGACTATGTGCCTATTTTTATGGAAAATGCCATTACAGATAAAATATATTTGACTGTACATGACTATGATAAAAAGCATAAAAGATTAGCAAAGGCATGGGATAGATTGATATCCTCTGGCATTCCTAGTGAGTTTCAACCCACTAGAGGTAAATGGAAATATAAAGGAATAAAGGAGTACAGAGGTGTTGACCAACACTGGTACGAACTGGATTATAAAAATATTTAACAATGAATATGTTTTTCATTTAAGATTAATGTATTTGTTTAGCGTGCTGTCTGTGATAGCATGGTGTTATCTTGAACATGTCAGTGTTCTCGAGTTTATAGCAGTATTTTATGCTGGACTCACGTTCGCTCGTGTAGGTTCTGAAGCAGGATTCCATAGGTATTTCTCACATAAGTCATACGAAACTACGAAGTTCAAAGAACGTGTTTTGTTGTGGTTGGGTACGGTAGCAGGAGTCGGAAGTTGTTTATCATGGGCGACGATGCATAGACTGCATCATAAAGACGCTGATACAGAAGATGATCCGCATAGTCCATATTTTGGCGGTTGGGTAAAACCATTCTTTGGCATACCTAGCACAAAAAATTACGATCACAAAATAACCAGAGACCTGCTTAGAGATTCACACCAAAGATTTACCCACAAACATTATTTCAAAATTAATGTAGCATGGATACTTTTATTATCCGCAATATCATATGCGGTAGGAACTATGCTTCCTCTGATTATACTATTTTCTATGGCATCAATAAGTTTATGGTTGCTTTATGGTATCACCAATACCATAGAACACAGGTTTGGTTACAGGTCGTATGAAACTAAAGATGAAAGTAGGAACCAACCAATACTAAGATTATTGTTTCTTGGTGCTGGATTGCATAATAACCACCACTGGAAATCAAACTCGCCGACATTCAATTTAAGAAAAAATTGGTGGGAGTTTGATTTTGATTATTTGATTATAAGGACTTTGTTCGCAAAATGAACGCACACTTCTTAGATATTGATATTCGTGATACAAATGGTCAAGATATCGCTGACATACTTAAAGAAAAGGTTATCGTTGTTTTAAAAAACCAAACGAAATCTACTGGGCATTTTACTAATTTCGTCAGTAAGATTGGTCCGATAGCAAACTGGCCACATATGGCATTTGATCCCATAACAGGTGAAGACAAACATTCATTTGATAAGTTCGTAAGTCCAGAAGAATGGGGTGACTGGGATACCTATCCAGTTCAAAGGGTGACCGGAGAAAAGGTAAATGGTAAAATGTCTGGTATATTCGGGAGCGGTAAACTAGACTGGCATGCTAATCTAAATGGTCCAACACGTGCAGACGGTGTTGCGTTACAAGGTTATAGAGACTGTGAAAACACTTCAACAAGTTGGGTAAACACTAACAAGGCATATAATGAGATGCCACAAGAACTCATTGATAGGTGTGAAGGAGTGTATGCTGAATACCAATATTCACCAGAAAACTGGGCAGGTGATGAAGAAACCGTCAACATGATTACTCAGCATGTTCCTGGAAAATTCAGAGGTCGTACGAAGTATAAGATGTGGTTGATTCAGGAAAATATTGCTGGATATAAAGGTGTATATTTCTACACCAATAACGACTGCAAAATTATTACAAACGATACCAAACTATATGATGATCTATACGATCACATATTCCAAGAAAAATATATGTACACTCATATGTACGAAGTCGGGGATATTGTTTTAAGTGATCAGTTGCTAAGTTTACACAAACGCGATCAGAATGATGATGAAACTCTTTCAAAGAGAGTTCTTCATCGCATTACATTTGGATTATCTAATACTGATGATCGTAAATGGATTGAAGAAAAAAATATTATTCATGACGAACCGTCAGAGATATTCTAGCATTGTCTACTTGCGTGACATCATGAGGAACGTCAATCTGAAGTGAGTGCCAAACCTTTTCTTGTACACAAACAGACTCGACTATCTGACCCATATCCCAAAATCTAGTTCGTACATTATTTCCTCCTGATTCAAACACATAGTTATATTTCACTCCTACGATACCAAGATCGGTGTGAACTGGAACTTTGTCTCTGATAACTTGATATCTTGTTAGGACTGGATAGTCAAAACATTCTTGAATATAATCAGAGAGTTCTTGGGGTGCAACATAACTAGCAAAAGTGTGGTCATAATCTTTGTGTGGAAATACATTTTCAAACTCTTGTATTTCTTTCAAAGATAAATCAAATAAAGAAGGAACTTCTGGTAAAAAGTCGACTTCTTTATAGTACATTAATATGTCAACTTTTCTAGTTCAATAATGTTACTTGTCGTAACAACATCATTGGCATCTAAAATTTCACCTTGATATGATTCAAACGAACCTTCCGAATCAAAATGAACTTCGCATACCATATCCCCATTTGAATCATGGGGTGGAACAACTCTTATAATTCTTCCTTCGTCTTTGTACCTATCGTGTACTATTCTCATATCATCACTCAATGGATCTTGATGACCTGATATGATTTTATGCCTAAACATAAATGCCATGGTTTTCTCCTGTGCAACCAACTATGTGTATTCTTTTTTCAAATGATGCATTAACAAATGTATGCTTTTTTGTTGTATCAACATAATAGTGATTACCATCCGCTGGTATCCTTTTCACTTCATCTTCAATAACAAAAAAACAATTTGGATTAGTTATTAATGGTATGTGTATTCTAGGAGTTGGATCAACGTGATAGGAATAGCATTCTTTTGCTTTCATAACCATTACTCTTGACCTATACATTCCCAGTTCTTCTAGGACAGAATTTGTATAAACCAATCCACTAAACATAGGAACAACAAACTCTTTTTCTATTTCTCTTACTAATTTTACTCTTTCTTCCATAGTACCGTCATGGTCTTGTAGAAGCGACCCTGTTCCATATAGTGGATCAGTACAACCTTGTTTCGTTTGTAACATAACTTGATCGTGTTTTTGGAACTCATCTACAGAATCAAGTTCCATCAAAATTTTATCTATGTTTATGGGCATACTGTAATATCTTTGACTCTATGGGGTTGGTTCAAAACCCAATTTATAACTGAACAACAATAATCTATGTCCATCTTCTTAGCATCAATATCTTGTACTCTTGGAGAGTCAAAATATCCGAATCTGATTATAGTTGTATTTATACCTTGATAGAACAGTTGCTCATTAGCTTTATCAAGAGCAAACTTTTCTATTTGGTATATATGGGGTTTATCCTTATCTTGATCAGGCGAGTTTGATCCTATGTTAATAATTCTTTTTCCAAGTTCTGCTGCTTCATACAACAGTTCTACCTGTTTGAATCCATCGTGTTTACAGTTAATAAACACTTCACATTCTTCAAGAGAACCGCAGTTCCCATAGTAGTCAGCAAGAGCGGATCCTAACCCTCTCCGTGTTCCAGTAATAAATTTTTTTTCATTTTTTTTCATTTTAATTGTTTTTTTTCTTTACTTCCTGCTAAAAGTATGATATAATATATAGGTAAACTAAAGAGAGAGAAAAAAAAATGAAATATACAGTTCACCAAGTTCGTAAAGATCGTAAATCTGAAAAAGAAGCAATGGATGCTAGATTTTTCGGTAAAGTCGATAAGTTGTTTTTCTTGACTGCTTATGATGAAGTTTGTACTATCGAAGCAGATGACCTTGATGAAGTATTCCAGATCGGTAACATCGGTCCAGAAGAAAAGATCGAGCGTTTAAACCGCATGCATTCAATCTCAGTTGGTGATGTTATCAGCAACGTGTATTGTGAGTGTTATGTAGTTAAAGATTTTGGTTTTGAAAGATTGGGAGCATAATTATGAAAAAAGCAGAACACATGATGTCATCAATGTCTATGGACAAACTCATCGCATACCAGAACGAGTATACTCGTCTATGTGAAAATACGAACCCATCAGCAGAATGTTTGGATCGTATCGGTTTACTCGAAATTATTTTTGAAAAAGTTGACTTGGGTAAAATTGGATTGGTAGGGAGTGCATAAATGAAAGACTATGCTTTTAAATATGGCGAACTGAAAGTCGCTGCTGAATTTCTTGCTCGCACGGCAAAAGAATCAGTTGAATATAACCCCAAGTTTCAAGACGGGACTGGGGTATATGAAAAACTTCTGATGACTCAAGCAAATAGAATTTTAGATTTATTGGAAAATCATGAAACACCCAATCGCTAGATATTTGATGAGTGCTTATGCGTATTATGTTGAGGATAAACCCCTCATCTCTGATATGGAGTTTGATAAACTTGCAAAATATATCAGGCATAATTACGATGAACTTGAGCACATACATAAACACCTCGTCACCATCGGTGATTTGGATGCTGGTACTTATCTGGGTCAGTATCCCAATCGTGTAAAAAATGCGGTAAGTCACTATCGCGGAACCATAAGGGGTAAAGCACCCTATGTGGATTGGGAAATATAAAAAAAAATGAAATTAATTAAAAAAAAAGCTTTACTATTCCTGCAAAGTATGATATAATATAAGGGTAGAGAGTTTTGATAGAGGAGTTAAAAATGATCAAATATTTTAAAATTACTACTTATTATTCAGACGGTGTAATTGCTGAAACAATTCGCCATACTCGCGAAGGTCTTTCTTCTTGTATCCAGTCTATCTGGAAATTAGATGATGTTGTTCGTTTTACTGTTGAGGAGATCTACTAATGAAAATCAAAGGTGCAATGAATATTTTGGAAAGACGTGCTGAGTTTTATGGTCAAACCGTTGAAACTCTAGTTGTGATGCTTGATAACGGATTTGATGAAATCTCACGAGTTATGGATGCACATAAAGTCTATAAATCATTTCATGTTAATAAGAAGGAGTTTGTATAATGGCGAACAGTATGGAAATGTTATTTGCAGTAGTGATGACTGTATTCTTCACTTTAATTTTAGTTTATTCGTTGGTAATGTAAGGAAAATAAAATGGCACATTTAGTTGAAACAATGGCATACGCAGGAGAAGTTCCATGGCACGGTCTTGGAGTTCCTGTATCAAATGATCTGACACCTGCTCAGATGCAACAAAAAGCAGGTCTTGATTGGGGTGTTCGCGAAGTCGAATCATTCGTAGAATTTGATGGTAAAAAAATGCCAACAGGTTTAAAATCTCTTGTCCGTGAAACTGACGGTAAGATCCTAACCAACGTTGGTGAGAACTGGAAACCTGTTCAAAACGATACTGCGTTTGAATTCTTTTCAGAGTATGTGATGCAGGGTGATATGGAAATGCACACTGCTGGGTCACTTCGTGATGGACGCATGATCTGGGCACTTGCTAAAGTCAAGGACTCGTTTGAGTTATTCAAGGGCGATCAGGTTGATTCATACCTTCTTTTCTCAAACCCACATCAGTATGGCAAAACGATTGATATTCGTTTCACACCTATTCGTGTGGTTTGTAATAATACATTGACTCTTTCATTAGGTCAACGTGCTGAACGTTCTGTTCGGGTCGGTCATCGTGCTGAGTTTGATCCTTCAATGGTCAAAGAGCAACTTGGTATTGCTACCGAAAAACTGCAAACATACAAAGAGATGGCACAGTTCCTTGGTTCAAAGAGATATTCTCAAGACAACGTTATTGAGTTTTTCAATACTGTTTTCCCACTTACTGCAGACAAACGTGTACAGGGTAAAGAATTGTCACTTGATACACTATCTCGTAATGCACGTGGAGCATATGATGTTCTTGAGGTACAACCAGGAGCAAAGTATGCAGAGGGAACTTGGTGGCAGGCATTTAATGCGGTCACATTCGTGACTGATCACTTACAAGGTAACAACGAAGATAATCGTTTGTACTCACAGTGGTTCGGTGGCAACCAAGTTCGTAAAGTAAATGCCTTAGAAAAGGCAGTAGAATATGCGGAGACAGCATAATGAAAAAAGTAATCGCAACAATCATGGTGATGGCAGCAACTCCTGCCATTGCCGAAACCACTCAGGATCACTACAAACAAGTTGTAGTTCAGACTCCATACACCATTCAGGTTTGCACACAAGGTAATGGGAAATCCAACCTAAATAACTTTTTAGAAGGTGCTATCATTGGTGGAATTATTGGTAACAATATTCCTGGTGAAAACGGTGGTGGTGCTTTGGGTGCCATTCTTGGTGGTGCTGTAAATACGGAAAATAACAAAGGCAACCAGTGTAGAATGGAAACGCGATATGAAGAAGAATATAAAGAAGTTTATTCCCATAGCACTGTTACTTTTACTCACAATGGTCGCACATATAGTTTGAGGTTCAATAAATGAGTATGAGAAGTGTAGAAAGGGACGTTCGTGCAATGTCCCTTGGATTAGATGTTGTAAATGCTGAAATTGCGCATTTAGAAAAAGCAAAACGTACAGATCGTGCTAGTAAAAAAAGACTATCACGTTTGCATGAAGCGAAAAGACATTTAATTGAAAATCCAAAAGAATCACAGAAACTGATTGATAGGTTAAATTAATGAAAGCACATAAACCTGAAATGATTGCCGCATGGGCACAACAAAATAAGATCGAAGGGTTTGAACAGTATGACCCCAAATGGCAAGAAAAGAACCGCATGCGTGCAATGAAATGGAGACAAAAGCAGGATGAAAGAAAAAACCCTGAAACTCAAAGAGCACAGCATTAAACTTTTTAAGAAGGTAAGAAAAATGGATCTAGGAAATCCCGTAATGACTGCGCTTGTAGGACTTGTTATTTTCTACATTGGTCTCAAAACATTCTCAGGTGGCATGAAGTCTATGGGCAACATGGAACACCTCGCTTGGTTCACTGGTAATGTATTCTATATGTTTGTCGGTGGCATCATTATGACTTTACTTTGGCAGTCATCGTCTCTATCAACGACTGCTATTATTGCTCTTGTCGCATCAGGAGCGATACCATTACCTGCTGCTATTGCCGCAGTTTTAGGTGCTAACATAGGAACGACCGGAACTATCTGGTTGGCAGGTATGCTTGTCTCGGATGGTATGCCGAAGGGCGATACTTTACGAATAGCAATGGCACATACTGGTGTCAATCTATTGATGGCAATGGCACTCCTACCGTTCGTCGGGCGAATCGCTCAGTTCTTAGGACGATTTTAAGATCTCTACAATGCCAAGAAAAGCGACCTTCGGGTCGCTTTTTTTCTTTACAAAAGATTATAAATAGGGTAATATAATATAAACGGACCTAAAAAGGCAAAAAAATGAAATCTCTAGTTTCTTTTATATCTGAAGGAAGTTTGACTCTTGGTGAAATCAACAAGTATGATTGGAGAATCAAACTCTTTATGCAGAAGTATAGCAATGGTGATCCATTTGAACTGACTGACGGTTCTTCTGGAATGATTGCTAAAAATACAGAACTAGAAGCAGTGATAAAAGCAGGAAAGCAACCACGTGGATTTAAGTTTGCACTCACCACTGGCAGAGAAATCAGTTTCAATGACATACTCAAATCAAAAGAATTTGGTGGGGGGACTTCAGGTTCTGGTGCTGGTGCAGCACAAACTGCTGCCGCAGAATCTGCTCAGTGCGTTTATGCTCAGTGCCTTTGGGATAATCCTAAAACTCTTTGGACCGAAGCAGAATTAAAGGCAGCATATACAAAAGTTGAAGTAGATACACCATTCGATGATATTATGAACTTATCAGAGGAATGGAGAGTATCTTCAATTCTTGGAGCAAAAATACTCAAGCGAGGAATAGGACGTAGAATATACAAGTGGTATCGTGGTACAGGTGTTCAGTCTGATATGGAAGAACGTTTCAAGACATTGAACACTGCCGCTGGTCGCCCATTCAATAATATTAATAAATGGACTCCTGCTGATATTTGGGTTCAAGCAACCGACTCTGCAGTGTACGACTGGGATAGTTGTAAAACTTTGTCCTCACTAAATCAGATGCTCCTCAAAGCATATGCTGCTCGTGATGTTATGGGTATATCACTCAAAAAAATAGTGGGGAAAGCGAAGATTGTTCAAGTCAATTATAAAAAACCTTTCAAGTCTCCAGTGTTTACCAATGTCTCATTCGGAAAACGAGATTATTGGAAAGCAAAGGATGGATACCTAAACTTCAAAGGTGGCGAGATTCAGTTCAGAACCTTCCCAACTTTCCAAGCAGAAATCATTGGTGGTAAGGCAAAACACGGTAAAGTTTCTGGTGGTTCTGGTAGTGCTTCTTTGATGGGCAAGATGATGATCCAAGCAGGTGCTAATTCTATTGAAGATCAAAAAACTTTGGTGGCGATGTTCCGTAGAGATCGGGATAAGTTTATGGCAAAGTGGTACGAAGCATATAATAAGTCACCAAACAAAGCAATGAAAAACGATGAGTTCTTAAAAGCAGCAGAAGGTAAAGACGATAATTGGTGTGTCTCAAAATATCTTGTAACAACACTTTTCAATAATATTAAAGGTAAAGAACAAGCATTCTTATCATTGATGTTCAGGTATGCTTCTTCTGCCTCTCCCGATTCAGCAGTACACTTAAAGGTCAAGTGATGAACTTTTCAGAATTTATAACAGAACAAAAAAATACTCACATGACCCATATCGAGGACAAGGTTCTCTATGGGGGTGTAAACGGAACTAGAGAAGCGATCAATGCATTGAGGTCATTGCGCGATATGCTTGGAGGCGTGAAAGATGGTAGAGTTAGTGTTAAGTGGGACGGTGCTCCTGCTATCTTTGCTGGGACTGATCCTCGTGACGGGAAATTCTTCGTTGCTAAGAAAGGGATCTTTGCAAAGTCGCCGAAGGTATATAAAACTGACGAGGATATCGATGCTGACACTAGTGGCGATCTTGCTGACAAACTTAAACTTGCTCTTCAGCACCTTCCTTCAATAGGGATAAAAGGTATCATTCAGGGAGATTTTTTATTCTCATCTCCTGATGTAAAGACCGAAAAAATTAAGGGAGAGTCTTATGTCACGTTTCATCCGAATACGATTGTATATGCGATACCTGCTGACCAAGATGCTGCCAAAGAAGTTAAAAAAGCAGAAATCGGTATCGTCTGGCACACCACGTATACAGGCACGTCATTTGAATCTCTAAAAGCATCATATGGTGTAGATGTTAGCAAATTACGAAAATCAAGTAAAGTATGGTCTCAAGATGCAATGTTACGCGATTTGACAAGAGTAACTATGTCAAAGGAGGAAACAGATGAAGTTAATGCACTTCTTTCAGAAGCAGGTAAACTGTTCAATAAAATTAGTGGAACAACTCTTAGAGAACTTGAAGCGAATCAAGAACTTGCCCAACTTATTGAGCAATACAACAACACGTTTGTACGTCAAGGGTCAATCATTGGTAACACTAGGTCTCACACGAATGGTCTCGTTCGTTGGATCAATACTAAATTTAAAAAAGAAATAGAAAAAAGAAAGTCTGATAAAGGTAAGGCGACTCAACAAAAGAAACTTGATGACCTCCTTGCCTTTTTCTCAGCAGGAAATAAACGTTCCTTGATCTCAATGTTTGATCTTCAAAAGAAGATAGTATTAGCGAAACTGAAACTTATAAATAGTCTTAATAAACTATCAAAAGTCGACACCTTCTTGAAAACCACTAAAGGTTTCAAGGTAACTGGGGAAGAAGGTTATGTGGCAATTGATAGACTTGGTGGTGATGCAGTGAAAATTGTTGACCGTATGGAATTCTCATATGCCAACTTTTCACCCGATATATTAAAGGGATGGGATAAACCAGGAAGGTAGACCGATGGCAAAGATGTCATTCAAAGAATTCAATGCGCTTCAAGCAGAAGCACTTACCACCGCACAACGTATTCAACGTGGTCGGATGATGAAAAAGATCAAGCATAAAATTGCTCTTGGTCGTAAAAAAGCTGAAAAAAGAACAGCAACTAAAGACACTCTTGAAAAAAGAGCACTTCGTCAAGCACGTACAAACATCTTCAAAAAACTTACCAAAGGTATCGATAAAGGTGAACTATCTTTCTCAAGGAGGCAAGAACTTGAGAAAAGACTTGGTTCTCCTACAATGAAACGTAAAATTGTTGCGATTTCAAAAAAGTTATTTAAAGACGTTCGTAAAAAAGAAATTGAAAGAAAGCGTGCGAAGAGTGGCAATTAATTCGTTTAAAAATTATCTTGTAGAAGAAGAGAAGACCGTTTATTTTACTTTTGGTAGAATGAACCCTCCTACTATTGGTCATGAAAAACTGCTTGATGCAATATCAAAAGCAGCAGGGTCTAACCCATATAAAATTTATTTATCTCAGTCTCAAGATGAAGATAAGAATCCTTTGGGATACAAAGAAAAAGTAAAGATTGCTCGGAAAATGTTTCCTCGCCATGCTCGTAATATATTGGTTGATAAAGGTGCAAAAAATCTTTTAGAAGTTGCTAGTAAACTATATGAAAGTGGTTTCAAAAACATTGTAGGTGTGGTTGGTTCTGATAGAATCCGTGAGTTTGATACAAGAATTAAAAAATATAATGGCGTTAAAGGTAGACACGGTTTCTACAACTTTGAAAAAATTACTATTATATCTGCTGGAGATCGTGATCCTGATGCAGATGGCGCAGCAGGTATGAGTGCAAGTAAGATGCGTGCTGCCGCAAAAGATAATGACTTTTCTACTTTCTCTCAGGGTTTACCGAGAGCAGTCAAGAATGCTGATGCTAAGAAAATTTATAATTCAGTTCGTTCAGGCATGGGTCTTAGCGAACAAACGAATTTTAAAAATAAAATTCAATTAGAACCAATATCAGACGTTCGTGAATCTTATATGGATGGTAAATTATTTAAAGCAGGTGACGAGGTTGTCGTTAAAGAATCTGGTTTGGTTGCTAAAATCAAACATCTAGGTGCTAACTATGTTATCATTGAAACTAATGGCGAAACATATAGAAAATGGTTAACTGATGTAGAAAAAATTAATGAAAGAGAAGATCCAGACATTGGTGATCGTGATGGTGCACAACCTGCGCAGTACCATAAAGGACTGAAAAAATCTACGAAGAAAGCAAGAGATGCTCAGTTTAAAAAGCAAGCAAAAATGGATGATGATAATCCTGCCGCTTATAAACCTGCTCCTGGTGATGCTACAGCGAAAACGAAACCAAGTAAACATACTAAAAAATTCAAACAGATGTTTGGTGAACAAGATAGAGTTGATATGGCAAAAAAACGTATTGCACGTCAAAAGGCAGCAGCAGATAAACGCCATGATAGAATGATGGATCGTGCACGCCTTCGCGATGTTAAAAAGAAAAACAGGGAAACATCATGATTAAATTTAGTCAGTTTAACGAAAACACTGAAGGATTAAAGAAGAAGGCAGAAAAGTCTGGTATGCCTCTCGGTATCCTGAAAAAAGTTTATAATCGCGGCATGGCAGCATGGAAAACTGGGCATCGTCCAGGAACTACACCACAGCAGTGGGGAATGGCACGTGTCAATTCATTTGTAACTAAGTCCTCAGGCACTTGGGGTAAAGCAGATAAAGATCTAGCAGCAAAGGTAAGAGGATAAAATGAAATATAGTCCTAAAGATATTAAAATGGCAATCGGTGTAGCATCAGATAAAAGATATGCTGGTGGCAATATGACTGGTGCAGTCAAAGCGATCGAAAAAATCAAAAAGGGATTGTCATCGCATCCACAGGTTGCTGCAGTTCTTAAAAGACAAAACGAAAGCAAAACGAAAACCTTTGACGAACTGAGGGCAGAACTTGCCGAAGGTAAAGCAGCAAATCCTGCACAACAGGCAGCAATCGCTATCGCTAAAAAGGAAAAAGAAAAATCTGTTAAAGAAAGAACAGAAGCGGATTGTGAAGGTATGGTCTGTAAAAATTGTGGTGATAAGTTTGGTATGCCAACTGAAGCGAAGTGCATGTATGACTCAAAAGATCCAAATGGTAAGAATTGGATGGAAAAAGTCGATGAAGCAAAATCTCAAATGGCAACTTTGAAGAAAGAATTTGAACCATTAAGGGGTAAAAAGATTAACCCAGATGCTCAAAAGAAACTTTCGACAATTATGAAGAAGTTAGATAAAGATAAAGATACACTTATTCAGTTAGTCAAAGCAGATATTCCATTTGTAACTCAACTTGCAATGACAAAACTTATTACAAAACACAATATGAAAGCACCAGAAATAAAGAAACTTAAAGAAGAGTTTACTATGGATGATTTTGCTGAAAATAATGCTCTTGAACTTGACGAGGCACAAAAACTTTTCATGTTCACATCGAAAGCAGAAGCACAAAAGAAAGCAAAAGAAATTGGCGGTAAAGTATTAGAATTAAAACGAGCAATGGATGGCAACATGTTTGCTGTTATTCATAAAGATCTAACTAAAAAGGCATTTAAAGAAAAAACTCTTGATGAAGGCATCATTGGTAAGCTAGTTAAAAAGACTGCCAAAGCAGCAGGTGGTGCAGTCGTTAATAGACTAACGACCAGTGGTCGTGCTAAAATTGCTCAAAAGAAACTTGATAAACATAAAACCAATCAGGATCAAAAGGCAGACATTGCAAAAGCAAATGCAGCTGGTAAATCTGCATTTGGATTTACTCAAAAACAACGAGCAGCAAATGCTAAAAAGAAAATGGATAAAATTGCTAAGAAAAAATCGGATCAGGAAACTATTCAAAGAGCAAAAGATTTGAAGAAAAAACCTCCTGTAACTGCTGGTATGGAATATGAAGGTAAGAAAATGGATTCCGCAGCAATGAAACGTGCTATGGATGCTTTCAAAAAGCGTGGCGGTAAGATCAAAAAAGTTGCTCCTGGTAAGGCAGCAGGATATCATGGTAAAGATGATCCTGGTGCAGACGTACAAGGTATGATGGATCGTGATGATACTAAGGGGTTCAATCGTAAGAAAAAAGTAAAGAGCATGGGTAAATGAAAACTTTCAAGGGGTTTTATGAAGCAATGAAGTTTGAAGTAGACATCGAAGGTTTACCAAAGGTCTATATGGATGGGAACTCTCCATCTCAGGTAAAGGCACATCTTCGTAAACTCCTCAAACAACCTTCTATGATAAAATCAGTAAGTCGAATGACAGACCATGACGTGAAAAAAACCTATAGGGATAAAGCGCAGGGCAAAGAAGAATCATGAAAAAGTTCAAAGAATATACTCTTGACTATGGTTCTGATGCCTCTGTAAAGAAAATGAAACAGATAACTCCTGGTCAGAATGAAGAAAAAGATCCTCGTTTAAAAAAAGCAGGAGTGTCAGGTTTTAATAAAGCAAAGAGAACTCCTGATCATCCAAAAAAGAGTCATATTGTTGTTGCTAAAGATGGTGATAAGGTTAAGACGATTCGTTTTGGTGAGCAAGGTGCTTCTACAGCAGGTGATCCTAAAAAGGGTGAGTCTGATAAGATGAAAAAGAAACGTGCATCATTTAAGGCACGTCATGCAAAGAACATTAAAAAAGGTAAGATGTCTGCAGCATATTGGGCAGATAAAGAAAAATGGTAATAGGTTATGGTAAATAAACTGAATGAAGGAACTGAGGTAGCACTCCCACTTCGCAATATTATTAGCATGATTGCTTTTACATCATTGGCAACTTGGGCATACTTTGGCATCGTTGAAAGATTAAATTTAGTCGAAACACAACAGACTATGATGCAATCTGACTTGAGTCAAAATACTGAGTTTCGTATAAAATGGCCAAGAGGTGAGATGGGTAGTTTACCTGCTGATAGTGAACAATTTATGTTGATTGAACACTTGGCAGGAGAACTTGAAAGTTTAACAAGTGAGATTGAAACTGGTCAAGCACCATTTGATCAGCAACAAAAGTTAACATTAGAATTTTTTGAAAAAAGAATTAATAATTTAGAAGAACAAATTGAAAAAATTAAAGACGCACAGTTAGAAATTAAACAACAGAACGGACACTGAGATGGCAACAGAAATGGTTTGCATTACACTATTATTATATGTCAATGGCGTAGTGGAATCACACGTTGGACATCATAAAATGGTAGACTGCTTAAAAGCAAAAAAAGTTAGTGAGAGAACTTATGATGGCGCTCAGCCATTCAGGTTTACTTGCCAAAAGAGACTTGTAGAAGTCGGCAAAGATGATAACGGTAATAACTATATCATTCGTTTGTTAGACACAGAAGAAAATCCTCGAGTCAAATCTAAAAGCATTACAGAAAAACTCGGAGGATAGTTATGATCAAAGAAGCAATCGTATTATTGATGTTCTTTGGTAGTCCTTTGTCGGTGCAAGAATACACTGTTCGTGATGGTTTGAGTGAGTGTTTGAAAGCAAAACGTACAATCGCGCGAAATGTTAAATCTCCTGACGCACCGGAATATAAAGGTTCTATGAGATTAGCATGTAAAAAATTAACAGTTGAAGTCGATGAAAGTAATCGCATTGTTATGTTTGTCGATATCAAAAAGAGCGATCTAAAACCTTTCTAGGAAAAACAAAAAATGCCAGAAGAAGCAAGATTAACAAGAATCGAAGAGAAGTTAGATCGTCTGACTGATGCTATGGTTTCTATGGCAAGGGCAGAAGAGAAAATAAATTCATTGAACGATGATCACGCAAAAATGTATGAACGACTTAATCGTTTGTCTATGAAATTAGACGATATAGAGAAAAAAGTCGACGATAATGCACGTACAGTAAATCTTATAAATAAAATAGTATATGCGGCTGTAGTCGCAGCCGTGGGGACGTATGTTGCCCATATGTGGATGTAATAGGAGAATAAAATGTCCAAACAATTAGTTGAAGCTATGGGTCGAGCATATCAAGAGATCCAAGAAGCAAAAGAAAAACAAAAAGAAAATAACTATATCTATGCTGCTAAGATGGCAAAGAAAAATGGTGATAAAACCTTTACTATCGGTGGTAAAGAATACGATGTCGATGAGGCATTGCAAAAAGAAGATAACACCAACGATAAGTCAGACGATGGTGACGGTATGGATAAAGTGCAACCAAAGGCAGTGAAGAAAAAGTTTAAAGATCGTAAAGACAAAGACATCGATAATGATGGCGATGTTGATTCATCTGATGAATATTTACATAAGCGTCGTAAAGCAGTTTCTAAATCTCTCGATGAAGATGATGATGAAGAAGATAATGGCGATAACGGTAACGACGACAACGGTGATGAAGAAGATAAAAAGAAAAAGAAAAAGAAACCTTCTGATGATGAGAAAGATGAAGTTGAAATGAATCCTAAAATGGAAGCAGCAGGTGACTATACTGATGTTGCTACAATGAAGGGTAAAGGTGGTGCTCAGGTTAAGATCGTAAAAGACAAAAAGGGTAATCACGTTGCTTTATTCTCAGGCAAAGGTTCTACTCAAGTTCCTATCAAGAAAATGGATAAAAAAGTCCTACAGAAAGCACTTGATAGTTTTTCTAAGAATGGTATGCTTGGTGACACTCTTCGTTCTATCGAAGAAAAAGCATCAATCCGTATGAGACTGACTTCATTCCTGAATGAAAAAAACAACCCTAATGCAGCAAAGGCAGAAAAACCTGAAGATGCTCTAAAGGGTAAGGGTGCCAAAGATATGATG
>VMHT01119511.1_pt1 | contig 22107 bp, 16 predicted proteins | sample 4693611 | NCBI WGS metagenome assembly VMHT01 (sample SAMN12280063, study PRJNA550983) | marine metagenome | isolation source: seawater sampled from same location over 5 years 0.02-0.2 micron viral filtrate | place: USA: collected off the coast of southern California halfway between the port... ...
AGTTTGTAAGTTCGTTGAACGAAACACCAGTTATAGTGGCGACAAACGTGATAGTAATATAGTTAATTGTACGAGCTGGTTTGATGAAAATTTCAGCAACTAACTCATTTCTGTCAATAACATCTGGAGTGTTGTTTGTTGTGTCACAAACAACTAGGAAATCATAGATACCTCTTCTACCTTGTACACCTCTTAAATAAGGTTCGATAGCAGATCTGAATCCAGATCTTGTGAGTTCGTCATTGATCTCGAACAGTTGATACTTAGAGAAGTTTGCAATATTCTTCTCAAGTTCAACAAAGAGTCTGCGAACGTTGATTCTGTCAAATGCAGAAGGAGATGCAAGAGCGGTTTTATCACCGAACAATACAATACCTTGACCTGGAAATGCAACAATAGGGTTGATTCTGTCAGTGTAAAGTCTATCTCTTTCTGCCTGCTTTGGACTATATGCAAGTTTTGTTGCATTACGTACTTGTCCTCTATTGTATCCAGCAGGAGAGAACCAAGTTTCTGAGTTATTGGATGTGGAAACACAAAGACCAGCAACATCAGCAGCACATGGTACATAACGATAAACATCATTATACTTATCGTAGATGTACTTGTAACCAGAGTCAAACATCGCATAAGAAGAACTTGGTAGAGTTCTGAAGAATCCGATTATATTATCGGTCTTAACTGATGATGAACTGGAGTTGACCACATCAGATCTTTCTGGTGAAGCAACTACAACACAATCTCTTCTACCTTCAGCAATTGCAATTAGTCTTGCAACCATTGTTGTGCTCATGTGACCAGGGACTAGGAAGTCGATGTCACCAAATAGTTCAGGATCTTCGATTAAATCATAACCAGAAACTAGACCTGCTCTAACTGCAGCTGCACCACTACCTGAATAGGTGTAGTCTGCACCAGATGCAAGATTCAAAGAACCAACTGAACCACCAGAGAACTGGAATAGTTTGAAAGTACTTCCTTGTACTGCACCGACGTTAACGTTAGTACCAGCAGTAGTTCCTGCAAGTGTTAACTGGTTAGCACCAGCATCACCGATTGGGTTTGTGTCACCAGGATAGATATATTCTGATCCATCTGCAACTACTGTCTTGTAGTAAGTAGCAGATCCTTCTGAACTCTTAGCATTAGATGCTTTGGAAACAAAAGCGAGTGTTTCTAGAATAGTACCAGGAACTCCAGATACCGAACCATTAACGTCTAGAACTGCGATATGCATTTCATCAAACTTACCACCTACAGAAGCTGCTGAAGCAGAAGTTCCAGGTTGTGGTGCAAGAGAAGACCACTTTCTGTTTGAAGCGAACTCTAGTTCACCATAAACATCGTTACTTGCAATTGCGGTTACAGTCTTGATGGTTGCATCACTTGCATCCTTAAGAACTTCGTTCCCAGAAAGTCTCTTAGTGGCGTTCCAAAGAGTAATTTCTAGTTGATTAGTACCAATTACCTTATAGACGTTACCTTCACCACCAGTCCACTTAACGTATGTTCCAGCAACAGGAAGTGCGGAACCAACACCATTTGCAACAACAGTGATATCTGTAGCACCTAAGTAAGCACCAACTCTTGGTAGAGTTAGTACATCGTCATCTGCGTATCCAGAACCACCACTTGTTTTTGTGATTGTAGCAGAACCATTTGCAGCGATTACAACCGAGAATTTAGCACCAGTTCCACCACCACCAGTAGCGGTGATTGAATATGTACCAGCGGTTCTTGATGCGGTTGCACCACCGTTTGTTGTTCCGTCGAAATCAATTACTTCTCCAGCACCTTCGCTGACAGTAACTCTTTGGTCTGCACCATGATCGACTACAACAACTGATACAGCGTTGTTAAATGATCCTGCAGTTCTTGCTGCCCAAGTATAATCCTTGGTTATTGTTGACTCAAAGTCATCTTTGTTTTTAATTACTAGACTTGATGAAGAAGTCGGAGATCCAGATTGTTTGATATTGGAATTTTTAAGACCAAGATCTGTGGCGCCAGTTGGTCTGATTACTGCTACGACAGCACCATATTGAATTAGGGTTGCAGCTGCAAACCATGACTCGTAGTTATTATTATTGGGGTTACCAAAAGTTTCTACAAGTTGTCTTTCACTCGAAACGTAAGTTACCTGATCGGTAGGACCACGCTCTGCGTCGATAGCAACAACACCAATATTCTGATCAGCTACTTGAACTGTAGCTGTAAAATCTACTTCTTTAACAAGTACTCCAGGTGAAGCTAATGTCATTTCTATACCTCTATGAGATTTTTTTCTCAAAACTATTTATTTATATCTACTTTTTAGTGGGGAACCAATACATGAACACACTACCAGTCTGGATAGTTCCAAATTCCAACATCTAATTTTCTATTTCTGACAATTCTTTTCTTTGTACATCCCTTACATTCATATGAATATGATGATGGTATATCACCTCTATCTTTTCGTATAAGATAAAACCCATCCATAAGATCTTTTACTTCCCCACAAGTTCTACATTTTCTCTGTTGAAATAATAAATGTTCCAGAGAAATTTCTTCATCTAAATCCATTACTTATACTCCCACATATAGGACATGTCTCCATACTCGCCTGCTCTATTCCAAGTGTCACCCTGATCATCTATAAAAGTATCTTCTTCACTACCGTCTAATATAAACCCAAATGGCGCCATATCTTCTTCAATAGATTCTCTTTGATCTTCAAAAATTCTTTTCCTAACATCATCTGAAGTAAGTTCCCTGAAGTACTCTTGTACAGATAACCAGGCAAAAATAACCAAACACATAGCCAAGTCATCATTACATCCTTCTTCTGCTTCAAATGATTGTTTCTTCTGAATAAAAGTTGTCATTTCAGCAATAATTTCATAATCACTAATTAGTAATTTATCATCTTCAATTAATGCTTTAAGGTTTGAACATCCAGTTTTCTTAACTGTAGAGGTCATTTTAATACCTAACTGGGATTTATGAGAGAATCCTTGTCCGACAATCTGACCAGCACGTCCTCTCATAGCACACATTAGAAGATTATCATATTCAAGATCAAATTGCATAATATCAGCAACTTGTCCACCGATGTCATTTACCTCACATAAAACAAATGCATGGTTATAACTCATCGCCACGGGATGTATAATGTTGGGAAATAACAGTGGTTTAATAGTATTGTTCTTATATTTTGCAACAACTTTATATGGAATAGTTGTAATATCTACTACTACAAATGCTGAATAATCATTACTAACACCTCTAGACACGTCAACTGTCATTACATATTCATGTTCTGGTATTGGTAATTGATATACATCTAATCCATTTTTTCTTTCTAATGGATCCTCATATACCATTGTTCTAAGTTTAGATGCTGCGATAAGAGTATCAACAGATCCAAGAAACTCGCACTCAAACTCCTGTGTAAACTGACGTTGTGATGTGTTAGCAATCGTCTGCTCCTTCCAGGCAGCGTCTCTACCAGGTACTTGAGACCAATGTACTTCTGTAGTCGTATATTCGTTCTTACCCCTCTCAGCGTCATGCCAGAGTTTGTAGAACATGTTCATCCCATTTGGAGTAGAGATGATAATAACTTTAGTAGATTTACCAGAAGAAATTGTAGGATATACAGACGAGAAAAACTGTTCTGCAATATGATTTGGAACAAACGCAAATTCGTCCAAGAAGATAATATTAAATGACATACCTCGAACAGCAGAACTAGAGGTTGATGCTGCAAGAATTTTAGACCCGTTCTCTAGTTCTACATTACCTTTGATCCATGCAAGGATACCATGTTGCATCCAGCGTGGTAAGTTTTCGTATGCTAACTGCAAACGAGATAATAGTTCTCTTGATGTTGATGCTTTATTAGCAAGAATACCAATATTTACATTGTCATTAAATATGATATAATGAAGCAAGTAAGAAACAACAGTAGTAGACTTACCAGTTTGCCTGGGTAGTTTAGCAATGTTAAACCTATTTTTATGAAAACAACGTACCATTTCCTCCTGGAAATCGTACATACTAAAAGGTACTAGACCTTCATCTAGTGAAACAATTTTAATGTAATTTCTGGCAAAATAAACAGGATCTCCTTTACATCTAATGAACTCCTGAACTTGATCAGGACTAAATTCTATAGGAGTATTTGCTTTCTTTAGATTAGGATTACCAAGGTATACGCTATCAGTCACATCAAATTATTCTAACTTTAATTATTTAGAGGTCGCTAAATTTATCCCGCATGTCTTCCATATTTTTTTTCTTTTCTGAAAAGATGCCATCGATATATCCTGCACGGTATTCCCATGTCTGACCACCTTCTTTTCCTTTCATAGGATTAATACATTGATTATCTCCTAGTTTGTTGCAAACTAAACCAGCAAGATCCATCTCACTAGAATCTCCTGTATTTCCAGTTCCCCTCCAAACATGCTGACCATTGATCCAGGTAGCACCACATTTTTCACATTCCTTCCTTTGTAATTTAAGGTCGGATAGTTGTTTATCGTTTTCCATTAAAGTTCCTATGGTAAATGGTATAATGTATTATACCAAACTATTTAACCTAGTAGGTATTTTTTAAAAAACTTAAATTAGATTATGCAGACACAACATTATTGTCTTTATCTCGTCTTTGATATGCTGCGGGGGTTCTGGTAGTGTTATCAGAATTTCTTGCTTGATAAGTTCCAGGAGTTTTAGTAGTGTTATCAGAATTTCTTGCTTGATAGTTCCCGTTAAAATCTTTCCATTGTCGTTGAGTCCACCCTTCAGTACCATCGAAGTGTGTAATAGTTGTTGATGTTGGTTGTGGATCGTCAGCAGTATTGTCTTTGTCGTGTCTTACGTAAGAAATGTTAGCCATATCAGCAGTTCCAAGCTCTTAGTGATTTATTGATTCTGCTATCTGGATCAGATGCAGTTTTCTTAGATGTTAATTTTTTCTTCATACCTTTCATTCTAGCGCAGAATGATGAGCGACGGGGATTTCCAACCTTTTTGCTTGGTGCTTTAAGGTCAGATCCTGGATTTTCCTTTTCATATGATTTTCTTCCTTTTTCGTTGAGTCCGCCTGACTTTTTCTTTCCTGATTTTTTAGTCCAGGCTGCTCCTTCTTGTGTGAGTTCAAAACTTTCTTTGGCAGTCCTCGCCGCCTTTTTGAAAGCGTCCTTCGCTGGGTAATCTTCCTCCCCAGATCGAGCAGGACGCTCTCCTCGTTTTCGCTTTGCGTGGATATTTGCGTAGAGACCACGTTTCGCTTCAGTTAATTTTCTAAACTCTCTAAAATTCTTCATCACTAACGACGAGGGTTTACTGTATTATTTATCGTTTCCCATCTGTTTAAGCATCTTTTGTAGATCTGCTGTGCTACCTACAAACATTGCATTGTTAGTTACAGTCGTTGGACCTTTCTTTTCTTCATCTAGATCTTTCATTTTTTTCTGTAAATCTACTAGTTTATCAGATATATCAGCGACGTTTTTAATGAGGTTGCCTGCGACCTCATACGCTCTAGGATGGTCCGAATTCTGTGCTACGTCTAAAATACCATTAATCGCTTCTTGACCCTTCTCTATGAGGTTGTAGAGTTGTCCTCTAGTATACTCATAGTCATTATCAACATCCTTATCTGTTTTTGCTTTTTTAATATCAACAACAGTTTCCTCTGCTTTTTCTATAGCAGATTCGACGTTAAAAGTTTTATCTAAATTTCCAAATGTGTCAGACATATCAGTAATCAGTCCAGGTTTCATTAAATCCGAAGTTATCGTCTGGTTCTACAAACGCATCATCAATTGTATTGACAACAGCGAATGATTGCTCACCAGAACCAATAGAAGTGATATCTAGTGCATATCCACGAGTAGCGTTATATTTTGTGCCAGAAACTCTAAAGTTATCATTGTCTATTTTGATAATATAATACTCGTTTCCATCAACTAATCCCCCTGGTGCAGAACCACTAGTTCCAACTCTCAACGTAACAAAATCATTAGTTACATATCCATGATTTGCTAATGTGAATGTATTACTATTAATATTGATAGAGGTAATTGCAGTTCCATCATTATTATAATCTTCAGTTGCTTTAGGTGTAGCACTATATCTTACATATCTAGCACCTGCATTAATTGCGGCACCAATATCAACGTTAACAGTTCTGATAATATCAGAAGTTGCAACAGGACCGTATAGATAAGTTTTAGCAGTAAATGTAAGTGTATGAATTAGTGACCTTCTTGTTCTAAAGTCACCTTCATAATCATCTTGCATACTAACATTATTTAAAATAATTGGTATGTCCTTAGTTTCTTTTGTTAACTCTACTAGTTTAATACTAATGTTAAACATAGGTTGAAAATAAGGCAAAATCTGTTCTAAAATTTGAACAGAATCATTATTATTTTTACTAATAATATTTAATTCAAAATCTAAGTTATATGGAACTGGTGAATACTGCGTATATACAGCGTCAGTTGTACTACTTTTAGGAGTTGTGCAAATTTGTATTGGACCTAATTTTCTAGATGGATCATATGTAATACCTTGCATCTCAAATGCAATTCTAGGCAAAGTAATCTGAGTTTCTGAACGACCATCTAGTTGTGGTTCAGCATCAATTCTTGCTAAAAACTTTTCTCTTGGTCCATATGAAAGTGGAATTTTCTGAGACTGGACAACATTACCAGCGTTATCAATTCTTCTCAGTTCAATGTTATTAAACAGAGTTCCAAATCCAACAATTGTTTTACGTATAATTTCGTGATAAAAATGTGTTCCTAACATTAAAAGACTCCTTGATTACCATATTCTCCGAAAGGATTGCCTTCCGTCCAATCTATAATATTGTCACCTTCAGATTCAAAGAAGTCATTCTCTGCTTCAGGATCGTTTTCATTCTCAATCGAACTAAACGTATTTATCGTCCATTCAGCTCCACTAGTTAAACCTAGTAATGTGTCATTGTCAGTAAATTTACCAACAATATCAGTTACTTCCAATTCTTTATTTGTAGTATCAAATCTAACCACCTTAGCAGTTGCCTCATCTGGTGATGCTTGTATTGTTACAGTTGGATCTGAAGTATATCCAGAACCTGTATCTGTTAATACAATACCAGAAACTTGTCCAACAGAATTTAAAGTTGCTGTTGCTGTAGCTCCACTTCCACCTCCACCACTAATAGTTACAGAAGGAACGTATGTATATTTTTTACCATTATTAGTTAGACTTATTGATGAAACTACATCTAATGTTCTAGTTGCAACAGCTGTGGCAGTACTTACTTGAGATCTAACAGTCTCACCTGTTTTAAAATTGCCCTTTGATGCAATTAAAGCAGTAACTCCAGCACCATTTCCGTTTCCAACTATACTAACTGGGGGTGCTGTTGCATATCCCAATCCTGGTTCTGTGAGATTTACAGAAGTTACTACACCACTTGTAATACTTGCAGTAGCAGATGCCCCACTACCAGTTCCACCTATTGTTACTGTAGTTCCAGATCCATATCCAGTGCCACCAGATGTAACAATAAAATCTTTGATACCATCTGTAATTTTGAATGTTGTGGTATAACCAGTAATTCTTGCGAGATTATCAATCTCGGCAATACCAGTCTCCAATCTCTCATTAGAGAATTCCATCAATTCAGCAACTAGACCATAGGTCTGAATTCCATCTAATTGTCTAAATGGTTTTTCATGTTCAACAAATTTAATTTGAAACAATTGATCTGTGAGTGGTAAATAAATTGCATCACCTTCATTGGGTCTGAAAGTAGATACCAAATTATTTGAAGATGAAATTAAATCTTCCCATCTTCTCTTTGCGATTATAAATGTTGCTTCGTCAGCAATTCTTACACCAAATTTTGTTAGTAGAGATCCATCTCCCTCAAATCCTTCATAATTTGAGATGTACATCTCGATCATATAATTTTCGTCAAATTTGGAAAGAACGTCTTCTGTGAAGAGGTCATCCTCGTTTACAATTTCTCTCGGTAGATAATAAACGTCATGACCATAAATCTGCAAAGATTCTATAATTAGGTCTTCGTAGAGTCTTTGTTCTGATCTGGTTCCACCAGAGAAATAAACATTTTTTGCCATATCATCCTACAAAGTCAAGAGGTGGAAGTTCGTATGTACTCAACATTTTACCTTCTAGTTTTTCTAGTTCAGCAAGCGCATCATCATAGAGTTGTCTTCCATTAAATTCAACTCCACCTGGCATTTTAATACCACTAAATTTAATTAAATTTTGACCCCATTGTTTTTTAATCAAAGATGTCAAATATTCTTTCACAAATCTTTCATTATAGAGTTTAGTAAAAGTTACTGGATCTAATGCCCTATAACAATCAATTACAATATATTCATTTGGATAAATTCTACTCCAATCAATATCCAAGTATAATCTATTTTGTACTTTATTATATCTAATTGGTCTTTGACCTTCAAGTAAAAATTCTAATGTTTGGATATGCTGCATAGTCATCTCTAGAGTTAAGATGTCATATGAGCTAAAATTATAAAAATCGTTTAAGAAAAATTGATATCTAAATCCAAACATATTAGAAACATATGTGTTGGAAATTGGTAAGACACCTTGAATACCAATAACATGATCCGGTACTGTCAAATACCCTCTACCTTCCTCAAAATTTAAAGTTCTACATTTATCAGCAGTACCAGTACCAGTGCCAACTCCTGTAGCAGTAAAGGTTACACCTATAGTATTTGCGGATGCACCAATACCAGTAAAATCAGTAGTACCTATACTAGTAATTTTATAACTACTTCCAACAACAAAAGAACCAGATGTCACAGATGGATTATCACCGGAGTTTTGATCTTTTTGTGTAGTGTCACTATTTCTCTTTTTACCAGTATCAATATCATCTTGAGTAATTTTATACTTTAAGTATACACGCTCAACTCCATCATAAACCCTTTCATTAAAAAGTTGAATAGTATCGTCGATAAGATCTTCTATTTGATCATCATCGACGTTTATTTCAATAACTGGTTTACCTAATTTACGGAGAGAGTACTCCTTTAGTTCAGTCCTGCTGCTTGGTTTTGCCATTATTTTGCTTTACTGGTGGGGTCTCATCATAATTTCCACCATCATCGGATTCATCTTGTTTCATACTTTCCAACGCGGCGGATAATGTCATCACACGGGATTCAAGAATTATGTTCTGCTGTGTTAATTGATTAATTTTATTACTCATTACTTGCATTAAATTGTTCGCTTCTTCAGGAGACATAATTACCTCATAATTTTAATTATTTATCAGTATGTACCACCGTCCAAAGTAGTAGTCCAAACAGGAACACCAGTTGCACCATTGGTAGTCAGAATTTTATCTGATGTAGTAATATCAGCAGAACCTGGTGTAGCAGTTGTGGTTAGTCTCTTATACTGATCAAAGAATGGAACACCACTAGTGTTACCAATTTCTAATTTTACAGTATCAAAATATGCTTTACCTACTGTACCAGAGAATACCTGTTGGGTATTTGTTGCATCTGGGATGTATGTAAAGTAGTAAGTTGTGGAACCACCTTCTGAAGTTCCAGACTCATCGTATCCAAAGAAACCTGTCTTAAGACCACTATTGAAATACTTAAATTCAATACCACGGTCTTGGTTATCGTCAGCACCTTGAGTAAATGTTAGTGCGACAATTGCTTCATTTGCACTTGCTACAATACTACCAGTTAGGTTTGCACTAAGAGTAACGGTCTTAGTTCCAGTGTTGATAGAACTAATAGTAGTTCCATTTGGAACAGATGAATGTCCAGAAACAACATCACCTGCATTTAGACCATCTACACTGTCAAGAACAACATTTGCTTGACCACTGTTTGCTGCAGTTTTAACAGTTTTCTCACTAACACTATCTCCCAAAGTGAAGACAGGATCATTAATGGTCATCTGAGTTGAGTTGACCGTTGTTGTAGTACCAGCGACTTGCAAGTTACCACGAACAACAACATTACCACCAGCATCACCACCTGCTGGGAATGGGTCAATAGTAATCGTTTGAGCGTTAGAGTTATCACTATAGATGGTTGACCCAAGAATTCTTAGATCACCAAAATCAACTTCAGTACCTTGATTACCAATGTTTAGTGTAGTTGCTGCACCGAATGCATTAACTGTTGTAGCAGTTGTATTGAATACATTTTGAGTAGTTTCAGTACCAACTAAAGTACCAGAACGTAGTGTAGTTGTTCCACCAGCTGCACCGATGTTTAATGCAGAAGCAGCACCAAATGAGTTTACCGTTGTAGCGGTAGAGTTAAATACATTCTGTGTTGTCTGTGTACCAACTAAAGTTGGGTTGTTTAGAGTAAACGTACCAGTAGTAGCACCAACGTCAATCGCAGTAGCAGTACCGAATGCATTGACGGTAGTAGCGTTAGTTTCTAGTAAGTTAAATGTGGTTTGGTTAGTGGTTAGATCTCCACCATCGATGTTTAGATCGTTATCAATATCAACATTACCAGTTCCAAATGTAATTAACTCAGAACCATTTGTTGTATCAATATCTACGTACTTGTTAGTACCTTCTTTGATTGTGAATGCGTCTGCAGTATTATCTTGAAGAGAAAAATTAGTAGCATTTGCAAATTCAATGTTACCGGTCATGTAAACAGTACCGGATAAGTCAACATTAAACTTATCTGCACCACCAACGGATAGATTGAGTAGTCTGGAGTTAGCACCAGAAGCACTATTGGTTACATCAACATCAATACCATAGAATGTTGCACCAGCATTATTCCAAGTTGATCCAATGTTTAATGCGGTATCTGCAGTACTTAACGATGGAGTTGTAATGTCAATAGCACCAGAGAATGAATCAACTACGAATCTGTCAGTTGAACCATCAGTGATTTTAAATGTGTTAGTTCCTAGAGTAGCAGCACCGGTAATAATTACATCACCAGTTCCATTGGTGTCTACTGTGAGATCACCATTTGAGTTTGTTGTGGAAATTGTATTTCCATTTAACGTAATATTATCTACATTCCATTCATCGACCTTTTTAGCAGAGTCAACAATTGCTGCAGAGTTTGCAGTGATTGTTCCATGACCATGATCTAAAAGATCGGTGAAATATCTACCACCAATAATATCAATATTAGCGGCTTCACCATTTGTTTCGGTTCCTCTACCAACAAACAGTTTACCGAAAGAAGTTACTGAAGCACTCTGCGCGTCAGTATACGTACTAGTACCTTCACCGTAGGCAAGTTCACCTTGCCCAAGCGCTCCTGGGGTTGCTGTTGGGTTAGTACTAGATCTTTTGATCTTTAAAATAGTTGCCATTTTTTGATACCTATTGGGGAATTAGAAGTTGCCGCCGTTTATTTTAAGACCGCTTTTTTCAATAACATTTTCAGCAATCCATGTATTGCTTGCTGCATCATATTGTAAAAGAGCGCCGTCGGTTGCATTATTAAAATTCACGTCAGATAAATTTGAAAGAGTATTAACTCCTCCAGATGTGACCTTGATTACTTGAGGTTGATTTGATACTGTAACTTTGGTGTTCATGTTACGTTGTTACTCCTGGGTTTATAGTTACTAAACCTTCTATGACTCTGGTCTTACTTCCACCAGCTGATGTAATCACAACGTCATACAAATATCTCCCCTCTGAAAGATTTGATGTATTAGCTGCTGTTAGAGCTAATGTTATAGTTCCAGCAGCATTTACAGAAACTGCAAATGGTGTTGATGTAGAACTATAGTATGACTTTTTAATTTTAGCCGCGCCGGTATATCCAGACAAATCCCAAGCCGTATTGAAATCATCGAAGATTCCAATATCCGCAGAAAAATCTGCACCTTGGTCAATATAAAGATTGTGAACAGCCGCCATAGGAGTTTACCACTTGTTTTTATTTATATGATCTCCTTAATATTTATCTATTAGTTAAACTTAAAAGGAGAGACTTTATCTCATCTAATTCATTTTTGATATTTTTCATATCAGATTCCATAGAATCCATCCGATCACTCTTCATCTTACGAATTCTATAGTTATTCATATAATCTTCATAATCTTGTCTACTGTTGTTTATCACAGCAGTAGATTTTGGATCTCTTATTAGGTCTGGATGACCTTCAACTTTTAATTTAGTCATTAAATTGCTAACGCCATTGATCTAAAGTTTTTAATTTTAGGAACATTACTTTGATCATTTCCTATCATTACAACCTTAATACTAAACTCTTGGAACTCAATTATATTTTTAAGTTCAAAGTCAAATGCGCGATATTGAACATTTGTTTCTGAAGCAGGATAAGAAACAGCCGGAATTTCAATATAACTCATATTATCAAATGATCCAAGTTGACTATCACCTTTGATTTTAGCAAAGACTTTGATATCATTATTTCCAGTTCTAATAGCATCAAATAAAACTTTTATTGATGTAGATTCATTTTCCAATGATACTTTCTTGGTTATGTAACAAGAGTGTTTACCTCCAGATGGTAGAAGTTCTGAAGTTAAATCTAGAGCACCATTAAGTGTTTCTCTGTTTATTCTATTTGAAATAGTAATGATAGAAGAACCTTGTAAATCAACTACAGGACTTAGATAATCATTTGTTGTGGACAAAGTAATTTGTGTATTTAATGTACCAGGAGATCCACCAGCATACGTGGTATTGTTAATTGGTGATAGTACAATTCTAGGATCTGTCAATAAATTTTCTACATTGTTTTCAACTGACTCATATCCTTTTTGAACAAACGATGTTTGACTGGAGTTTCCAATACTAGTTCCAGATACAGAACCCAATTTAACTTGACATACAGTATCTTGTGGAACTAATGTTGAAATTTGTGGAGTAATTGATTCATAAGAAATATTTCTAGATGCACGAATTTTATTACCACCGCTTCTCTTAGTTGAGTTAGCAGAATAACTTACAGTAAATTCATATTCATCTAAACTAATAACATTCGTTATTTGAACATTAGTATTAATTTGACTCAATGGAATTCCATTCAATTGGAAACATTGTACTGGTGTTTGTGCTAAGTGAATTTTTGCAGTAGTCCCTAAAGCACCCCTGACACACCCACTTAAAGTATTTCCAGATAATCCAGTATAAGAAATTATCTCATCTTCTATTTTAATAAATCCAGAATTTGATCCAGATATTACAGTATTATTAATAGTACCCCAACCTTCAATTACACCTAAGTTTGAAATTGGAGAATTAGTAATATCATTTATACTAATTGTGGTTACCGATGGTGTTATATCAGACGATAATAATCCAGAAGATGTATCTGATTGAACTCCAGTTATACTAACCCTGTTATCACTTTGATGCATGCCATGATTTGGTTGGGTTACTCTAATTACAGATGATCCTTCAATCATATAAAGTGAATTTGATTGTAATTTTTGATCAGGAATAATATTGTTATTTAAAATTGTTGTGTAAGTTGTTCCAGTTTCAAATTTTGCCCTATTCAATATAAACTTAACATCTTCATACTGATCAGAGATCCATGTTGAAGAGTTTGCAGATTTGAATACAACTCCAACATGAGGTTGTCTATCAATTGTAACACCAGACGCAATATCTTCTTCACCTACTCTAGATACCCACAGATTATATTTTGTGGAGCTACTTCTGATTGCAAAAGCATACTCATTTGCATCAGAAAGATATATAGGATTCGGGAACGTGAATTTTGTTGAAGCAGTAGAATCATTAGAAATTATTATACTAGAAGCCGGTAATGTAACTACAGATCCTGGAACAACTGTAGATGTTGGATTTCCATTTTCAACTGTTCTAATTTCTACCGTTACTGGTTCTATTTCGTCTTTAGTTAAGAAATACAATTCTAATGATGTAGCAAAAGCACCTCCAGTTTCTTCAATTAAGAATGATTGTGCTAGAGGATCACCAGGTGGACGTGGTGGATCTGGTACAAATCTAGGTGTACTTTCTGATACATTAAATATAGAAACTTCTGGAACTTCTAATGTTGTTATAGTAGAAGTTACATCTAACTGGGTTCCTTGTGAATAGAAAATACCAGTTGCATAAGAACCAGTTAAATTCTTAACTTGGAAGTTATCTGGATCATCAGATAATTTAAATTCTAAATCTCCGGTCTCAAATCTAAATGGTGGGATAATTACAAATGCATCTAGATTTCCACCACCAGTAGATGTCAACTGTTGAGTTCTTTTACCATTTGCTCTAGTTTTTGCGAGTGAAGTTTGACCTTCAATAATAAAATCATTTCCAAGATATTCTACTTGACTTTCAGTATTATCCCAATTTTTAATACCATCAATTACCAACATAGTTGTATTTGATGTATATCCATTACTGTCATAATCAGATGTTTCAATTTCCTGTGAGGTTAGGAATTTGTTAGGATCCTGAACGGTTGCTTCAATATATCTCCTATAATTAACAGGGTCTACTTGAATACATCTAATAACTCCAGATGCAGTATAAACATCCGATGGATATAGTCTTACTTGTTCACCAACAACAAACTTATTGTTATTATCACTCTTTAAATCTCTAAGTATTTTTGGATACGTGAATTGTGATGCATCAACAGTGTTGATGAATAATCCATGATCTGTTCTCTGTTTTAAAGCTTTTACAGAAACATTAACAATTCTAGATCTTGCATATTTTAAATCTATAACATCATTAATAGTATCACCAGACTCTAATTCCACATCCAAAGTTCCAACATCATATTGTGTTCCAGTTCTAGTATCCTCAAACCACGTTCCGCCATTACCACGTCCAGTACGTGTTGTGGACCAACCATTCCAAATAGTACCACCAGGAACAACCAAATCAAATAATGTACTAATACTTTGTGATAGGTCAATACTCTGACCTTCTACTATTTCTCTATTGGTATCATACCAAATATCTTTCTTCGGAGCCAAAGTCATATCTCCAATGAAAGAGAATGATTGGAATGGGGTTACATTCTCTACTCTACTTGCATATGGTTGAGATGCATATCTAACCTCAGTATATGGAATAGTTACATATTCACCAGTTTTAGTAGCAGTACTACTGGTGTCATTGAAAGTAAAACCAACATTATTTACATATGGATATGGTCGTACACAACCTTCATCTAAATCAATAGATGATGTATAATCATAATTTGTTGTGTCAGCTACACTAGTAGATCTGAAATTATCTACTACAAAACCATTCTTAAATCTATTCTTACCATCCTCGTCTAAAACATTCAAATTGACAGTATTAGATTCAAGTAAACTTAGTGTTGTGTAATTTTCTACATTAGATAGTCTTTGTTCAATCTTTCCAATATCTCTCATTGTATATTGTCTATTATCCTCAAAAGATACCTTTGCATCAAAGACACTCTTTAGATATGGAGGTAGTTGTACGGATCCAATTAATAGACCGACTGATGGATCTAAAGTTGACTTTGGATTTATAGAATCTGCTCCAGTTACAACCTTTAACTTACCATCTTGTGTTAGATATACACTATCATTTCTACCTAAGTATGATTCTACATCAGATGAAAATACTGTTGATGGGAATGGAACTGGTTGTGTTGTGTAATTAGCTGCATATGTGTTAAATACACTATTAATTTCTCTATGTGGTTTTTCAAAAGATCCATTTTCAGTAGAACTTGTTATTGGAGAATTAGGGGTATAGAATCTGAAATCAATAAGATCAGACATTGGTGTAGATAAAGAAGATCTTGGAATATCCTTATATGTTAATTCACCATACGATTCTATGGAATAAAAATCATTACTTAAATTACTATGACTAAAGTAATCAAAAATAACAATAATTTTTTTAGATGGAACCGCAGAATTTTTTTTCCTGATTAGTTTTGATGGTTTATATAGATCTGAAGTATCATTTCTAGAGAAGATAAAATCATCAGTAATATCAATATATCTACCATGTAAAGACTGTCTAACAAAAATATCACCAACATCAGCATTAGTTGGAATTGTTACAGCAATTGCTAAATTGTCACCAATTTGAAATTTGCTGGATTCATAAGTAACATAAACTTTATTAGCAGATGAATCAATAGAAACAATATATGCTCTAATATTATCAGTTTCAATAATATCACCAACATTTAATCCAGATACAGTGTTAAGTATAAGAGAATCTAATAATGCATTAGTAGTATCTGATCCTCTTACAGCTTCGTGAACTCTATGTACCTTTGATACATCAGCAAATTTAAGTGAAATTTCCTTATCTTGAACTCTAGTTCCATAGATATTATTATCGTTGCTAGTACCATCCTTAAGTTTATCAACAACCAAGAAAATATATTTTTCAAGTTCTTTCTTTCTTACCTTTGGGTTGGAAGATCTACTATTGTAATATACACTGACAGGAACACCTGCTGCTTCACCAGTATCAACATTAATAACATTATTAGAACCAGCTGGTTGATCTAGATTAACAGAAGAAGCAAGCGCTGTAGATGTAGTAATTATAACTGAATTTTTATCAATAGTCTCTGATGGAGAAGCCTGAATGATGAAATTACCATTAGTACTGGTTACGTATTCACCAGTATAAACTAGTTTGTTTACAACACTATCAGATACATTTTTTACTGGTCTAGAAGAAACTCTAGTTGTATAACCACTACTAGATGTATAAAATTTAGTAATTAATTTTTTGACATCATAGTAAGTACCATTTGAAACGCCTGATGCTATTACAACGGCACCCGAAGTAACACTAGTAACTTCTACATCAGTAGTACCAACTCTGACTTTTGATTTTGCAGAAAGTTCTTCTACAAACGAAGTTCCGATTCCACTTAAACTATTGCTAGTTACACTAAAAGAAGAACCACTTACCTTAACAGATTCTAATTCTATCTGAACTTCAAATCCACCAGAAGTTTTTTCAATCTTTCTTACATTTTCCAATTTTTCTCTGGAAATTGTAGATACTGTTGGTTGTGACGTAGTAAATCTACTATTACTTACAACCTCTCCAGTCACGAAAGTACCAGTAACTTGTTGTAAAACAATAGTCTGACCAGAAACAGATTTTACAAAACCAGTAGCACCAGAAGTAACTCCAGTCATAAAATCATTAGATGCAAAATTATGAGCTTGACCAGTAGTTATAGTGATTGTTTGATATGTGCTAATCTCAGTAACGTATAATTTACCTTCAGTCAATCCAACTGCAATACCTCTACCAATCTCAGTCCCATCAACATCCTTCAAAGAAATAGCATTTGGAAATGCTATTGCTCCCTTTACTGTAGAGTGTTGAGTTTTAAAATAAGAACCAATATTTAGAGCGGAACCATTGTTGTTAAGAGTATTTGTTTCTCTTGGTTTTGGTACAATTGCATATTGTTTTCTATCAGTATTTACTTCAAATCCTTTAACATATGCTTTTCCAGGAGAAAGTTCTAAAGCATAAAAATCTTCTCCCAGAATTGAGTCTGCTGGATCACTTGCAGATGCAACTCTTACAATTGTTCTACCATCTTTTACTCTCTCACCAGACTGATAGACACCATTGTTAGTTCCATTATCTAAAGCTTCTCTAACAGTGAACGTATAAGGTTTTACTGTATAATCTCCAGATTCATCAAAAGTTCTTCTTGCTAAATTTTTCTCAAGTTCATTATAAATTGAATCTTCAGAAAGTGCGGTTAAAGTTGCTTTCCCACTTTCCAAACGAAGTAATTCTATAAAATTAGCACTACTTGAAAAAGTTAAATTTTGCTTTACTAATTTTGGTTCTATCTTTAATCGATCTGCACCAGGTGAAGCAAAGTTTGTCGAACCTAATGCATTATCAAATATAGTAGAATCATCATCAGAAGTTATTAAACTTTCATTTACCTGAAGACCAATTTTATATGAAGGTTCATTTGTATATTGATCTAAAATAATTTTTTGGGTTGCTACTTCTACAAAAAATCCACGGATAAAATAAACTCCAGCAGTAATTGTTGCTGCAGATCCAGTATAAGCAGCTGCATTTTGCACAGATGTTACTGCTACTGGAGTTCCAGATTCATCAGTAATGACCTCATTATTTTTAAATGTACTCAGTTGAGTATCATTTTCAATATTACCAGCTGAAAGATATTTTACATATAATGTGATAGTTTCTTTTTCTGATTCTGATGCACTTATTGTATCTACAACTTCCGCTTGAACCCCTGAAGATACTCCCGTAATAATTTTACCTTTTAGATTAGTTCTATAAGTTTCTACAGAAATGCCATTAATGAGTCCCTGTACAAGAACGGCTTTAAAACTTAAATCGAAGTGAACATTTCCTGGGATTACTACAGACCCTTCTTTGAACACATGTTGACCAAACCTTTCTATCTGATTCTGCAGAGTACTCTGCATCGAGTTAAGTTCTCGTGTTTGTACAGAGTATCCTGGTTTAAAGAGAATTTTTTGATAGTTTTTTGAACGATCAAAATCATCAAAGTATGGTGATATTTTGAGATTTGTATCTTGCATTTATAAGACCTTCAGGGATTTCTTTTTGCTATTTATTTTAGAATTCTACGACTAATTTGATATCTTCAGTTTGGTCGGTAGATCTGTTTACTGCTTTTCTGTTTTCAACGTAAATAATGCTTCCACTATTTTTCTTAATTTCTGGTGTTGCATATCCAGTAGTAAATGCAACACCAAAAAATGATCCAGTACCAGACGAAGCGGTATCCGGTGTAGCAGTAACACCACTAGTACCACCAGTTACAGCATTTGATCCACTGAAAGGAACTAACTTATACTGGTTTTGACCACTTTGGGTCTCATCAATATGTTCATTCTGATAATATCTCAATACTTTTGTGATTGAGTCCCAATGAATAACTCTTCCCTTTGCACCAGTTGTTGATTGTGTAATAACTTCGCCAATGTCAAAATTGACATTGGTTACAGCAGGGAATTTCATAGCAAAACAAGCAGTTGCTGTATCAGTAATAAGATCAGTATTACTGACATTTTTTGGATCTGATATCAATCCAAATCTTCTAAACTGAGAATTTACTGGGATATCTCCATCTCCATCTAGGAACTCCAAACTCTTATTAATCATAACTCTATATCCACCAAGTTCCATTGGAGGATTTGAACCATGACCACCAGGAGGTGAAATAACTGTACTTACTGTTCCAGAAAGAGAAACACTACTTCCAGATCTAGATAATGCATTAGATAGTGTGGAATATGCTTCTGTCAACACTACTTTTGCCCTTGTGTACCCTGCACCAACTCTTTCCGATTCAATACTATCAATACCACCAGAAGCACTAATTATGATTTTTGCAATTGCATCAGTTGTTCCATCACCAACAATCGGACAGTAATAAGTAGCATTTGCTGTATTACCAGTTCCTCTGTTATCAATAATTAACTGTTCTACAGCACCATCAACAGCAGCTGCGGCAACTGTAGAATCAACCCTAACCGGCATAAAATCACTAGAAACAAATCTGATGTAATCAGAAATATTAATAGTGTACATATACTTCCATCTATAACCATCCGCGGCACTTTCAATAATAGAAGTTGCAGTTCCAGATGGTTCTACTGTAGATGCTCTACCCTGTGGATAAGTAGGACTAATTCCATTATAAATGCACTTATAAACCTGGAAGTTACTATTCACAACATATGATTGTGAATCATATAGGTTTGAATGACCATTCAAAGACAAATTTGTAGATGTATAATCATTTTCATACATATCATACTTAACACCAGTTTTCCAAGTAAGTCTTTTAATAACTTTAGAAACATCAGTACTGTTAATTCTCTTAACAGCAATCATGTCATCATAGACTTCATTGGAGTCATTAAACGAATCATATACATCTGGGGGAGCAAACTCAGTTACCGCCGACTGACCGGAATATCTTTCCAGGGTCCAGTTTTGTGATCTACCTATAAACAGATAGACCTTACTCCTATATGATTGAGCTGCAGCGGAAGAATCTGCTTCCGCATTATTACTGCTATCATATGGTTCTTCAAGTGATTCAATAAACTGTTCTGCAGCAAAAACCCTGAAGTTGTCAGTGACTAGTGAAGGCATTATTCTTCCGCTTTTTTATTTTATACTTTTATTTATTAAAGAAAATTGTCGAAATATACAAGAGTATATGTCGATGCATTATCTGGAGATTCAATTTGGGCACTATGAGAAACTGCAGTAGTACCCGATGCACCCCTTGTACAACCAATAAGATTTGCAGTTCCAGATACAGCAGATAATTCTGTATATTCAATAACTTCTGATGTTACAACACCACCCGAAGTATGATATAAAATCACTCTATTTGTATCATAACCAACACCAGCATTTTCAACATCAACTGCAGTGATAGTACCACTACCATTTAATGTACCTCGTAAGACACATCCAGAACCACCACCTCCAGTTAATGTAATACTAAAGTCCTTATCCTGATAATTTGCGCCACCACTAATAATTTCAACCTTTCTTATCTCTCCATTGGAAATGTAAGGTCTTAACACTGCCTCAGATCCACCACCGTTATAACCTGTAATAGTTATAGTTGGAGTATTTGCAGTTAAACCGGAAACATTATCGAGTGAAATTGTTTCTACGGTTGCATTTATATCGGCGTCAAGTTTGGTTGCACGTCTAATTTCTGTTTTACTTACTGGAAGTTCTTTATAAACTGATGCATATACAGTTGCATAAACATCATGTGGATTTTGAATGTTTCTTCCTGGATATAAGAGATCTCCAGGAGTAACTGTTCCACCCTCATTATAGTTAGTTGTTCCTAAGAATTTAGCACCAACTCCAGTACCAACAGTTCTCATGATGACTGGTTCTTTGTAATTTAAACCATCCGCAGTTGTTGTAATTGTGGACAGAACTCCATTACTTGGTGTAGAAGAACCAACATAACCAGCAGGTGTTAAACCACTATAGTTGTTAGTAACTAACACATCTGGAGATTTAACTGATGTTATTGTTCTAGGAGATGTTTCTCCATCAATATATAATTGATCTCCAACTGAAACTTCATATGATCTAGATAAAGTTTTGACATCACTTGGTGTGCCACGGAAATCTAGTAGTACAAGTTTAGTAAATGATACACTAGTTTCAAATATAATTTTATCATGTCTAATAATATAATCGTACAAAGGACTTTGTACGTTTCCGTCCATAATAACCATGATTTGATTTTCTAGTTTTTCTGGACGATCAATGTCATTATTTGCATAGTATGCTGTAGATCCTTTAGTAATACTAAATGTAGTTCCACTTCCACTTGTAATTGTGTCAAGTTTATCGAACATACCAACTGCTCTTATGGAAATAACATCAGAGGATGCTGGAGCAGCGGTAAGTGATATTTGACTCTTAATATCACCAGTTAATGTATAATCAACTCCTGGATCTAGTACACTTCCATTCTTAACAACAATTATTCCAGTTTCATGTGGAACATTATCATTACTTGTAGTTCCTATTGGAACAAAGTTTTCTTGTGTATCACCAATAATCAAAGATCTTGGTTTAGCAGAAACAAATGTGTGGACATAATTACCACCAGTAATAACAGAATTTGACAAAGCACTGACAAATGTATGTGGATTCTTTTCTGGAGATGGTCCTACATTAACAGTGATTGTTCCAGATGTAGTATTAATAGCAGTAATATTCAATGGGGAATCATGTCTGTCACGCTTTCTCTTTAATGAATTAGATACTGCACTAACGAAAGTATGTTGATATTGTTCACCAGTTGGAGATGCACCAACATTAATATCAAACGTATTAGTAGTTACATTTGATATTTGAGTGAATATACCACTTACTGGATCAGTGGAACGAGGATATGCATGGTTACTATTATTACTATCTTTAGTGCATGTAAATGTCAATGCACCATCTTCTAGTTTTACCCAATCATCATTTGAAAAACCATGATCAGCAAGTGTTATGGTCACAATACCAGTAGATGCAGTGTATGTTGCACTTTCTGGTGTATGTGGAT
>VMHT01152171.1_pt1 | contig 22103 bp, 15 predicted proteins | sample 4693611 | NCBI WGS metagenome assembly VMHT01 (sample SAMN12280063, study PRJNA550983) | marine metagenome | isolation source: seawater sampled from same location over 5 years 0.02-0.2 micron viral filtrate | place: USA: collected off the coast of southern California halfway between the port... ...
ACGAAGTTGGAACGTGAAACTCTCTACGGAACTCCAGTCATTACAGGTTGGTTTGGTGAAGGTCAGAACAAAGAGATTGCAGTTCTCAGCCGAGGAGGCTCCGATCACTCTGCAACTGCAATTGCGAACATCATTGAAGCAGACCGAGTGATTCTATGGAAGGATGTACCTGGAATATTCACTCTCAATCCACGTTGGGGAATCCGTTCAGAAACAATACCGTATTTGGATTACCAGGAAGCAATTGAGTTGTCTCTCATGGACACACCGGTGTTACACCCATCGACAATTGAACCTTTAATTGAACCAAGCATACCACTTGAAGTTCGTCATCTCTATTACGATACGATTGAACAAAAGACAACCATTGGGCCAACACTTCCAGAAAAACACCTCAAGGCTGTAGGATTTTTACCAAACGTTGTGAGTCTTGGATTCTCCCATCACCATATCGACTCTCATCAACGTCAACTTGTTCAAATTCTTGGTGAATTGGCTCAAAATGAAGTACATTGGTGGGGCTTAGAATCACGATTAGGTGACTCAAGACTGATCGTATCTCAACACGACATGCATCGCGCATCCTCAATTTTTGAACAGTTTGACATCCGCCCTCATCATCATCAGCACTTGGGGTTAGTTTCCCTCATTGGATGCGAAGAAAACGATGTTGAGGCAATTACTACCCTGTTTCATGCAACGGAATTTGAGATTACGTGGCTCAATAGAACAACATCTGCAGCCCGTATAGCAATCGATGGAGAAGATCTTAGTCAAGCGTTGCACGTGCTCCACGATTATATCCTTGAAAGAGGCCAGGAATCTCTCAAGCAATCTTGAGATTACTCGTCATTGCCTTCTCGACGCTTTTGGATGTACGTTGGAAGGTCTAGAGCAAACAGTCCACCAACGACGATGAAAACGAAGAGGGTGCCAAGTGCAACTCCGTATACTGACCCAAGTTCAACGGATTCACGCAGTCGTGTTGCAGTATCCTCTGACAGGATTCCAACAATCCATGGCAAAATTGTGTTTGCTGACAGAACAAGTGTTGCTAGAATTGTTGCAACGATTGGGTTGATGATCAGTGAGCGGTGATACTTGCCTACAATCTTCTTTGGATTCATGACATAAACTTCATTGGTCCGAATACTGGTATCAAGCATTGAATAGCGTAGAACACCGTTTGATAGTTCGAAGTACATGATGAGTAGTACAGAGTAAATAACGACCAAAGATGCAAGAATGGTTGGGCTATCAGCTAGTCCAAACAAATCATTGACACTTGTTTTCGAAGAAGCAAATCGCATGATTGCAAGAATAAACAGGACGTAAGAACCCAACATGTATCGCGCATCTCGCTGATAAGCACCCCAGAAACCAAGCCCAGTAGCACCAACAATGATTCCTATTTGGAACAACAAAGCAAGATCTGCACTACCCAGAAGCATGAACCAAATGGTTCCTTCAGGCGGGGAAATGATGTACGTCAAAAGAGCAAGTCCAACGAGAATGACATAAACGCCAAGTTGCATATTCTGAACAAACTTATCTGGGGGTAGGAACTTCATCTTTGGAACGATTGGACCACCGATCAGACTCTCAATGAAAGAAGGCATTTCCAATTCAGGGATAGCATCTTTGGGTATTTCAGAACCAATACCCATCTGCCCAGCAGCCTTTTTTCGGCTCGGAGCGGATGAACGTACGACTTTTCCATCGTAGAGGTGGCTCGTATCTGCTGATGCTTTTCTCATTGTCATGATATCACCTCAGAATCCTCGGGCACCTGCTAGTGCGGTTGATAGGAGCATATCAGGCTCCCAGTCCATGATGTTGACACCAAGTCCACGCAATTCACCGATGAGGACGTCACGTTCAGTCTTCATGACTTCGTAGCCCGTACGATCGAGACGTTTAGCATCGAACTCAAATTCAAGTGAGGACGGAGACAACACCGTAACGTCAAAGTCACGTGCTCGGAAGTCACGCAGGGCATTGACGATGGTTGGATCATCCTCAAGATTGGAGAGGAAGATGATCGGACTTCCCTTGTTAATGTGAGGCAAGATACGATTGACGACAACCTGTAGTGGGATGTTCCCGCGAGCAACTGCTCCTGCAAGTTTGGTCAGAATTACGTACAGCTGTTTCTTACCAGTATCGCGGTCGACACTGACGACTTCATCGCCATACACAACAACACCGACAGAGTCACGTCGTCCAAGGAAATACTTGGCCAACGATGCTGCAGCTCGGGTAGAGTACACCAAAGCGTTCCTGCTCACAGGGCCGGTTTCGCTTACTGCTCGAGAATCAATGATGATGATGACGTCTGATACAGCGTCTCGCTCTCGTTCATTAACCATCAGTTTTCCTGAACGTGCGTAAGCACTCCAGTTGATAGCACGGAACGAATCACCTTCGAAATACTCACGAAGTGAGTAAAACTCTGAACCTGGACCCGGTTGACGGATGTTAACGGCACCAGTGAAGATCTTTGGTACACGGGACTTGACGAAGGTATCTTTGAGATCCTCCATTTTCGGGAACACAAGGAAATCGTTGTAGACATGCATTTCCTTTTCCTTGTGGAACAACCCGAATGGGTCCTGAACTCTAACTGCGACTGGTCCAATGCTGTAGAATCCGCGAAGTGGACATTCAAGTGTGTATTCGATGTAAGTCTCACGGCGTGGACCAAGTTCCATCAGAATGTAGTTTGAGCCTTCCTTAATTCGCATGACTTCAGGAACTCGGTCTCGGACTTCGAGAATCTTTGCTAACCCTGAATTATTCTGCATACGTAACGTCACCGTTAGTTCTCCATCTTCGAAGATTCTCGAACCTGAGAGTTTTCGCATGGCGAGAACGCTGCCTAATGCTACGCCCTCTTCACCCGTCCACTCTTCAGCACGACGGCCACTGGATGCAACGTCAGCATGGCCACCAAACAAGGCAGCCCATGTCAGGAACACAAAGATCACAACAGCAATTGTAACCAATTGAGAATTCCTAAGCGTAAGGCCAAGAAGATACATGGCAACGGCCATGCTTCCTAGCATTGCTGATTTGCGACTCCACATCCGAGAACACCTCTTTCCAAGTAAGATTCAACGGTTTCAAACGGTAGGTACAGGTACTTCTCGTAGGATGCTTTGCATAACTTCCCCAGCTTCGAGACCCTTAATTTGGTGCTCTGGCTTGAGGATGATTCTGTGCGCAATTGCAAGTTCTGCAATCGACTTGACGTCATCAGGTGTTACGAAATCACGGCCGCGCATAGCGGCTGCGGCACGAGAGGTCTTGAGCAGTGCTTGAGAACCACGAGGGGAAGAACCGACGAGTACACGAGGGTCTTCACGGGTTCGAGCAACGACTTCGACCATGTACATACGGATGGCTGGGTCGACGTAAATGTCTTCACAAGCCTGTTGCATGGCGATAACACGCTGAGGGTCGGTGATAACATCGACATCGACAGCGTCCTTACCACGAGTAATACGTCGGGCAAGAATCTCGTCTTCATCAGCACGGTCTGGGTAACCGACACTCATCTTGAACATGAAACGGTCAAGTTGTGCTTCAGGTAGTGGGTAGGTACCCTCTTGCTCGACAGGGTTCTGGGTTGCCATAACAATGAACGGAGCAGGGAGTTTGTGAGTAACAGTACCGATAGTAACTTGCTTCTCTTGCATAGCCTCGAGCAATGCTGCTTGAGTCTTTGGAGGAGCACGGTTGATCTCGTCAGCAAGGAGAAGATTACAGAACAATGGTCCTGGCTTGAAAGTAAATTCACCCTTCTTTGCGTCGTAAATGTTGGTACCAGTAATGTCAGCTGGGAGCAAGTCAGGCGTGAATTGAACACGCTTGAAGTCACAACCAAGAGCGTCAGCGAAGGTGTTTGTCATCAACGTCTTAGCCAATCCAGGGTAATCTTCGAAGAGAAGGTTACCATTGGATAGGATGTTGATGAGTACGTTATCGATAACGTGGCTCTTACCGATAATGACTTTCTGTACCTCGGCGGCAATCGCTTGTGCGATGGCGCCAACGGCGGAAAGTCGTTCTCGGACTTCTGGGGTGCTTTGGTGCTTCGGCTGGGCCGGAGCGGCCGGTGCTGCAGGGGCGGCGGGCGCTACTGGAGCTGCAGGTGCGGCTGGTGCCGCTGGTGCTGCAGGTGCAGGTGGCGCTGGTGCCGCTGGCGCTGCTGGCGCTGGCGCGGGCGGGGCTGCTGGTGGTGCGGGGGGTTGCATGTCATTTTCCTCCTTTTTTCTTCAGTTTCCCCAACGACGAATGATTGGGATAATTTCCCTCAGTTCTTCGTTGGAATAGGATCTTGCTGAACTAACCAGTTCAACAAGGCGTGGGTCACGGACCATCTGCATAATTTCTGCAGGAGTCTTGCGGGCAAACTCATCCCGCGTGAGGTCGTTAAATTGTCGCACTTTCGAAAGGAATGCCTCCCTGACGCGGACTTGGTAAAGCGAAGAATCAACCTTTGTTGGTCGTTCTCTGAATCGAGTAAGATCGAAGACGTGTCGCCAGTTTTCCTTTTCTGGTACGACCATGATAGCGATAGCGAGGAGAGCAAAGAGGTTCAAGATAATCAGCCACTTGAGGTAGGCATCACTTGTGAGCAAAACGACCGCTCCAATGGCTTCTGTGAAAGGTTGAGTTGCGATACTTGAAACGTGACGGCTTTCATCGAAAACGATGTTGAATTCGTCGGTGTTTCGAGTAATCTGAAGAGAGAGTTCATCGTTGTCAAACTCCATCATATCCCGAATCAATGCCCGGAAGTAGAGTTGATTGCCTTGCCAGGCAGTGTTCCCTTGAGAAGCTTGGAGACCTTCTGGATCTGTATCCCAGCAAGAATGAGCGGGTTCTGCTTGATAGAAATCAGACCCACATTGTTGCTTACCGGTTAAGTCAGCATCTCCTGCATCCCAGAGGTGGTTTGCAAATACCGAGTGGTCCGAAACGAACACGATGCTACCTGTGACCGAGACTTCGCCATTGTCACCATCCGACTTTGTATCGTAAGCATCGATGTTTGGATAATCAATTCGAACAATCAAATCTGTCTTACCTGTTTTGGGGTTTGCTGCATTGTTGATGTCAAAACCTGATCGAGCAACGAAAGCTTGGTCACTTGCAGATGCGAGTACCTTCACATCACGATTATCATCTTCGATGTCAAGGACTTGAATTGCCGTGGGAGAGTGGAATAAGATTGGCATGCGACAGTTGTCAGTTGTGCCAGCAGATACCAATGCTTCTGTACATGGGGAGCGAAGCGAGGCTTCATCCATCACATCAAGATCTTCGCTTACTGAAGCTACAGACCAAAGGCGAGTGTGCTGTATTGGCATTCGGCTACCGGTCGCATCTGAGACTTCGTAGAACCACTTTTTATCGGCTACAGGTGCATCGAAGAAGAGAACTCCAAATTCTTCAGCGACACGCTTAGCATTTGTTGAATTGGCAGCAAGAATAACTTTGCCACCTTTTTCAGTAACGAAGTCGTGGATTGCTTGTGCTTCTGCAGCATCAAATGGTTTCTCGGGCGCTGCAATGATGAGCATTGTGCGATGAGGATCTTGCCAGTCGTTGACGAGCATTGGGGTTGACATGGTGTTGTAGATGGAGTATTTTTCTCCTGACTTACCATCATCGCTTTCCCCGAGAGTGTCTCTCATTTTCGAAAGTTGTTGGTATTGATAATCGCCATCTGCATTTCGAACATAAGGCGAGAAAACAGTTTCTTTGGAGGATGAAGCGAGAACGATAAGCGTGGTTGAGAGGAGAATCGAGACTACAAGCCCAACCATGAGTTTCTTTTCGACGGAGAGTTTTGTTTTCTCTGTCTCAGCCATATTTTCACCTCATTTTGCGGCAAGCGCAGTATGTTCTTTTCTTCGCAATCACGATACACACATAATGATTCTCCCTTGACGTTTAGAGAGGTTTTTATGACATCAGACCCATTGTAATGAGCCGAAATCAGGGTACATCGAGGCGATTCTTACGGAGAACAGCAACGATTCCAAGCAAAACAAACACCGTTTGTGGACCGAGTGAAGGTAGGGCCGAAGAACCACTCGAATCTGAGCCTGAATTTGATGCGCTCGAGCCTGTATCACCAGTGTTGGAATTTTGACTTCCACCAGACTCATCGATGTCGACCGAGAACGTTGTGCTTCTCTCCATTCCATTACCTTCAGATGTAACGATAATTGTCACTTCACAGGTCTTCTCTGGATGTGCAGCGGATGGCGCGATTCGGAAACGCACTTCTGCAGGTTGATTGTCATCAACACCTGTTGGTTGAATTTGAGACCCTTCCCCAGATTCGAGTTCTTCAATATCCAAGAGCGGGCAACTACGAATGTCGGCCTCAATCTTAGTAGCCGCATCTACACTGTTGCCCATGTTGTTGAGGAGCAGGGTTTCCTCAACCCAGGTTCCAGCATCGACTGAACTTGCTGTGAGCGTCACTTCTGGCACGAGTTTATGGTAGCGGGGGACTTTGAGATCTGCATCGATTTCCTTCGGAGACACGGGGGCCGCGGCGTTCTCCTCAGCGGTTACAACAATTGTTATCTTATCTGTTGGAGCATGGGAACGAACCTCCTCAGCATCAGAAGTCGTTAGTTCAATCGAGAACGTTTCATTCGATTGTGAACTTACTGTGATCGATTCTTCAAAAGAAGCATCGATGAAATCAACATCGTCCTCAAATTCAACAGTGATCGTTAGACTAAGGTCATTGACACGTGGATTATCAACAAAAAATACCAATGTATCATCGATACGCCACTTCTCCCCATCGAGAGTGAGTTCGTAACTCGGCTCAACGTCAGATTCCCAGCCGAATTCCCACTCGTTGTTGCCTGGAAACTGTCCTGCGCTAGACGGTAATATCGCAACCAAAAGAATGCTGAGGATGAACAGTCCAATACGCTTCATCTTTAATCACCAAGAATCTCTCGAAGGCATCGTTTTGCAAGTACTCGAACCATTGATTTTCGATAACGAGGAGGAAGAGCAGTATTGTTCACTGGTTTGATCGATTTCATTATAGCTTCAGAAAGTGAAGGAATATGTTCGTTTGAAAATTCGGATTCAAGTGATTCGATTTCTGCTTGATGAGAACGGGGAATCGATTCCAAGGCAGTTGAAGCCATTCGGAGGGAAGAAGGATCCCCCGCAAACCAAGATGCAGCTACTCCGGCTTCTGGGAAGTCCCACGACTCACGGACACGGAGTTTCTTGTATGCCCCCACTCTGTTTTCAACACCCTCTGGGAAGGTTACCTTGAGTACGAACTCTCCTTCCTCCAATACATTACGAGTAATACCATCGAGTTGGAAGAATGCATCGGCAGGAATCTCTCGAGGTCCATTCGGACCAATGACGTGAATAACTCCTTCAAGAACCATTAATGAAGGTGCAAGGTCACCTTGATAGGTTGCTACGCAGAGAGTGTTTTGGTTTGGAATAACCCGACAATCGGACCCTGTTCCGCAATCCTCTTTGTGACACCAATCGATAGATCGGCGCCAATCTTCACTTTGATTGAACCAGAAACATCGCGTATCAAGACAAATATTCCCTCCAAGTGTTGCATTGTTACGTATGAGTGAGGAGGCAACCTTGCTTGCAGCGGATGCAATGAGAGGGTGAACCTCTTGGGAAGTTGTGATTGTACCTAAGCGCGCCATTGCTCCAATTTCATGCATCGAGATAGTGTCGAGGCCTGCAATCTTTGCAAGAGAGATAACGTGTGTTTTGACGTTTATGTGCCATTTGTAGTTCGGCAACAAGTCCGTACCACCTGCAACCCAATCAAACGATTCGTTTTTGGAAAGGAATGTCGAAGCCAGTTCGCATGCTTCCTCAATCGTTTGTGGATGGTGGAGATTAAACGGTGGCATCAACATCATTGGTCACCTTCCATTTGTCGTTGTTCCTTTTTCAGCCAAGCCTTACCAGCGAGTCCAAGTTCAGCGAGTTGCTCTGGAACAGGTTCTACTGCAGACTTCCAGCCTTGGACCTGATCTTCAAGTGGCCTGTCAGGGTCGAAGCCGAACAAGACTCCGTTGACATATGCCCCTGTATCTTCACTTCGTTGGCGACGACGGTCTCGCTCTTTGTGTTCTGCGGCTCGTTCAACCAATGATGTTTGTAATTCACTATGCTCAAGTCTTGGAGAAGGAAGTTCAGTCTCATCAATTCCGCCCATGGCTTTTGTTTTGGAGGAAATAGCCTTCCAAACGACATCAGGTGTGAGGGGTAGTTCGCGAATTCGGACTCCGATTGCATCGTAAACAGCATTGACGACTGCTGGTAGAATTGGCAAGAGTGGCCCTTCTCCGGCTTCTTTCGCTCCGAATGGGCCTTCTGGATCGGATGATTCAACAATAATTGGTGTTACATGTGGCATTTCATGGACTGAGGGAATCTTGTATTCCAACAAATTTGGATTTTGCAAATGACCTGTTCGCCCGTAAACCATCTTTTCTGAGAGTACTTGGCCGAGGCCCATGTGACATGAACCGATAATTTGACCTTCAACAGCAAGTGGGTTCAGAGCCTTTCCACAATCGTGTGCAGCCCAAACATTGGTACAGGAAACCAGACCGGTTTCGACATCGACATCAACTTCGGCTACATATGCTGAGAACGAATAAGCAGGAGCCAACCCTGCAGCTGCACCTTTGTGGACACCTCCCATTGGAGGGGAACGATATGCGCCACTGGAAATCAATGACCCCTTGTCTTCCTGCGCCTTGTGAAGTGCCTCGAGATAGGAGACTCCGACTGCAGGGTCGTGCTTGTAGTAGATTCGACGGTCGTTAAGGACCAATACATCCGGGTGATATCCCAACATTTCCCATGCTGCGTTGAGGAGTTTTTCACGAATGTCAAGTGCTGCACGAATTGCAGCATTTGCGTTCATGAAGGTCACACGGCTTGAGTATGAGCCAAGGTCGACAGGGCTTGTATCGCTCTCGTGTGAACGCACATGAATCATTTCAATCGGAAGAGCGAGGACTTCAGACACAACTTGAGCAACAGCAGTGGTTGAACCTTGTCCGATATCTGCCGCACCTGTATGAACGGTCACGCCTCCATCCATGTCAATCTGCATGTGAACAGTCGCATGAGGGAATCGATTCGGGTCCCAATGAATCGGTAGCCCAGATCCTGAAATAAAGAAGCCACAGCCGATACCAATGCCTTTTCCGAGAGGCATTTGTCGGAATTTTGTATCCCAATCTGAACCTTCGCGTACTCTTTCAAGGGCCTCTCGCATGCCGTTCGATGTAATTCTGAAACCAGAGATGGTTCGACTGTGAGGAGGAAGAAGATTTGCCAATCTCAAATCGATTGGGTCTACTTGCATCTGTTCAGCCATCTCATCGAGTCCTACTTCAACTGCACAGCGAGTATTGACTGCTCCGTGTCCACGCATAGCACCACTGGCTGGCTTGTTGGTCCAAACACGAGCACCGGTGTAATGGAACGAGCCGAGTTCATATGGAGCAGTAGCAAGAACGCCGTTGTAATACGATGTGACGTGGCCGAAGGAAGCAAATCCGCCCCCGTCGATGAGAGCATCAATATCGAATCCGGAGATTCGTGCTTCTTCATCAGCAGTCATCTTGACTTCGATGTAACTGGGGTGCCGTCCTCGGTTGATCCAGTAGACTTCCTCACGAGTGAAGTTGATTCGAACTGGCCGACCTGCCTTGCGAGCAAGGATTGCGGCACACATTTCATGCGGGAATGGATCCGATTTCCCTCCAAATCCACCGCCTACGAAGGTTCGAATGACGTTGATTTGGTGCATAGGGACTTCGAGAACTGTAGAAAGTGCTCGGTGTGCATAGTGAGGGACTTGCTGAGGCGTATACAATTGAAGACGGCCGTTAGGATCCCAATGAGCAACAACTGCGTGAGGCTCGGTAAATCCGTGATGAACTCCTTCCATTCTCCACTTTCCATGAGATGATGCGGTTGGATCATCAACCAGACTTCGATCACCGAATTCTTGGAAGACACGCTTCTGAACGTTTGTGGTCCCAACGTGATACTTGCCCCGCCAATGGATTGGCTCGTCTTGGTCTTCGAGCCCCTTTCTTGGGTCAAAAACTGGCTCAAGTACTTCCCATTCGATTTCGAAGAGATTGAGGGCTTCCATGGCAGTTGCTTCATCAACAGCTGCAACGCAAGCAACAAGGTCGCCTACGTGTCGAACTTTCTCGACAGCCATGGCGTGTTCGTCCTTGGTTACGGGGAGTACGCCGAATGTGTTTGGTGCATCTGCACCCGTTGCAACAGCAAGAACTCCTGGGAGTGCTTCAACTTTAGAGGTGTCAATCGATTTAATCTTAGCATAATGGTGTGGAGATCGGAGGATCTTACCAATGATTTCGTTTGGGAGACGGACGTCATCACCGTACCAAGCTTGCCCCGTCACCTTTGCATGCGAGTCAACCAATGCACGAGGCTTTCCTACCTCTGTACCTGTTCGGTAACGGTCATGGATGTGAGATCCGGCTGGCTGGGGCTCCTTGCCACCTACGGATTCTGGAATAAAATCGAGGTCCCGTGGGGCCATGTCAGGACGTGAGCCACCAGAACCTGGAGGAGGAAATTTCTGTTTCCCAGCAACACGTTTCCCATCCTTGCGAACCGCTCCACGAGATGCACCTGGTTGTTGTCGATAGCCCCCTGCCATGTCATCACCTCGCATGACCTGGCGGCATTGATGGTTCTTCGGGCCCTTCTGGATGTGGGTTCGGGTGCGGATCACTTGCAGGCGCAGGTGCTGGAGCGTCGCCTCGCTTTATCTCAGCCGCTGCTTCTATAGAATCAACAATCTGTTGATACCCTGTACATCGGCATAGATTACCTTCGATCGCACATGCAATCTCTTCTCGAGAAGGAGAAGTGTTTTCGTTGAGTAAAGCCTCAGCACTCATCAGGAATCCAGGAGTGCAGAATCCACATTGGGACCCTCCATGAGTCGCAAAGCATGTTTGAATTGGAGCAAGATGTGCCCCATCTGCAAGACCCTCGACCGTGACAATGTCATGACCTTCGACTTGTCCTGCCAAACAGAGGCAGGAAAGACGTGGTTCACCATCGATCAGAACTGCACAACATCCACATGTGCCCAAGTCACAACCTCGCTTGACTCCGAGCATTCCAACTTCATCTCTCAATACATCAAGGAGAATGGCGTTTGAAGGAGCGATGGCTTGAACCTCTTGCCCGTTTACGGTTGCAGACCAAATCGTCTTCACAGCTGATGGAATCATTGTTACATGTTCTTTTCCGACCATATGACTCACCTGACTTGACCTTGGGAACTCCGTCTATGAATGTAAGGTTTCACTTCAGCCCTTCGCTTGTTGCTTTTCTTCCCAGAACGGGTTCTCGGTCAAATCTGCGTTAACAGCGTCAGCAACTTGAGCATCGAGATAGGTTCTGAGATCTTTTCCTGCCAGCGATCCTTCCTCACGATTTGAAATCATTGAAATAAGTAAAAGCGCAATAAGGAAGATGACAATCCCTCCAATGGAAATTCCGATGAGCGTACCTGTAGACATGCCATCTCCTTCGCCCGAAGATACAGGGTCTGTTTCGTCATCCATGACCATGATTTCAGCGGTTGCAAGAGGTGATGCGGATGTGGCTCCATTTTCGTATTGGATGCCACGCAAGGAGATGGTGTGGTTACCAATGATGGTAATCCCCGGAAGGTGTTCCAGTTGATGGATGATGTCAACGATCGACAGTTCCCCGGAGGTTTCCCCGGATTCGTAGGTATGAATGTTCGACCAATCATCTCGCAAGTGGTTGCTTCTCCATTGTACCGTTTCCATATTTTCAGTGACGTCGAATGAAATGCTGTCGCCACGTAGGAGATGAATTCGATTGTCAAGGGTTGTCGGCGTTGATACCATGACGCTGATGTTTGAGTTGAAGGTATAGTCCTGTTCTGCTGCTTCGAGGAGCGCATCAGGCGCACGAACTTCCCCATGTCCATAGACGTTGTTTTGGCGATTCTTTGGAATTAAATCCTCTGCGCATGGTTCGTTTGAAGCCATGTAATGGCATTGCCTGTAAGTCGCAGTTTCCTGCATAATGTTTCGAATATCAAACGGAGATAAATCGGGATTTGCTTGTAGCATCAATGCTGCAACTCCAGCAGCACCTGGCGTGGCCATACTTGTGCCACTGAATGCCACATATCCATCGCCAGTGTTGTGTGCTACTGACATGACGTCGGACCCTACGAATGCGATGTTGGGTTTGACCCGTCCTTCTTCGGTCGGACCTTGACTACTGTAGATTGCGATGCTTGAATCCTTATCCAATGCACCAACGGTAATGGCATCCTCTGCGCTACCTGGCGTACCAATTTGGGCAGATACGCCATTGTTTCCAGCTGCGATGAAGAGAGCAATACCGGCACGAACCATTTCATTCGCGTAGCGGTTAACACTGTCCTCTTCAGATGAAGTCCATTCAATCGCTCCAGGACCGCCAAGACTCATTGAAGCCGCACGAATGTTATACTCATATCGCTTTTCAACAGTCCATTCCATACCTGCCATGACTGTTGCGAATGAACCACTTCCTCCTGCATCAAGGACTTTGACCCCGACGAGAGAGGCCTGAGGAGCCATGCCCGGGTGGTCATAGTTAGGAGCACCAGTACCTGCGGTCGTTCCAGCGCAGTGGGATCCGTGTCCTTGATCGTCATAAGGGAATACTTCAGTTCCGTTTGTGAGACTTGGATTGTTCACAGGATCGTAAAACCCAATGACTTTCGGATCGTTGGTTGAAGGGTCATCATCTTGATCGTCAAGACTCGAATGGTTTCCATCGATTCCGGTATCGATGATGGCAACAGTTGTCCCGCTACCGTCGTATCCTGTCTCAATCCAAGCAGTATCGACACCGTGAAGAACTGCTGCATCGCCATTTGTGACCTCTAAAATCCCATCAAGTTCGAGCATGACAACTCCTGGAAGTTGCGAGGTCTCGAGAACATACCCCACGGGCACACGACCTGCCAATGCATCAATACCTTTGAGTGTCCATTGGTGCTGATAATCAACATACTCCTCAAGCATTTGAATCTGCTCTTCACCGGGAGTAAAAGCGAAATCAATAATCAAAGGGAGTGTCTTTGCTCCGTCAAGGAAAAGAGGGTTCTTTTGGTGGAGTTCAATCATGTCTCCTATTCCATTGCCATCGCGGTCAACGGTTGTTTCGACCCACCACCCTTCTTCTTCGTTCGATTCAGGGGTTGCTTCAACAGGAACCGTAGCGAGTACGGTTGGCAACATAAACATAGCAAGGCAGAGTAATGTCAGAGTGAAACGAGGCTTCTTGAGACCGCTCATGCTTAACGCAACGAATACTATTGTTTGAACTCTTTCAATTCGAGTGTTACAAAATCATTCCAAATTGCTACTCAAAGTCAGAATGCTGGGTGTTACTTTATATTGTATTCAAAAAATGACGAATTGAGTAAAATGCCCGCACCACAGAGGAAACCAAAGCAAATGGTCTCTATTGCAAACGATGCAATTTTTGCAAACGAGGTAGAGATCCCAGTCAAACCCGTCATCGTCAGAGCCCCTGGCCAGACCAACGGAGATTCACTCGAACGATTCACTGAAATCATCATGTTTGGCGTGGCTATGCTTGCCATCTGGACTGGTCTTTTCGGAATTGCATTTGCGGAGGGTGTTGGAGAAGAGAAATTCATGATCTTGTTTGCAGGAGGATTGATTTCTTCTGCAATCGCTCTCTTCATGGTTGAATTGCAAGCCAAAAAGAACGAGTTTCAACTCATGATTTCACAGAATTACCTTCTAGGCCTCTCGTTTTTCTTTATGGCCGTTGGAACACTATGGGGACTTCGATTCCTCGGTGGATACATCACCTTACAAGAATTCCAGTTCAACGGTGAACCAATCACTTTACTGGGTACAATCAATGAACTTGGTGAATTCAAGGCGAGTCCAAACATGATCTACGTTCAAGCCCTAGGCGCAGTTGCGATGTGGTTTGGCCATCAGCGAATCTTAACGAGGTACAAGGGTGACACATCCTTTGGTTGGGCAGTTGCGAGTTATATCCCACTCGGTCTACTTCTCGTTGGAGTCGGAACGTGGATTGAATGGGCTGAATATGAAGTGAGTTATCCACTTGGTATTTCCATCGTTGGATTGTGTGGCCTTTCCATGTACAGCGCGTTAATGTCTAACAAATCCATCAATTTCGCAGTCGTCAGTGTTGCCTCCGGGATTATTCCCCTCATCTATGAGATTCTCAATGAAAATGCTGAGGCTGGAGGCGAAGGTGGTGCGCTTTCATTGCTTGTCTTCATTATCATCATTCAAGGATTCCTTGCAGGTAATGAGCGTCTCAAACAAAGCCTAGCAGAAAAGATGTCGTTCTTCTTAATCGGCGGCGTCATTGTTGCCATGCTAATCGCAAGCTTGGAAGATTTGAACCTCATCTTGGGTCCATTCAAACCTGCTGAATTTGGAAACAGCGGCATGGCCGAGATGTTGACTCTACCAGTCGCCCTATGGATTACCGTACTCTGTGCTTACTTCCCTGCAGTTCACAGGAACCGAGTCCCTGCTATGCCAATCGGACTTGCCTTCTCCTTGTGGGCCCTCAATGGAGACGAGGCAATCATCCCTTGGGTTCTTTCAATGATCATGATAACTTACATGCTTTTCTTTGCTGAAGCAACACGAAAATGGGTCGCCAATCTTACCATTTCAGCTCTTTCTTTCTCCTATCTCTTCAGCGATACGATTGGCCATGGAGTTGACCAGGTTGAGATTAACGTCGCTATTGCCATCGGCATTGCGATTATTGCTGAAACCGCACGGCGCTTGGATAAAATTTCAATTTGGAGCAGCGTCCAAACCGTCTCCTTTATTGCACTGAGCAGTACAATCCTTGATTCTCCATATTGGTTTGTCACATGGATCTTCGTCATCTATTTGCTCGGAATGGTTTACGAATCAATGCTTCGGGCTCGAGGAGGGGACGAAATTCTTCGTCGCAATGCAACCTTTGCCCTCATAACGGCTTTGGTCGTGAGTACTGGATTGTTACTGTTTGAAAAACTCGAGATTCCAGGAGCATATCAGATTTCATATCTTGAAGGCCTATCGCTTGAATATCTTCTCTTGGGACTTATCGTCTATGGATTGTTCAATACAGTCCGCGATGTTGAAGTCGATATCGGACAACTGTTGTCGCTTCTCGAAATGAAGGCTGGCGGGGCTTACGCATACGATGCCGAAACGAATGCATGGTACGTGAAAGATACTGGTGGCATTGAAGCAATTACCGACAACTCATTTGGTTCAATCGGTCGTATCTCTCTGGCATTCTCATTGCTTGCTGTTACGATAGGAATCAGCACTCTTGATGCCTCAATGTTGGAAGGTGATTCGTTCTACCTCGTAGGATTGTATCTGATTCCGATTGGAATCCTCTTCTGGGAAATCAATTCGATGGATGTTCTTTCCTCTCAAAGTCGAATGATTGGCGCATTTATGCTCCTGATTGTTGCCCTTTCTTCAATGCCATTAATGTCAGAGGTCAACACTGTTGACGGAGAATTGTTCAAGGCAGGAATTGTATATGACATTATTTTCCTTTCTTCGCCTATAGCGGCCTTTGTCCTCATCAACAAACGTGGTCTAGACCGTGATCATTTGAATCGAACTGCTGACCAAATCATGCTGTGCGTCCTCCTCGTAATAGGAATGCTCGACCAATCGGGTGGTTTGTTGTTCCTCAGCATGTATGGATTGGCAGCATTGGTTGCAGTTCAATACCGACATCATGTAGTCACATTGTTGGCGCCTGTGGCAACAATCTCGACCTACTGGTTGGATGACCATGGCCTTGCCTACTCTTTCCTTGAACCGATAATCGACAATATTCACACAATGGGTCCACTCTGGTTTACCCCAGTAACAGGCATGCTTGTCGCAGCACATATGTTGATGCCAATCGCTTGGAGCATTCGAGATGTTCAAGACAGCGAATACGTGCAAAATCCATTCCCTTGGTTTGTACCAATGATTTGGTTCTTGTTCGCCGCATGGGCAGTTCTTCCAACAGCATCCTGGTTGCCTTTGATTGCTTGTTTGTTCGGAATCCTGAACGCATGGGTTCGAGGCGACATCAACCTCATCCCCCTCTTATCTGTGGGCGTTATCTTCTCGTTCCTCATCGGATTCAGTGACGGTGGCTTCCTCACTGGTGAAATCTTTGGAATGTCGATGCTCTTCTCTGGCGTGATCATCTACGTGTTGTGGTTAGCGAATTCAAAGGGAATTTTGGAAATGAATGTGATTGATAAAGAACGCATGGAAACGCTGATGCCTTATACACTTGACACACAACTTCGGTTCCTAGCCATTGCCACATTGTTGCTGTCGTTCGATGTCTTCAACGGGCTTGGAATGCTTGGTGGAAGTGGATGGGCCACCTATGAAGCCATCCAAAAAGGAGACAAGGTTTCCATCTTGTTCCTTCCCCTTATTGATGGACTAACTGCTGGCAACCTCATTCATCAGTTTGAGGTCGGTTCCGAAACAATGCAACATTACCTCGTTGGTGGTGTTTTCTTCCTCGAAGGTGCAGTGATGATCTATCTTTCATCCAAGACTGACAGAATCTACGATTCAAAGGTCTTTGACTGGAAGAATGATGATGAGTTCTTCAATTTCATTGAATACATGGGCTTCTCCGGTGTTGTTGCAGCACTCGCGGGTGTCATCTATGCCTTTGGAAATGACCAAACAAATCTTGCATTCTTCCTCACAGCTGCAATCCTAACGGCATTGGCAATCACTGGGTTTGATGAAGTCCAGGCACAAGTCCGTTGGCGCCGTGGCCTCGGAGTGTTTGGTTCTGTGTTCACTCTCTTCCTACTCTTCATCCGTCTTGATGAACCAGATGATGTGCTTTTCAAGTATCTAACATTGGTCATCATTGGACTGCTTGCTCTTGGCTATGGTTTCCTCTACATGCAACGACGTTCAACCTATGACGTCCAGGATGTAACAATCCCGCAAGTCTTTGGCAATGTTGTTCCAAAGGTTCAGGCCGAATCGCCTCCAACACAATCAGAGGATGTTAACGAAGTGGTTGTTGAAAAGGAAGATAGCGTGAATGTTGAAGAAGATGAACTCCTCAAACTAGGAGATGTACTTGAAGACGAGTTGGAAGAATTTGATACTCCCTTGCCAGGAGCAACTACAGACAACATCGGTTACATCGAAACCATGGAAGGGTTCGATGTCCGTCTACCAAAGGAATCGATTGAGCAAATCACTCGAACCATTGCAATGACTCCTCATGAAGGATTCAAGCCAGTTGTTCGCGTCAATATGCTTGGTCAGATTGTCCTTGACTTTGAACCACTGTGATCATTCATCCCTGAAGATTGCAACACGGTCAGAGACAAGGTCTTCATCCGGTGCAGATGGGTATACACCCCAGTATGCTTCTCGAGCTTCTTGATTAATACTCATGCAAAGGACCACATCCCCTGCACGGCTGTCCATTGTTTGGGTTCCGTTGAGGTGCATGAGCATTGGTTCGATGTTGGACATGTTGACAACTCCCCAGCCAACCTGCGTGCATGGAGCCACAGGCGATACAGGCGTTGTTCCAGAGAGTGGATCCCAAGTTGTGAAGGAAGGATACCACGCTGACATGTTCAATGCATTACGAACTTCTGAGTTTCGGATGGTGAATGAGTCACCATCACTCGTGGTTCCATCGACAAGATAACCACCACGTTCTGTAGATGCTCCTGAACCACCATCGTTGAACTCCTCTCGAAGTTCTTGAAGAATAAAGGAGAGTATTCCAGCGGTTCGAGGGGTTGCAAAGGACGTACCTGAGGTCTCATGATAACCATCAGTATCATCGTGATTTGGCAAAACTTGTGTCCAGTCAGCAGCAATATCTGGATAGGAACCACTCATCGTCTCCTTCTGGTCATCGCCTTCCTCAGCGTATCCTGCGATACCAATCGACCATGGAGGGCCTGCAGTTGCATCTTGAACAGCAGGTGAAGGTGTATTGTCAGCGGCACCAGTGTGAATCTTATTGTTGCCAACGACTGCTTCATAGGTTCCAGTCTCAATACCAGGTACTGGAAGTGAACCAATGGCACCAAACGATGTGGAAATGATGTCAACAAGCGGTTGATTTGAAGCAGCGAGAACGGCATCTGTCGAGAAACCTTCAACGAAGAAAATGACTGCATCTGGATTTGCATCCAAGACTGCACCTGTAACTGCCGTTCCGTGTCCATCTGAAGGGTCGTCAAGAATGTGGATATCCGTTTGACCATCAGGTGATGTTCCGATGATTTTCGTCCCATAAAAATAGACGATATCGGATGTCGTGATGTTATCCCAGCAGTATTCCTTGTCGGCTTGATAGCGTTCTTCCCATGAACCTTCAAGGGTGATGTAACATGTTTTGGTGACACCAAGCGACTCAAGCAGCCAGTTTGGATAGACTTCTTCGGTTCGGAAATGATCGTGATAGACGTTGATACCCGTATCAACAGGTGCTACGACGGAATAATGTCTCCAATCCGTATCTGAGTTCGCCTCTCCAGTTCTGCTTTGGGTTTCATCCCCTACATCAAGAGTCACTGCCCAATACACCCAAGACCCAGCAAGGATAAGAAGAATAATGACGATGAAGGTTCGCCAAGCTCGCCAGCTCAGCCATTCGTCAAACAAATACTCAGCGAATGCACCTGTAACCTCGCCTGCGGCGCTCATGCCTACGCCTGTAACATCACCATCAAGAAGCCTACGCCGACTTCAAGAACCGAATTCTCCTCGGGAAACCATGGACGACCCCAACAAGCGTATGGTATGGATTGACCTCGAAATGACTGGTTTGGATTTGGAACGTGAAAGCATCATCGAAATTGCAACCATCATCACCGATTCTGAACTGAACATCATTGCTGAAGGGCCGAATCTTGCTATTTCTGTTTCTGAAGAACTCATTGCAGGAATGGATGAGTGGAATACTCGACACCACTTTGGAAGTGGATTAGTCGATCGAGTTCGTAACGATTCCGTCAGTTTGGAAGAGGCAGAGCGCCTAACACTTGAGTTCATCAAAGAATACGTACCCAAGAGAACTGCACCACTCTGTGGTAATTCGGTATGGAACGATCGACAATTTCTCGTCAAAGAAATGCCAAGCGTTGCCGAATATTTACACTACCGAATGGTAGACGTCTCGACCATCAAGGAACTGGCTCGAAGGTGGTATCCAGGACTTCCAAAATTCGAGAAAAAGGGAGCCCATCTTGCACTCGACGATATTCGTGAGTCAGTATTTGAACTCGTCCATTTCCGTGAACTTCTGTTCATCGACCGTCCGTGACAAAGCCTTTCCAACGACGCATGTAATCGACGAAAGTAGGACTTAAGTCGGCCTCTAGGAGTTGTTTTTCAGTAAACGGAGGACGGGTTGGCTTGTACCCTGTGTTGGCCACCAAAGTAGGCCATTCAGGATGTGGTAATGCCACTCGAGCCACTCCGACAGCTTGGGCCCCCTGGTCGAGGACGAACTGAGCATCATCTGCAGTCCATACTGAACCTGTGGAAATGATGGGAATTTGTGCGCTGAATGCGTCGCAAATTTCTCTTGTTATGGTGGAATCTCCCAACAACTCAAAGACATCCCAACACGAAATGTGAATTGCATCGATTTGCTCATTGATAAGCAAACTAATGACTTGTTTCGTGTCTTCGATTGTAATTCCGATCTCATCAGAAACGGGGGAAAGACGGATCAGGATTGCAAAATTATCATCCACGACCTTCCGAATACCACGTATGATTCGAAGAAGGAAAGTGCAACGCTGTTCGACATCACCACCGTAACTATCATCGCGTCGGTTGGTATTCGAACCGAGGAATTGGGCAATGAGATAGCCATGTGCTCCGTGAAGTTCAACACCATCGAAGCCCGCTTTTTCACATCGCTTTGCTGCCTCGATGAAACAAGAAATTGTATCCTCAACCTCAGATTCATTCATGGCTCTTGAGTATCCTTCCTTCTCAGAAATGAAATTCTCACTTGCAGAACGTGCTTGCTGGCCCGTAATCGATGATGGTGCACGCATCCCTCCATGGAAAATCTGAACAAATGAACGAGTGCCATGCTGGTTCAATGTTGATGCTAATCTGGTTAAACCTGGAATGTGATGGTCACCCCAAACTCCGAACTCACCTTCCCAGCCTTGACCCGATTCCTGAACGTGAGAGGCGGCGGTTGTTAATAGACCAAAACCACCCACTGCACGTCGATTGAGGAATTTTATCTCCTCTTCGGAAAGTGTACCATCTGCATGACTCTGTTTGTTGGTCATGGCTGCGAGAACGCTTCGATTTGGGATCGATATTCCATTACGCAATTGCCATGGCTCGTCCATCGATGCCATAGTACGGCCTCACTGGTCTCGCCATGTCGGGGCATGAACATCAGCATCTTTGTGCATCGAGAGGATCTCAGCGATAACAGCGATTGCAATCTCTTCAGGCGATTCTGCACCGATGTTCAATCCAATCGGGCAACGTACGTCGTTCAATGTTGATTCATGGATTCCATTCTCTAGGCAAGATTGAGTAAATGATTTCCACTTCGAACGACTACCTATGGCTCCAACACGTGGAAATGATGACCCATTGAGCGACAATCCATCGGATTGTGCAAGGAGAAGAAGATGTTGGAGTCTGTCGAGATCTTCTGAATAATCATGTCCGAGAAGCAACACATCTGAGAATCGATTCAATGATTCTGCTGTTTCTTCCGCAAAGAAGGACTCAACTGAGGAGTGGTGGCGTTCGATTGCTTCAGGATAGAGATTGGAGGTTGTAAACTCCTCTCGCGTATCTTGGACTGAGTAATTCCAACCTTTCTTTGGAAGCAATTTTGAGATTGCCTCCGAACAATGACCTCCTCCCATAAGTAAAACATGTGGCATCGGCAACATCAACTCCAACGAAATGGTGACTTGTCCACCACAAAGTGAGTCCAGTGGTTGCACTTGATAGCCCTTCGCCCCTTTGTTTAAGCCGAAGGTATGGATTTCAGAAGTGGCTTTAGGTTGGTCGAGTAACTCTTTGCAACGATTGATTATCTTATGTTCTAAACCAGCTCCTCCAACGGTACCAACCCAATCATGACCTCTATTCATTGCTAAACGTGCACCAGTTTTGCCTGGGACGCTTCCCTTGGCCGATACCACTGTGGCAAGGACCACCCGTGAATTATGTTGCAGTTGTTCCAACACCCATGTCAGAACCCTTGCCGTCATGTTGGTGCCTCGATGACCCTACACATACGATTTGCGCTAGAACCATTGTTCCTTAGCGGCGAGATGGAGTTGTTTCAGATCGTCAACAGTATCAACATTAAGATGAAGAAATGGGAATTCAACAGGAATTGGTTCACGTGAAGAAAGAGATGAAAGCGGAGCATCTCCTTCTGCAAGATAGACTGTTTTGACATCATCCCCCACCAAAAGAAGTGGATGACCCCCTCGGTTATTCCAAACTGGATAACTGCTAACATCAGATTTGAGGAGAGTCTTGAGGAGCTCTACGCTCCAACCTGGTCGGTCTACAGGTACGATAACAAGACGTTCAGGCAAACGACCATTTCTCTCAAGGATACTTGCTAAACCACGTTGTATGGATGCAGTTCTTCCTTGCTCAGGATCAGGATTTAAGACGACCTGTATCGATGGACAAGCAAGAATGACGTCTGCAAGTAAATCGTCATTCGTGACTGCAGTGATGAAGGTGTTCTTGACCTGCTGGATGCGAGAAACAATCCGAGCAATCAAAGAATGTCCGCCGGTATCGACGAGCGCTTTTGGCTGACCGAGGCGAGTTGAACGCCCAGCGGCCAAAATAATGACTTCAATGGCAACCATGCTTTGGCCATGCGTGATTCAATGTTGATGATTTCGGTTCATAAAC
>VMHT01194874.1_pt1 | contig 22098 bp, 29 predicted proteins | sample 4693611 | NCBI WGS metagenome assembly VMHT01 (sample SAMN12280063, study PRJNA550983) | marine metagenome | isolation source: seawater sampled from same location over 5 years 0.02-0.2 micron viral filtrate | place: USA: collected off the coast of southern California halfway between the port... ...
TAATGTCAATTATGATGGCAGTACTTCCTGTAACTATCCTTTGGTCTGTATTAACAGGCGGTACAGTATTTGGAATGGATGTAATTGCTAATCTTTCTGCATTAGTAACTTCACTTGGTGAAGGTGGCTTTGTAGGACTAGTAGTATTAGTAATTATTGCTTCGTTCTTTATGAAGAAATAGTTTTATATTTTTATATAATTAGGGGAAAGGCGCTTATGCGTCTTTCCTACTGTAAAAAAGCTTCAAAAAGATTTGCCTATATGAGATTTTTTTCTTATCTTTATATATGATAAAAAGGTTAGAGGTCAAGCCTGAAATTGGCCTGAGATTAAAAATTAATAAATGACAAAAAATAATTCAGTTCATGAAATGGTTGATGCCTTAAAAAAATTAGGACCTATGACCGAAACAGAAGTATTCAAAGCAGCCTTTGGATATGATCGAAACAATTCAATGCAATCAAATAAGAAATATGCCGACATGATTCGTAGAGGTATAAGAAAAGGTCTTATTAGTCGAGTTGAAACAAAAGGATTAGGTAGAGCTAGGTTTATATATTATGCTCCTAGAGTAGTTGAAGTATCTTGTTCAAAAGAATTAGATAATAGTTGGTATAACGAATCTATCTAAAAAAGTTAACAAAAGATTAGGATATTTGAAATAAAGTCCTTATATTAAATAAATAATAATTAAAAATTGAAATTATGGCTTATTACGTAAGTAAGGTTAAGATTGCAACCGATACCCCGAAGGGAGTTAAATGGCAGTCAGAAACATATCTAGTAGATGCAGTATCTGTAACTCATGCAGAAGAATTAGTTACTAAAGATTTTGAAGGAGCAGGATTAGAGTTTGAAGTAAAATCTGTTTCTAAATCTCAAATTTGTAAAGTTATTAACCAAACTAAAAAACAATAGATATGATTAAGTATGAAATTAATGACAAAGTAATTTTTCGTACAAATGGAAAATTACCAAATGGAAAATTACAAGTAGGAGTAATTACAAATCGTAGATCAGCTGATAAGAAAACATATTATGATTTACGAAGCGAAGCTGGTCAAGGCTTTGTTTTAGTTCCAGTAGATAAAGCAAGAAATAAATATTCAGATTCATATGCAGTGATAGATTCTAAAATGACAGAATCTTGGAATAAAGCAGCAGATGCGGGAGATGTAACTCCTACTAGATTATTTGCAAAAGATGGTGTAGGTCATACGAGAGGCAATTTTGCTGATAATATTGATTTATATTTTGACGGAGAAAATGGAGGAGTGATGGGACAGATGGAAAAGAGAAATGATTTTATATTTCCAACGCAAGGACCTAGATCATTTTAATATGAGAGAAGAGATAAAAAAAGAAAGAATCAGAAAAAGAGTATTAACTCAATTTCCAAATGCTTATGTTGAGCATGGAGAGGGTGGAACTCGAATAATGTCCGGAGACATATTTATTGCAGAAGATTATTATATGCCCCGGACATCTGATGAAGATAAAGCTTGGGAATATGCAGCAATAGCATGTAAAACAACACAAAATTTTAATAGAACACATCCATCTAGAATGGATTTAACAGCTATTGAAAGTAAATTAAATAGAATTAATAAACGTAAAAGACGAGGTAGATATGCAAAACGATAATAACCACATTAAAGAAAACTTTTCGCCTATAGAAGATGATGACGCGAAAGTAGTCCCAGGAGGACCAGAAGAACAAGAATTTGATCCTGATGCATTTATAAAAATGGAAACACCTAAAGAAGTAGTAGATGATACAGAAATTTTAGAATCTGATACAGAAGTAGCTGTTGTAGACGGAGCAACTGAAATCGAAGCAACTAAAGAAGAAAAGGCAGAAATGAAAGATCCTGCAGACTTCGACCCTGAATATTTAGAGTATTCATCAGAGGCGGTTGGTTTCGAAAGTAGAGAACAACAATGGGATACATATCGTGTTATTGCAAACTACATACCAGAAGAAGATAGCGTATTAGACTTTGGTTGTGCAAGAGGTGACTTTGAAAGATTTTATCAAACAGAATTCAAAGCAGATTTAGATTATTTAGGAATAGATTTTAATCAACAATTAATAGATGCCGGTAAGAAGGTATATAATGACGAAGTTGATTTAATGTGTGCTGATTGGTTTAATTTGTCGGATGATGAAACAGCTGATTGGTGTATGAATATCAATTCTAGTAATTTACGATATGATGCGGATACTACAAAAAATGATATGGAGTATTTGCAAGCAACAATTAAACAAATGTATAAACATGCTGAAAAAGGTTTAATAGTTTTATTAACATCTGATATGTTAGAAGGAGATGGTGATGGACTTATTAACTGGAATCCAGGTGATATATTTAATTGGGCACAAAAAGAATTTGGAGGTGTGGCAATAGATCATACATTCTCTGATGGAACATTTACAATAATAATTTATAAAAATTAAGAATATGGGATACGTAAACAATACAGCACAGTACGACAAAAAATATGTTAGACGCAATGGAAAATTATATGGGACTATTGATTTTGAAATCAATGAAAACGTTGCACAAAAAATGTTTGAAGACCAACCAGAAAAGCCAGTAATTGGAAAATTACATATAGGTGGTAAAACATTCGATGTTACATATCAAGAATTAGATATGATTTCTAGAACTATGGAAACTGCAAAAGAAGTAGTTAATCGTAGATATAAAATGGGTATGATGAGATAATGGGATTTCATAAACGATATATAGATGATGACCAAGTTATAAGATTATATCGTACTGATGGCAATCAAGCTGTTATCGATTGGTTTACAAAAGGTGTAGACGCAGTAATCGTAAGCGGAGATTTATCAGAACATATATTAGATATACTAAACATAAATTTATTGACCGCAGAAGAACGATGGAATAAAATTTCTGAATTAATTTCGAACGCATCAATAAAAAAAGGAACCAATATTTGATATTTATATAAAAGGGAACTATGACAAAATTTGGAATGTATACAAAAGGAGCTAATGAATCAACTCAACATATTAATGTAGTTGAAGTTTCGAGTAAACAAGAAGCAGAAGCATATTTTGCAGGACGTAAACAATTATCATTACTTCAATTTCATAACATGTTTGTTGTGAGAGAAATAAATGATACTCGTAGTAACAAAAATTTATTATTAGGATAATGAAACTAAACGAACTTGACATATTAGAAGGCGACTTTGATTTATTTGTAGCACTAGATGATACAGAAAAAATTGAATTTCTATTTGATGCAACTCAAATGGGGGTTGAAAATGCAGTAGTAAAACAAGTTGAAAGATTGTCAAGAAGTATTCCGCCAATTAAAATGGTATCAACAGAAGATTACCAAGTTGGTGATTACAGATTAGCAGTTACATTATTACCAGAAGAATTACAATTGAATTCTGATAGTCTAAAAGCTATTAATAAATTTGTTGCTAAAGTAGTCAATGATGGATTATTATTATCTAGAATTGACAAAAAAAAATCTGAATGGGATCTTTATAGATACTTCAGAGCATACAAAATTGTCGGAAAGGTAGGTCCTTTCTCGAAAAATTAGTATATTTATATTAAATAATTGAACTTCACTGCGGGTTGGTCGGTTATTTTATTTTTTATTAACATTAAATTATTTAAGGAGATTTAATTATGACACAATTAACACATTTCGGCACATCGCCGTTCGACATCCTGTTTAGGGATTTTTTTAAGAGCGAAGAAGACTTTGCTCCATTCAATCAAATTAGAGTTAACCATCCAGTAGATATATATGAGTTCAAAGACGGACTTAATATTGACATTGCATGCGTTGGATTAGCCAAAAAAGATATTGATCTAAAAATAGAAGGAGATATCTTAAAGGTAGTATATAAAAAGCCAACTATAGAATCAAATCCGTCGGATAAACCGGCACCAACTTATATCCAAAAGAATATTGCAAAAAGAGCATTTGACTTTGGATGGAGAATTAGTAGAAGATTTGACCTCGGCAAATTAGAAGCTAAATTAGAGAAAGGTTTGTTACATCTCTATGCGCCATTAGCAGATGAAGCAAAACCAAAATCAGTTACAATCAAGTAAGAAGAACTGAATTATGAAAGTAACTAAATTAAGAAGCATATTAAAAGCTATCAGTTGGAGAATTGTAGGGACATTAGATACAATGGCCTTAGGATGGATCATAACTGGCAGTCCTATAATGGGCTTAAAGATTGGAGCATTAGAATTATTTACTAAATTTATTCTATATTACTTCCATGAAAGAATTTGGTTACAATCTAAATTTGGAACTAAAGACAATTAACTAAACCAGCCCGCAGTGTTCAATTACCAATTTATAGATTATAACGGAAAGAAATATTTGATAAAACGTATTATCAAAGAATCTAGTCTCAAACAAGGATTTGATCAACAAGTTCTTAAACAATGGACTAGGTCTGATACGTTGTTAAGGAAAGACGGATTATTTTACTGTTGTGAAACAATCCAGGAAGCAGAAATATTAGGTTGGGATAACCAATCTGCTAATACTATACCGCAAGAATAAATACTACTATCATAATAGTAATGTATATTGCAGGTGTTATATCAATTTTTTCTTTCATCTAATAATAAATAGAATAAATGAAGATAGACCACATTAATTTAAGATTAAAAAATCATTAATTTTTTGGTAAAAAGCTTCAAAAAGCTTTGCCTAATTGAAATATATTCCTTATCTTTATTATATAAATAAAAAGAAAAATATGAAAGAAGACCTGAAAGTACTCCAAGCATTTGTAGATGAAATGAAAGCAAATAGTTCTCTTAATGCTAAGAAGACCATTATTAATGCTTATGGTAAGAATCCATTTATTAAGAGTGCATTAGTTTATGCATTAGATCCTTATAAGAAGTATTATGTAACCAGTAAGACATGTAAAAAGAATGTAGACATATGTGATATGAATAAGATTCATGATAGTATATTTACATTGTTAAACGACCTTAATGATAGAGTATATACAGGACATGATGCAATTGCAATGGTAAATGCATTTATACTTCAACATAAAGAATATGAAGATTTGATCTTTAGTATTATAGATAGAAACTTAGAAATTAGAGCTTCTGAATCAGTTATTAATAAAGTTATTCCAAATTTGATTCCAACCTTTGATGTTGCATTAGCAAATAAGTTTGATCCTAAACGAGTTGATTGGAATGATGTATGGTTTGCAAGTAGAAAGCTTGATGGTGTAAGATGTATTACAATCGTTGATTATCAAGGTAATGTTAAATGTTATTCTAGACAAGGAAATGAATTTACGACATTACAGGTTGTTAAAGATGCTATTAAAGAATTAGGAGTTATAGGAGTTGTATTTGATGGTGAAATTTGTTTGATGGACAAAGACGGAAATGAAGATTTTCAAGGTATAATGAAACAAATTAAAAGGAAAGATCATACCATTCAAAGTCCTAAATATGTAATGTTTGATTACTTAACATTAAAAGAATTTGATGCCAAGATAAGTGAGATACCATTAGTAGTAAGAATAGCTAGATTTGCTAAATTAGATACTAAGATTGCAGACCAAGATTCATTATCAGTCCTAGAACAAATTGTTGTCAGTGATGATGACCATTTTGCTTCATTAAAAAGTAAAGCAGAAGATAAAGGATTTGAAGGAGTTATGTTAAGAAAAAATGTTGGTTATGAAGGTAAGAGATCACAAAACTTATTGAAGGTAAAAAAGTTTTATGATGCAGAGTATAAAGTTGAGAGTATTGATTTTGAAGATCATAGAATTATAAGAGATGGAAAAGAAGAGGTAGTTAGAATGATGGCTCAAGCTTATATTAATCATAAAGGACATGAAGTAAAAGTTGGTTCTGGATGGAATCAAGAGCAAAGATTGAAGTATGAAGCCAATCCAAATTTAATTATTGGTAAGACAATTACCGTTCAATATTTTGAAGAAACTAAAAATCAACAAGGGGGATTGAGTTTAAGATTTCCGACCGTAAAACATGTTTATGAAAATGGTAGAAATGTCTAGGATTTACGAAATAAATTTTATATATTAAAGTATGAATGAAAAAGTAAGATTAGGTTATGCATGTGTCAATATGACACTAACTAACCGTCCAAAAAAATTAGGAGGCCGAGTTACTACATCGAGAACAGCCAGAAAAGCAACATGGCAACATGGTTCAGATAATCCTGTAGATTGGGATTTGCATTTATTAGGTGAAAGGACATTACTAAATGCAAATGACTTGTTACATTATTTACAATGGAATAACGATCATAAAATTAAATTGTTTAGATTAGGTTCTGAATTATTTCCGTGGCACGATCAATATGAGTTACATCAATTGCCTCAATTTAATGAAATAGCAAAAAAATTATTAGAATGTGGTAACTATGCACGTGAGAATGGAATTAGGATTACAACCCATCCAGGACCATTCAATGTGTTAGGTTCTCCGAATCCAGAAGTTGTAAGACGTACATTGATTAGTTTAGAACGACATAGTGAAACATTTGATATTATGGGGTTTGAACCTTCTTTTGAAAATAAAATTAATATTCATGTAGGTGGTTCTTATGGTGGTGACTTTGATGGTACATCAAAAAGATGGATTGAGAATTGGCATAAATTATCTGATAGTTGTAAGAAACGATTAGTATTAGAAAATGATGACAAGCCTAGTATGTGGTCAACAAAAATGTTATATGACTATTTTCATAAAGAGATAGGCATCCCAATTACATTTGATTACCATCACCATACATTCCATCCAGATGAATTATCAGAAGAAGCAGCATTAAAATTAGCTGCAACTACATGGCCCGATAATATAAGACAATGTACTCATTATTCAGAAAGTAGAGCAAGAGAGTTCCAAGATCCTAAAATTAGGGCACAAGCACATTCAGATTATATTCGAGATGAGATTAATACATATGGTCTTGAATTAGATATTGTAATAGAAGCTAAGGCAAAAGAGTTAGCACTTTTAGAATATCGCAATATTTATGCATATAATAATAAAAAGGTTTTAATATGAAAGACAGAGAAAATGTACTTAGACAGTTAGACGAAGTAGATAATATGATTTTAATACTCAATAATTCCGTAGAACGTGGATTAGCAATTGACCCTATTGAAGCAAGAAATAGATTTCGTACTATTCGTCAAAAACTAAAGTTTATTACAGACAGAGTAACAGCGAGTTAAATATGAAAGCAAGGCTATTTCCATTTTTAATAGGACTAGCCGCATTAGCCGTTTCAGGCTCAGCTGCGTTCTATTCAGTATTTGGTTTAAGTAAACTATTTGCAGGAGCGAGCACACAAGTTATAATAATGGCAGGTTCATTAGAATTTGCTAAACTTGTATGTGCTTCTTTATTGTATCAATATTGGGATACTATTAATAAGTTCTTAAGATTTTATTTATCTGTAGCAGTATTTGTTTTAATGGTAATTACTAGTGGTGGTATATATGGATTCTTATCTGGAGCATATCAAGAGACAGCGACTAAATCTGAATTTTTAGATAAATCATTATTAGTATTACAAACTAAACAAAATAGGTTTGAAGAAAACAAAACAGATCTAACATTAGAAAAAACACAATTGAACACAACTATATCTGACTTAAGAACATCATTATCTAATCCAACTCAAGTATCTTATTATTCAGAAGAAGCCGGCCAAGTAATAACAACATCTTCTTCATCAGCAAGAAAAGCATTACAATCAGAATTAACTGCAACAATTGATGATAGAAATAATATAAATCTAAAGTTAGAGGCTGTACAAGATTCTATCATGAGACTTGATACAGAACTATTAGAACTTGAAATGGGTAACGAAGAACAAAGAGAATTAGGTCCTCTAAAATATCTGTCAGAAACAACCGGTAAAGATATGGGACAAGTTGTTAATTGGTTCTTGCTGTTAATTATATTTGTATTCGATCCGCTAGCAATTGCGATGGTCGTTGCTGCTAACTTTGCATTTGCACAAATTAAACCTAAAACAGTTACTAAAGAAGAAGTTCCTGATATGAGAGAGCCGTTAGGCGAATGGGCAAATAAAGAAATAGTCATTGAAGATGAAAAATTAGATCAAGAAAAAATGATTAAAAAGAATGAAGAAATATTAGCTACACCTAAAACGGAAGAAGTGAAGAAAGATATTTATGATGAAAAGAAACCTCCGAAACAGAAGATAATTAAAAAGAAAAATTACTATTAAATAATTTATATATTATGGCAAAAAAAGTTACACATAAATTCAAAACAAAAAGACGAGATGGCAAACGATATATGATTTGCCGAAACAGTATTGTAGATCAAAAACATTGGTCATTTCAATTTCTAGGTGATAAGCCTAGATGTAATAGATGGTCAGAGGTAGGCGAAGGTTCTACTGCAGTACTATGTTATAAATGTGTTTGTCAAACAGTAGGACCACCTGAAATTAAAGGAGGATATGTTTCTAAAGGTCGACCTCGAGGTTGGCAATTTATGAAAGAATTTGTCGATCCACAAGGTAATGTATTTCATAAAGGTAAAGAACAGCCTAAATTAAAAGGAACATTAGAGCCTACCAAAATCGATCGAACACCAAAAAAGAAACTTTCAAAACAAGAAAAAGAAGATCTTAAAGATAAGATATTACAACAAATGATAATGGTAAGAGGTGATCTTAAGAAGGCTAAATGGAAAAAGGATATCAAATCAAGTACATCACAATTAAGAAAGTTAGAACGTGAATTAAAAAAGATACGTTAATCTTTTGACTTACGAATTATTTTCATTATATTAAAATAAATTAGAAAGGGAAAAGATGAGTATATACGAAGAACAGCAACCTAAAGTTCCGTTGAAAGAAGAAGTTGGTGATAGACCAATTGGTTCATTATATGAATCTTTGCATAATCAATTAGGTACACAATTGGATTATGAAGATTCAGTTATTTTTATAAATGACGAAATTAATGATACAACATTGACTGATTTTATTATTAGAATGAGGAGTTTATTACAACATAGAAAAGATAAGACAGCTCCAATTAATTTAATGATTAATTCTCCAGGAGGAGATATTTACGAAATGTTTGGTATAATAGATTATATTGAATCATTGGACGTTAAAGTTAATACAATTTGTAGAGGTAGAGCATTTTCGGCAGCAGCTATAATTTTAACATGTGGTACTGGAACAAGAATGATGAGTAGAAGATCAACAGTTATGTTTCATCAATCATCTAGTTTTTTAGGAGGTAAGATGTCTGACATAACAGCTTATTTAGACAATGTAAAAAGTCTAGAAAAGATTATTTATGGTATGTTAGCAGAAAAAACAAAAAAGGATGCAGATTGGTGGAAAAATAAAATGCGAAATGATTTATTTTTAACATCGGAAGAGCTTCGAGAAATAGGAGTAATTGATACAATTATATAAAAGGAATAGTTATGAAAATGAAACCAATGGGAGACCAGCTTTTAGTAAAAGCAGAAGCAAAACAAGAAAAAACAAAAAGTGGAATTATATTAACCAATAATGTAAGTAATTATAGTAATGCTGAAGTAATAGCAGTAGGGCCAGGATTATTTACTCAAACTGGTGATAGGATTCCTATGACATGTAACGAAGGTGATACAGTATTATTACATTCAAGATTATTGAAAGGAGATAATGAAGTTGAACTTGAAGGAGAGACGTACGTGTTAGTAAGAGAATCAGAAATAGCAATGTTATCAATAAAATAATAAGATATGAAATTATCAGCAGAACAAATAGTACAAAATTGGGAAAGCCTTATTAAGATTATCAATGATAATTTTACAGGAGAAAGAAAAGAAAAACTTTTAGCAATGTATACAGATTTAGAAGAAAGAATGTGTGTACAACCTGCATCAAGTTTTGATCATTATCATAATGCCTTTGAAGGTGGATATGTAGATCATGTTTTAAGAGTTATTAAGTGTGCTCAAAAAGTTCATTCATTATGGACTGAAATGGGAGCAGACATGTCGGGTTATACAAAAGAAGAATTATTATTTGTAGCATTAAATCATGATATAGGTAAAATGGGATTTCCAGGAGAAGGTAATGAAGTATACATTCCTAATGATTCTGAGTGGCATAGAAAGAATCAAGGTAAGATGTATAAGATTAATCCTAACAACCCTTTTAGCCTCGTAAATGACCTATCTATATGGTTATTGCAACATTATAACATTAGCATCACTTGGAACGAAATGTTAGGAATTAAATTAACAGATGGCCTATATGATGAAAGTAATAAACCATATTTTATGTCAAGAACAGCTGATTCAAAATTAAAAACTAATTTAGGATATGTAATGCATCAAGCTGATGCAATGGCAGCTAGGATTGAATTTGAAATGTGGTATAAAGGTAAGCCAAAGTCATCTACACCAATTAAAAAACAATATCCTAAAAAAACATTATCTAATGCAAATACTAATATAAATGCAAAAGAAATGTTTAAGGATTTATTTGGAGATAAGTAATATGATAACAACAATAATAATATTATCAATACTATTAACAGTATCAGTATTTGTTAATATAAATCAATTAAGAAAACAAGAATCTCAATCTGAATATATAGAAGAATTAGAGAATTCAAATACAGAATATTATACATTTTTTCAAAGACTTAAAACTCGAGTTGGAGAATCAAATTCTAAATTAAGACAAATTGATAGAATAGGTTCATTTGAGGCAGATGATGAAACAGGGTTTATCTTCAAAGAATTACGAGAAATGTATGAAGACTTAAATAGAGGCTTTTAATGGAAGAACAAAAGGAATTATCACCAGTAGATAAATTTTACATATGGCATGATGCAGAGATGAAAGATATTGAGGAAAATGGTCCTCGAAAAAGAAGAGGTAGAAAGCCAACTAAAAAACAATACTTTACATACATAACAGACAAAGCAATTATTGCATATAATTTTGAACCTAGTTATTCAAAAAGAAATAGAGTTTTTTCAGAATTTATTAATTATCCTTTTAACAAATTAGTAGAAAATATTTATCATACATTTAGGTTTAGTTATTTTGATGTACCATATGAAGATGTTAAAGCAGAGGTAGTTGCATTTTTAGTACAAAAGATAAATAAATTTCAAGAAGGCAAAGGTAAAGCATTTTCATATTTTTCAATTGTTGCTAAAAATTATCTAATAATACAAAATAATGCTAATTATGCAAAACTAAAACAACGTTCTGATTTATCCGTACTAGATGATAATAGAAACATTAGTGCTGAAGTAGCTTTATCAGACCATCAAGAATCACTTAAAGATTTTACTAATCAATGGTGTGAGTGGTATGATGATAATATGAATAATGTATTTAGTAATAAACGAGATATTATTGTAGCAGATACTATATTAGAACTATTTAGGATGCGAGATAATATTGAAAATTTCAATAAAAAAGCTTTATATATTCTTATAAGAGAACGTACCGGACTTAAAACTCAGAACATTACTAAAGTAATCAATGTAATGAAAAGAGATTACATGAAAATGTATCAAGTATATAAGGTGTCCGGACACATTGTTCATCAAAAAGGATAGTTCTTATATTTATAATAAAGGACTACTATGGGTGCAGAATTCGAATTATTTAAGGGAACAAACTTTTCAGATCTAATGCGCGATGTATATCATAATTCTAAAAAGAAATCTAGACAAATAGATACTTTAATAAAAAGTTTAGAACCAATGATAAAAAATGTAGGAGACGCAACAGTTATAGTTCCATTAATCAAAGACTATTTAGAAGTATCAGTTAAGAACGATGATGCATTAGTTAAATTAGCAGCTGTAGTTCAACGATTAGTAACGGCTAACTCAAAAGAGGATGATGGCAATGAATTTGGATTATCAGAAGAAGAAAGAAAGCGTCTTCTAGAAGAAGCTGAAGCTGAAATTGAAAATATAAAACAACAGGAACCTAATGGCAGGACAGACACAGATAGCGATAGGACAAGTACTTCAGACCCACTTTCCGACACAATACGGTAAGTATAGAAATATAACAGGGTTAGTACATCCACCAGGCACTGTACGTGTAAGACTTCGTGGTGCAGGAAGTGGAGGATCGTCAGAAGTATGGGCATCTCCAATTGATCCAACACAAATAAATGTACCATTATATGGTGAACAAGTTTTAGTTGTAAAAGCAGCTGACGGTCGTGGTATTGTATTTACAGTACAAAAATATTATTATGTTTGTTTAATTAACGCACATGGCCAAGTTAATAATACAATAATGCCATTTTTACAAAATGCAGCAGTAAGTGGCCGATCTTATATGCCAGATGCTGTATCATTATCATTGCCTGGAATTAGGCCTATACAGCCTACATTTTTGAAAAAGAAAATTACTACTATTCAACCATATACTGGAGATATTATAAGACAGGACAGGTGGGGTAGTGTTTTAAGATTTTCATCGACACATTTAATAATGTTGCCTTATAAGAAAAAACCATTTTGGAAAGGCGTAAAACCACATGATCCGATTATAACATTAACATGTGGTATAAAAGATGCACAAACAGGAAATCCTTCAAGTAAATACTATGCTATAGAAAATCCAGATGATGACAAAAGTTGGATATATTTAACATCATCACAAAAAATTGAAAAGTTTAAGACAGCACAAAAGAAATTAGGCGAAGGAGTAGATCCATTTGCAATTTATTTGAAACCTCAAGTAATTATAGGTTCTGATAGATTAATTTTTAATGCTAAAAAAGATGAAATTGTATTAGTAGCTAAAAAAGATGTTAAAATTGCAACACCTAAATGGCAAACAGATATGGATGAATTTTTTACACAGATTCATAAATTAATCCAAGAAGTAATAAAACAGAATAAAAATTTAGAGGCTGCACATAAAGAAATTGGAGCAGTTGCTCAGAGTAATGCAACATCAATTCATCCTACTCCGGTTGGACCATCAGGTCCACCAATTAATGCTGGTGCTTTTGTCAAATCAAAAGGTATGGCAACAAAAAATTCAACAACTACTAAGTCTATTCGAAAGAAAATTGAAGCTATCGAAAAGAAAATAAAGAAGATGAAACAATAATGCCTTTATTTTGGGATGCTTTTGAAAAGGGAGTAGAAATAGAACTCCGTGATATAAGAAAAGGTAAAACATATAATTCTGTTGCAAAAAAAATATCCACTTTATATCATACAGCTGTTAAACTTGGTCGACCAAAACAAGTTCCTACATTTTCTCCTTTTGTATCAAAAGTAATAGGATTACAATCGAGAGTAATTCATAAAGGATTTGAAACAACATTTTCTTCTGGACTAAAATTACAAAAAGAATTAACGCCAACAGATTGGATGCCAGCTGCTACATCAATAGTAGCTTATTGGACTGGTAAAAATTTAATAGGTGATGTAGGACATACAACACCATGGATCGGAGTTGGACCAGGTGCTCCTCCTCCTCCACCAGCAACTACATTACCAATTGGAATATTACCGGTAATAACTCATAATATATTAATACCAGGAAGTCCAACACCATTAAACAAACAGTTAAGTGATGCATGGAAATTAAAAAAACCTGAACTAGTTGCGGCAGCTTTTAGGAAGGCTTGTGAGAATCATGTTAAGATAATTAGTGGAACATTAATCTATACAATTTTACCGCCTGGTATTCCGCCGGCACCAGCACCTCCTTTGGTATGGATAGGATTAGAATAACCTGGTTCAAATTCTTCTAATTTACCATTCAAACATATTTATTAAAAAGGGAAATTACTATGAAGACACAATCATTCGTTAAATTATTACGGAAAGTTATTAGGGAAGAAGTTCGTCTAGCAGTTAAAGAAGTTCTGAACGAACAAACAACAGTTACAAACCATGGTATAAATTTATCTGAAATAGCAGAACAGCCATCTACAGATAATAAACCAATAGCTAAAAAGCAGTTTACAAAAAATACAATGTTAAATGATTTGTTAAATGAAACAGCTGCAACACCAGCGCCACAAGGATTAACAGATTATAGTACAATGAATTTTAGATCAGAAATGGCTGAATCATTTGCAGCACCATCTAGACAACCACAAACATTAGCAACTCATGATACTAATGGTAAACCAATTGATATGTCAAATGAAAGTGTTGCAAAAACAGTAGGTATAATGACAAAAGATTATTCTGCTTTAATGAAAGCAATAGATAAGAAAAAAGGAAGATAATAAATGGCTAGATCAGTATACCAATATCGACCAATAAATGACCAACCTGATATTGCATTAGGTATATCATTGCCATTTGGTAAAGCTGCTTCCGGCAGACCTGATAGCCTCAATTATGCATCTGGTTCAAGATCTGGTGGTTCGGTATTTGTACAAACATATAGTACTGAAGAACAAGCTATTTCAAATCTTAAAAATTTATTATTAACTACAAAAGGTGAACGTGTGATGCAACCTAGATTTGGGACAAGTATTCGTACGGTACTTTTTGAAAATAATACTAGTGAGTTGCGAGAGACGTTATTACAAGTTTTAGAAGAAGATATTGCATATTGGTTGCCATATATACAAGTCAATGACGTAAATGTTACACCAGATCCAAAGATGCATACATTAACTATAGCATTACATTTTAAGATAACAACAATTGGATCTGAATTAGTAATTAATATTTTAGCTTCAGAAAATGAATTTTCTGTAGGTGATGCAATTATAGATGATGGGACACCCGGAATCTTAGTTGAAACAGGAACAATAGGAGCTGATACATTTGGTGGATTAGGTGAAGGCGGTGGATCAGGAACAGCAGGTGCAATAGCAGATACATATTAAAGGGAAATTACAGATGGGAAATTTAGTAAAAAAAGACGTAAAGTATTTGAATAAAGATTTTGCTCAGTTTAGACAAAACTTAATAAACTTTGCAAAAAATTATTTTCCAAATACATATCAAGATTTTAATGAATCGTCACCAGGTATGATGTTTATAGAAATGGCATCTTATGTTGGTGATGTATTATCATACTATACAGATACGTCATTTAGAGAATCAATGTTATCATCTGCTCAAGAAACTGGTAATATATTAATGTTATCACAATTATTTGGTTATAAGCCAAAACTAAATTCGCCGGCAACTTGCAAATTAGATGTTTTTCAATTAGTACCATCAAAAGGAAGTGGAGGTGCAGAAAAGCCAGATATGCAATATGCATTAACAGTAGCTAGTGGTATGGAAGTTGCAACAAGAGCCGGACAAATATACCATACGGAAGAACCATTAGATTTTAATCAAGATCCAGAAATAACAGTATATGAAATAAATAGTTCTGGAGATGTTGCTCGTTATTTATTAAAAAAGCAAATTAATATTATTTCTGGAGAGTTAGTAACTTTAGAGTTTAGATTTGACGATCCTAAACCATATGATAAAATTATTCTACCAGAAGATAATGTAATTGATATTTTAGAAGTAAAGGATTCAAATGGTAATATATGGCATGAAGTAGATTATTTAGCACAAGATACTGTTATGGAAGATATTGCAAATATCCAATTCAATGATCCAGAATTATCAGAGTATAGATCAACAGTTCCATATATTCTTAAATTAAGGAAGACGCCTAGACGATTTGTTACTAGATTAAGAAATGATGGAAGATTAGAAATACAATTTGGTTCAGGTGTTTCATCTGATGCTGATGAAGAAATAATTCCAAATCCAAAAAATGTAGGACATGGATTAGAATATTTAAGAAGAACAACAACTAGTAATGTTGATCCAACTAACTTTTTATATACTAGTACATATGGATTGGTTCCGTCAAATATAACATTAACAGTTAAGTATTCTGTAGGAGGAAGTGTTGCAGAAAATGTAGGAGTTAATACTATTACTATTATTGATAATATCGAATATCTTAACGAAACTGGATTAATTAATTTAACAGAACAAAAAGGGTCTGTTGCTATTACAAATTCAGAGCCTGCTACTGGAGCAAAAGCTAAACAAGATCTAGAACATATCAGACAAAATGCAATTGCTACATTTGCAGCACAAAATAGAACAATCACTAGAGAAGATTATATTGCTAGAGTATATTCTATGCCAACAAGGTTTGGTTCTGTAGCTAAAGCATATGTAGTAGGTGATACACAAATAAACACCCATGATAAAACATATCCATCAGAAACAATTTCAAATCCATATGCATTAAATATGTATTTATTGGCATATGATAATGATAATAAGTTTATATCATGTAATCAAGCTCTAAAAGAAAATTTAAGAACATATCTATCACAATACAGAATGTTGACGGATGCACTTAACCTTAAGTCAGCATTTGTTATTAACTTAGGAGTTATATTTGAAGTGATACCTCAACCTAGTTACAATTCTCATGAAGTTGTGTTAAGATGTATTGATAGATTAAAAACAATATTGCATAACGAAAGAATGCAAATTAATGGACCAATAAGTATATCAGGTCTTATTACAGAATTAGATAAGGTAGAAGGTGTACAAAGTGTGCCAACATTAGATCTTGTTAATCTTCATGCTCTTGAAGAGGGTTATTCCGGAAATGTATATGACATTAATAGTGCTATAAAAAATAATATTTTGTATCCATCATTAGACCCAAGTATATTTGAAATAAAATATCCTAATAAAGATATAAAAGGAAAAGCGATTAAACCGTAGGGATAAATTATGTATAGAATATTTTACGCAGAGAGAGATACAACATTATTTGAAAAATTTCCAAAACAAAATACAGGAATTGATCAAATACTAGAAATTACAAAAATAGTTTCTGGTTCAAAACTTAATGGGGCTGTACAAGCTAATACATATAATTCTCGAGTATTGATTGATTTTGGTACTGAAATAACTGCTATAACAAATGCAATATCGGCAGGAGATATTCCTGCACTTAATAATGAAAATGCTACATCAGCATCTGTATTTCTTAACTTAAGAGCAGCAGATGCATCAGATTTATTACATTCTTATTCAATTAAAGCTTTTCCTGTTTCCGAATCATGGTCAAATGGAAATGGTAGTTTTGGAGATGAGCCTATTAATAAAGCAGGAGCTTCATGGTATTATAGAACAGGAGATGGCGGAGGACAAGATTATATTGCATGGTTAACAGGTTCGGCACATAGTAATGGCCAAATGGGAACAACAGAGCAAGATAATGGTGGAGGAACATGGATAACTGGTTCTGGATATGAAGCAAGTCAATCTTTTAGTAATGAAGCTCCTGATATAAGAATGAATGTAACAGACATTGTTGAAAAATGGAGAGCAAGTTCAATAACAAATAATGGCTTCATGGTAAAACGTCCTTATACAGATGAAATATCAGGAGAAAATTTAGGATCGTTAAAATTCTTTGGTAGAGAAACACATACAATATATGTACCAAGATTAGAAGTATGTTGGGATGATAAAACTAGTACTGGTACTAAATCAGTAATATCATCTGACACATATGTTCCTTATATAAAAAATATAAAATCAGAATACAGAACAACAGAGATTGCAAAATTTAGAATAGGCGTTCGTCCAGAATTTCCAACTAGATCATATGCGACGTCATCTTTTTATTTAACAGGAGAAAGACTTCCTAATTCAAGTTCATATTCTATATTAGATTCTGTAACTAATGAAACTGTTATTCCTTTTACAAATGTATTTTCTGATTCAAAGACTAAAATAAGTGATGATAGTAATGGCAGCTACTTCAAATTAAGAATGGATTCTTTCATGCCTGAAAGATATTATAAAATAATGTTAAAATGTGAAAGGGCAGATGATGTACAAACATTTGATGACTTTTATTTCAAAGTGGTAAATTAATATGGCAGAAGAAATACGCGGTGACGCAATAGCAAATAATTCAGAACAAAGGACGGAAGAGCAAAATCCGTTAGGAAACAACAGGTTTGTACAAGCTGCATCTGGAGAAGAAACTCTGAATGCATTTGACCAAAATAGAATGTTACTTAGTATAATGAGAGATGAGTTTCCAGATGATTTTCTATATAGACAAAATCAATTAACTCCAAATCAGCCAGGTACAACAAGAACATCAGCAGAAACAGAACCTGAAATTGGAACAATATCGTCACGAGAAAAATTTGATTCGGCAGTTAGAAACGAAAAAGGCGTGTTACGAGTATCAACAGAAAAGGATAGATTTGCTCCATACCAAATGACTAAATTATATCCAACAGTAGATGAAGATGAATTAGATGAATTAATTGATGAAGAGTGGGAATTCTTTGAAGATGCTGAAGAAGATGATACAATTGTAACAATCGAAGAGCCTGCACCGTCCGGATTATTTTTAGTTAATTCAGAAACAGATTTAGGAGACTTTCATGATTTATATATTTCAGGAGGACCTCAAACTATTGATCCAGATGCTGAAGATATAACAAATAGAGTATTTTGTGTATTTTTTATAATTAATGGAAAGGCATATGCTATTCCGACTTATAAAACATTGGAAGTAATGTTAGTTGAACGAGGATTAACATATGATGATATTACAGAAGCAACTTCAGACGAAGTTAAAGATTTTGATTTATTACTAGATGGTCAGACAGAAGAATTAGATGATATAGATTTCCAAGAATTTGATGAAGATGAGGATGGAGAAATTACTGCATATGAAGAATTTATTCAAAGATCTTTGCCAACTAGAGATTCTGATTGGAACATAAGTATTAGATTTAGAAGTGGATATTTACCTAAAACACCTTTCTTAAGAGATCCGGGTGATTATATAAAACCAGAATCTATGCGCGCAACAGAAGGACGTACACCAACTGATGAAGATGGAAATGAGTTGCCACCAGATAGATTTGTGAAAGAAGATCCTGCAGATAGATATTTTGATCGTGTTTTTCAAAAACAAACTTATAAAGAAAAGTTACGTGAAAAATATGAAGGCAAAATGATTGTAGGAGATTGGCCAGTACCATATGACCAAGGCGATGTAACACAAGATACAGATATAGCTTCTGATGATGCTGTTTTGAATATAAGAATGATGATGCAAGGTCATTGGAAATTTGTTCGAGGGTCAAGGACAATGCAAGCATATGCATATGTAAATGATATTGATATATCAGAATATTCTCCGTCTAATGCAGGTAGATATGGCGAAAAAGGTATGGTGCAATTATTGATTGATAATGGAGGATGTACGGTAGTTCCAACTGTTGGTGATGCTGCTAATGAAGAACGAGAAGTAACAGACGCCGGAGGAGCTGTATCAGATACTAGAGGTGTTAACTCTGTATTAGAAGGTGATAATTCATTTCAAAATGACAGTCATCCATTATGGTCTGCATTTCCGCATATAGTTGATGTAGATGAAGACCAAATTAAAGGTATTGATACAGCCGAATATCAAGAATATATTGATAATTACAATAATGGAGGCAATCCATTTGATATTACAGAACTTAAAGACTTTGAACCTCCGGGATCGTTAGCATATTATAATAAAACAGCATATATGGAAATGGTTGAAGCGGCAATTGCACAAGAACAAATTGATGCGATCAAAGATCAGATATATGAAATATGGCCTAGTATAGCTGCTAAAGTAGAACAAACAAAAATTCAAATAGATGCATTACCGACAGATTTAACAAAATATTATGAAAGAAAGTTAGGACCTAAAGGACCATTATATAAATTATTCATAAGTAGAAAGGGCAAGTGGAAGTATGTTAAAAAGAAAAGAAAAAAATTAAAAACAAAAAAATCTAAATCTAATTTATTTAAGGTATGTTCAAAAACATTACGTATCAAATGGGCATTCAATGAAAAACAAGAAGAGAAAATTGTAAGTAAATATAAATGGATGAAAACCGTTCAACGTGATAAATTTGCTGCATGGATGAGTGGAGGAGTTAAGAAAAGTTTTGCATATAATGCGGTAGGAACAACGTCAGTAGCATATACAGTAGGAGCATCAATACCAATTGGTGTTGCATTAGCAACAGGTATTAGTGCAGCGGTAGGAGCTGCAGCAGCAAATGCAGCAGCTTTAGCAGCTGGAACAACAACAATAACTTTTATTGGAGCAGGTGGTGCTACTGTTACTGCAACATGTTTACCTACTGTTACAGTAGTTCCTTCAATTGGTCAATATGTTGTAGGAGCTATTACCAATCCAATTACATTAGGTGTAGCTGCAGTGGTAGGAGCCTTTTTCTTAGTTGATAAATTAGCTGGAGAGGTTCCTGCAGATGAATATGATTTGCCGCCATGGAGGTTTATGGATGATAATTGGTATCTTAAAGCATGTATATATAATGAAGTAGATGATGAAGTAGATGGATTCAATCAAGCTGCACAAGCGGCTGATGAAAATATGCCATGGGTTAAAGATACAATTGATACTGCATATCAAAATATGGGTTTAATAGATGAAGCAATACTGCAAAGTATGGAAGTATCACAATTTGAAGCAATTTTAGCTAACTTGACAGGATTAGAAAATCTTCTCGATCAATTAAATGAAGGCGATGGAGTATTTAGTCAAGTAACACAAGTTGTAGTCGAAATTGATAATTTCTTAGCAAATGAATTAAAAAAACAATATAGAGCAATTCAGTTCATGAGAAAAAAAGTACATAACAAAATTGGTAGAAAAAAGAAATTTGGAATTGCTTGGCCAAAAGGACCTCAAAAAATATTAAATGAGTATGTTCCAGGGTTAACGTTTGATAATTATTTACCGGGACAATAAGATATGGCATTAGAAAGATTTACAAATAAAGACGAAATAATAGAAACTAACGGTCCTGTTCGTGGTATGATCTGGAACGAAGATGATGTGCCTATGTTAAAATTAGACACAAAAAATATTTCTCCAGACGATAGGCCAATTGTAGAATTACATTTATATACTGTTGGTAAATTAGATGAGTCAAATTATATTACCGGTGGACAAATTGATGATTTCGAATGGGATAAAGACACAATACAAATCAATTTTGGAAAGGCGGTTGAATCATTAGGAGTTCAACGTGGTAAGTTTGAAGTAGTAGTAAATGTACATAAAAATTTATTAGGAGAAGAAGAAGAGCCTGGTCTATATATAAAAGAAATTTCTGATGATCGTCGTGAGTTGTGGATAAAAGCACTACCGGATGCTGATTTAGATATTGATAGTTATCTAGAAGCATTTGGTCAAAATTCTTATACAGATAAAGTTTTCGAAACAAGAGTTAATCCAAAGACAGGAGAACAAGAAACTGTATTAGATGAAAATGGTGTTCCAATTGTACAAGAGGTAGTAGAAAAACCATTATCTGATGATGTAGCTCTTAATTTTGGTGAGAATAAAGTTTATAAAATTATCAACCAAAAAGATTGGGAAGATAAAAATGATTTTGTTGTACGATTATATGAACCATTACCGGATGATATAAATGAAAAAACTCAAGCTTGGGTTGTAGAACAACTATCGGATTCTATAATAGATAATATTGATTTATCAGGACCTGGAGCTGAAGAGTTTGAACCTACAATATTACAAGGACCTAACTTTGAATTAGATCCTTCATATGGAACAATAACAGAAACAGATTTTAATACTTGGAACCAACTATTAGATGCAAATTTAACAACATCGCAACAAATTGTAGATGCTATGTTTTCTGGTTCATTGGCAGGAGTAGATATAGGAATTGATTATAGTAATTTTGAAAACTTTATTCATTTTTCATCTGCACAAGAAAGGTTGGCAAACTTTAAGTATAAAGTTGAACTTATAGAATATTATGATTCTAGATTGGCAATATTAAATAGTGCTGCCGGAGGAGATACAACAGCGTTACAAGGGAATGTAACAGTTACTAGAGCTAAAAAGAATGACGTAATTGGTTCGTTTGATGGATTTGAAAAATGGATGTATTATGAGCCAACTAGTAGTTTATTTACTCATATGGATGTTTATGATTGGGATGATCATAAAAAA
>VMHT01024167.1_pt1 | contig 22096 bp, 52 predicted proteins | sample 4693611 | NCBI WGS metagenome assembly VMHT01 (sample SAMN12280063, study PRJNA550983) | marine metagenome | isolation source: seawater sampled from same location over 5 years 0.02-0.2 micron viral filtrate | place: USA: collected off the coast of southern California halfway between the port... ...
CAGACTAGACGAAGAGGCCAAAGACTAAAAACTACGCCTTATTTGTTTTTAAAGTATTCTGATAGAAAATCAATTATCTTATTGCTATCCACAATAATGTCATCGTTATGCTCGTCAAAACCTTTTTCAGACACTTTATAAAAGCCATTAACTGCAAATGTGTTGAAGAAATGTAATACTGCTTTGCAACAGGCAGTAAGAGGGTCTTTTGAATCTACTACTGTCTGTTCGTATCCATCATCAACATAAAATTTAGGCATCTGCGTCATCCTCAACTGCAAAATCTTGAACATTCTTCTTTATCTTATTAATTATACTTACCATAGTGTAATATTTGTATCCATATTCGTTAGCAAGTTCTGCCGCAGTATGTTTCTTATTTCCACATAGTCCATGATATTTCTTAAACAATATAGAGTGCAGAGGGTGAATAACATCTTCGTTATCTAAGATTTCAATCAAGTAGCCTAAACATAGATGGTCTGGTGATTCAGACTCGACTTCAAATGCGTTTTTAAGATTTTCTGGTATCATACCAACACGTTCGCCCATTCTAGAAAGCATGTTTGTAATCGTTTTAACTTTCCTGTTGAGTTTTTCAGCAATCTGTTCAGGCTTTCTGTATCCTAGACCCATAACTCTAACTATTTCTCTTTTCAACTTAGATGAATATCCGTTCTGGGAAAATGCTGATGATATTTTATATTTAGATTTATGTGTCGTGCTTATCATTGCATTATAAACAGATACATGAACTAGCGTGCTGATATTATTTGTCTTATATCTTTCTAAGTCAAACGCATCAACAGCTTTTATTAAAGCTATATTTCCTTCCTGCAAGTAATCTTCAAAGTCTACATGTTTATTATTGTAAGAAAATTTCTTTGCAAGATTAACAACCATAGGCAAGCATGAGTTAATTAGCTTGTCTCTCGATTTAGAATCCCCTGCTCTTGCAAGCTCTAATAGTTGCTTCTGCTCTTTTCCAGTGATCTTTTCGTAAACATTCTTGATGTCCTGATTATATACTGCCATGTTTAAGTCCTCCGAATTTAGTTAAAAAAAGTTAGTAAGTTGATTCAATTTCTGGATCGCTGTAAATGATTCTATCAAGCTCTTCATCATACTTAACAAAGTAGCTGTGCTTTATCTTATAAGTATAGAGGTTCGAGTAGTCGCCTGCTACTGGTTCTTCAGTCCATACATTTACTCTCCAATAATTATCAAAAACATTACATGCGGTCATCTGCTTTAAGTTTTTAGGTATACCTAACACTTTTCTAACTTTAGATAAAAGTGAACGCCTTGCATCGCTATCATTTTTGTTGTTGCCTTTTGAAGCTTCAAACATTTGCTACTCCTTATGTAAAGTGTCTTTCTTAGATGTTTTGATTCTATCATACTTATCGTCGCAATTCAAGGAAAACTGCACAAAAAAAGGGGAAAAAGATCAAACTTTCTCCCCTAAGTTTAGTAGCTATTATTTTAGTCAGCTACAAATCCTGTGATTGTTGCCGAAGGCTTTGTTAGTGTAGCCTGAACATCGCCTGTATTACTAATATAGGCGTATAAACAAATTGTTACTCCAATAAAAAATCCAAGAGCAAAATCTTTCCATTCGATCTTTAAACTTTTCAATTAAAAAACCCCTTTGCAAAATCAACAATACCACCTAAATTCATGCCTCCACCTTTGGAGACTAATAGATAGATAACAATTCCTAAACCCATGATCGCAGCGAGCCACTTTCTTTTAGCGGCAACAGCTAGTGCTTTTTCTTCTTGTGCTTCGATCTTATCTAGTTTGTAATCTCGACGGTCAGAAACCTTATCTTCTCTAGCTTCAGACTTTTCTTGCCGAGCCTTTTTTCTCTCGCTCCATCGAGAAGTAGCTTCACTCCATTTTTCTTTCGCCTTGTCAAATAGTCCCATTTTATTGAGCCTCCTTAATTAATTCACTTGACGATCTTGTCTTGCCACCTCCGACATTATATGCCATTTCAATACCAAGACGGTTACATACTTCTTCTTCAGCGACATCGCCTTCTTTACGATCTCCACCATTTGCAAAGATCATACGATCAAATCCCTCACTGTCTTTAAAAAGATAGTATACACTAAGAAGAGAGTTTGACACGCTGCCGTCTTCATCTGTTGACGTATAAGTGTAGTCAACATCTTTTAGATTAGATACAATTCTAAATCTATCCTTTTCATTCATAAAAGGGACTGATCCTTTAATTTTTACTTGGTCATCGCTATTTACAATAACAACTAAAATATCTCCAAGAGCTTTTGCTGAAGATATATAATCTAAGTGACCAACATGTAAAGGATTGAAGTACCCCGATATTACTATAATTTTTTTATTTTTACTCATAACTATATCCAAATGCATCATAACCTAAGAGTTCAGAAGAGTACTCTTCATAAGCTAACTCTGCATCGTCTTTATTTTCCCAGTAACCTTGTTTTTGCTCAGCCTCATCCCAAAAGAAATATGCTCTCATTTCCTTGTCCCACTCAATCGGATATTTATTAAGCTCGTTCATTCCAATTCTTTCTAGCTTTAACCCAGTCTGTAGCGGAGCCACTGCTCGCACCGCAGTCCTCACATTCATACCAGTAAAGCCCTATAGAGTCTAATGCTTCTGCCTGTGGTTCGCCACCACAAAAAGGACAGGGTAGCATCGTATCTTCTGTGTACTCTACTACTTCAATGTTGTGTTCACCACACTTGATGCACCAAATTGGTTTGTTATCTACATCTACAATTCTACCACAACATCTTATTAAATACTTCATAGAGAATATATTTCATCCAAATAAATCGGTGTAAATTCACCAACATAGGCGTTAAAGGTGTTATATTCTAACCATTCAATAGCTTCATCCTCATCGACTGATAATTCTTTCATGCAGACTTCGACCATCTTCTTGACAGAATATACCACCCTTCCTGAATCGAAGCCACTAGCAATGCCAATAATAGCAGAATTATAACCATTGGCAAGCAGAGAATCAGGGTAATTATGTTCAAGATATTCCACAAGTTCTGCTTGGGAGTTCTGTTCCCTATCCAATTCACTTTCCATGCCTGAAACCCTCCTTCCAAGTTTTCTTTTCTTTGTCCCACCATTTTCTATATTTCTCAACTATGGATTTAGTTTTTTCATTAATCATTTTGAGATGATCTCTGAACTCTTTCAGATCTTTTTCATCTGTATCATTCGCTATGTATTTTTTCTTTTTTGGAGCCACGTCGCTTATAAACCTTCTGTTCTTCTCTGTACAATAAATAGAATGCTATTCCGGCAACTGATAATTCGATTGCCCAAGCTGTTAGCCCTGCGTAAAATGCTTCCATAGTGTCTTTCTTTTATTTATTATATAATATGTCTCGGAATATGTCAATAAAAAAATCAATTAATACATGATGAAACAGTATTAAAAATAGAATAGTAACAATAAAAAAGAATCCAGACCAATCTACTAATTCATCTCTATGATTCCTTGTTTCTCCGAACCTGTCCAACCCTCTTCTTCGAGGGTCAGACTTGGGTGGTTCGTATGGGTTAGTCATGATAATCTTCTTCTGTTATGACTCTATAATATTCTATCGCCATTTTATCAGGAGTGATCCGCAATACTTCGCAACTTACATACTTTTCCTCCGCTAATTTTTGTGCGTCTTTGATGTTATTAGCTTGGATGACTTTTGTCTTATGATTATTATATTTGTCTACAAGATTAACCACATAACTTTGCATGACTAAATCCTCTTTAGTGAAGCTCGATTCTGGTCAACTAATCCATTGTCTAACCTATCCTTATCAGTAATATATCTACCTCTGTTATCCTCACAGATTACTTTGCCATTATCTAATTCTTCAACAACCATTTCTGCGTGCGAGCCAAACCAGCTTTTTGTAGTAATAGATGCTCCAGTTTCATGTTTTCTTCTAGCTCTTGCCATTCTATTTTCTCCTTAAAGATATTCTTTTCAACTTTTTTTATTTCTCTGTTATATTTCCTAATGTCTCGTCTTGTAAATTTATCTAGTTCAAATATGGGAAATATAGACATAAGTAGTAACGCCCATAACATATTGAATTTCCTTACTGATTATAAAATCTACCAGAATTATAACGAAATTCTAAACGAGGTTTCTTGAAGTAATAAGTTTTCTTTTTTGGCTTATAAAAATCAGCCCTGAAGGGCGATGTGATTATTTCTCCAATGCCAAATGCAGTAGTCTCAATTCCTTCGATAACTTTTGCCCCTGTGTCGATTATAAAACTCCCTGTACTTTTAACATATTCTCCAACAGGAACCATTCTGATCTGAACATCAGCGTTAGCTGAATTCATAGGTACTAATAATAAAATGCAAACAAATAAAATCTTTTTCATATTTAACTTCCTTATTAAATTAAGTAATAAACTAATCCTAGTAGTATTGCCATACCAGCAAAAACTACTCCAAAGATTATCAGAGCTTCCTTGCTCTTGGTTTGTTCTCTTTCTTTTATTCTGTTTTGGATTTCAGATGGAGTTGCCCAATGTCCTCTGGCTCTTCCTTCGTCTTGCATTTCTTGCCAATCCATTATTATTCTTCTAACTGTTTAACTTCAATGCCAAACTCACTATATGTTTTCCAAGCTGATTCTACTACTTCTTCCTCAATAGGAGCAAATCCAATAGGGTCATGCTTCTTGATAACATCTAAGGCCACACCTTCATCGTCCATCTTAACAGAAACTGTAATCTTACCAATATCTACGCTTAAGTATTTATTTTCCATATGTAATTATACCTCATATTTTATATTTTTAAGAAGGGCAGGGCAGCTTCGCACAATTTCAATCGCAATTTAAGAAAAATATACTATCTGCCCTGTCCCAAACAAGGAGAGATTCTTAATTATTCATCCATCTATCTTTGAATGAATCTAAGTCTGAAGTGTCCACTTGAAAAGTCAAACCGGCAGGACTTGTTACTTCAGAAGATTCCTCTTCGTCCATATAGTCTTCAAGTTCCCAGTCTTCATCGGCCTCACCATAGATTTCATAGTCTTCTTCCCACTCAAGACCTTCATCAGTAGCAAGATTGTATTCCATCTCACCCTCATAGAGCTTGACAACCTCGTAAGAGGTAGTCCGTAGCTTCTGGCACTCACAGTCCAGAGGAACGCTTACAACGTCTTCTGGGTTGATCTTGACAATGATACAGCGGTCAGTAACATCATCATCCTCACAGAAACTACCATAGCTCTGAACGTAGTCCAGTGTGCCTGCATGAAGACCTGAGCTACAACCGTTGTTTCGGTCATCATCAACTCCGAATCGAGTCATTGATGGCTTCTGACCAACGCTGTTATCTACAGTGCCAGTATACTTGTCCTTGAAATGATTGTTGACAGCCTTGTAAGCTAAGAAGCAACCATCTTCAGTGATAGGTAGACTCTTATGAGACAGGAAGTCAAACAACTCACGACGAGATGCAAAGCTAGGATTCTTCATCATATTCTTTAGGAAGTTGATGAGAGGCTGAACCGGAAGCTCCTGACGCATGAAACTGATAATTTTTTCAGTTAAAGTATTATGCACAGCTTCTCCGTGATACACAACGCATCCATCTTTGATCTGAACCTCTGAGTCCTCAAGATAGTCTTCTACTTGAGAAGTCTTGTCGAGTACCTCTAAGATTTCATCTTCTGTCTTTCCTGCACGCAAGGCTTCCATTACCTGTGCATGAGATTCGTCTGTTGAATTCACAAAGTATTGCTTACCTTTAAGAACAATACTAATGTTACCTTCATCTGAAATTAAATAAGCAGTCATAATTATCTCCTCCTAGTTTTAGTTACAGCAGTCAAGTGCTTCGACCATTTGAATTAAGTTTTGTGCCACATTAGCTTCAGTGCCGTGAATGTAGTTTCTGTTGACCCAGTGAATGATGAATGAATATTTCTCTTCACACTTCTGGGCTAACTCAGTTACTTTTGAGCTACTATTATCATCGTCACTGTCTACATTATACTTTAACATTCTTGCCATTGCAAGGATTTTTTCTGCACTTTTTGTAGATTTATCTGCACCTACAAAAGCCATGAGTTCTCCAAGCAGGCAATCTTCGCTAATAGTAAGCTGAAGTTTGGTAAGAAGCGCGGCCAACTCAGCGACCCAGCTAACTTCATCCTTCAAAGATTTTAGCCGTATAAGTTCTGTTGCATTGTTCTCTTCCATGTAGACTTCAAATGCTTTTGTAGCCCATTGTTCGAGAGACATCCAGTTATCTTTTTTAGCTACTCTTTTAATTTGGTTCTCTTTCATGCCGTATAAAGTAGGCATGGTGATACCCATATCTTCAAATTGCTTACTTAGACTTCTGACATTGACACTCTGCCCATTGTCAAGAATAGTTTCATAGTTGAACCAGTTGACATAGAGCATGTTCTCAGAGTCATCCTTGAGGTCTACTTCATCTTCAGGCCAATAGCGAGCTTCATATCGGTGATAAGAACCACCTCCAGATGCAGAGAACTTTCTCACAGTTGTAGTGGTCTTGCGAGTATACCCTTTGTTGCCTGTATTGGTTCCTGTAGCCTTCGGAGCATCCTTCAACTCAGAAGAATAACATACCACATTGTCATCATCACAAACACCAAGCTCTTCCTTGATCTGCTCAAGAGTCATAGGATTACCTTCTTGAGTGCCTGAATGTACAAGATATACAGTGACATCTTCACTTCCACACAAGTGACGACAGTTTTTGTCAAACCGAGTCTCAGTGTCTTGGATTACAACACGAACATCTGACCGTACCTCAACACGCTTCTTATATTCGTAGTTACTAGCTTTAACCTTACCACCATCTCTAGTGAAGGTGCGACGAACATACAGTTCAGGGTATTCATCTAGTGAACGCCCGTCGAACATAGACAGTTCTTCAATAGAACCAATACCTTTGATCTCACGGACAATCTCACGCTGAATAGCTTTTGCTTGCCACCAACTATCAGCCTTAGAAAATCGGACTCCAATGGAGTCTGCAATCTCAGACATAACACGGTCAATAGCCTTCGAGATACCTTTAAGAGTATGTTCATTATACTCAAGAGCTTCCCTAGAAGGAGTAACATTCAAGTCTCCGATAGGAACTTCAATTACTGCATTGTTTCCTAGAAAGCCTCGTTCCTTGCTATCATACTCGAATTGCCAAACATCAACAGGATACGCTACATTTCCCATAACGACAACGGTTGAATCGCTGTATCGACCTTTGTCTATTCGCCATGTATCACCACTGATGATCTCTTTTCTTTCTGGGTAAACAAAGTCGCCATTGCCAGATACTTCAGGACGAGTATTAAAATATTTATAAACTTCAACCGCACGATCAGAAAACTTATTAAAGTCATCTTCTTTTACAGAAAAAGAAATCTCAACACCATTGTCTTCTTCGGTATCCCAAGAACCAAACTCATTCAACTCAGGTACTCCATCCTCACTCTTAACCAGAGCGTACATGGTCATAGTTCCGTCATTGTATGTAGTGATGTTGAACTGGTCAGCATATGCCAGTGGTGTCTTAGAGCCGATGCCAAAGCATCCGGTTTCCGAGTTGGTGTCGGTCTTGTCTGATTTCATGTAGTTGATATATACATCGTAAACTACGTCTTCAGTCATACCAACACCATAATCTCGGATTCTGAGATGCGGGTCAAGTGAGTTAGGTAATTTAACAGAAAAAGGAATATCCTGCTTGCCTGCACGAATGTGAGAGTCGGCGGCGTTAGCACCAAGCTCTTGTAAGATAGCTTTGATGGGATCAGAATACTGTCGTGCCAGCATGTCGAACGCTTTTGCATTGACTACGATACCACACTTAGTTGACTTCTGAACTCCGTTGCGTGTTACATTATTGATTCTTGATACAGCTTTCATAATATTTCTCCTTGTTAAAAACCGTGACTTACTTGTTATGCTTTGATTATATAATACATATCGTCAGTTGTCAAGTGAAAACTTTAGCTAACTGCCAACTCTTTTTCGATTCTTTCTTTGATGACTCTGATCTCAGCTTCAAGCTCAAGTCCAGAATACATCAACTCTTCTAAGTCATGTCTATCATAGTTATATTCCAATAAAGATAATGCTCGTTCGATAATTTCTAGTTGATATTCTTTTAAATCCATTACAAAACTCCTAACCAATTAAAAAAGTAAATTAAAAAGTATCCGAGGATGTATCCTCCTACATACCATAGTATAACATACAAAACTAAGTCTGTCAAGTCTTTAATCATGATTTTTATCCAGTACTTTCTTAGCTATATATGTTATCGGATAAGCGCATGTACAAACTAAAGTTAAAATCTGAGAAATACTAAATAAACATTGTCCACAAGCTATCATGCCATTGATCCTATTAATATTACTGCTATAAAAACACAAGTCCAGAACCAGTCTGTATCAGTTATTTTCTTTGACTTATTCATTACCAGTTCCTTATAATATTCCAAACAATAAGACCATTACATATAACAGCCTGCATTACAATTAGTGTCCTTATGAGGGCTACTGTATCAGCCTCTTTGTCTTCACCAATCTTTTCACCAAGAGCTTTAGCCCATAGTCTCCACATTTTTTCTATATTCCTTACAGGTATGATGATTAGGATTGCCATTCTTATCTACATGCTCAGGACATTGTCCTCCACAATATTTACAATCATTCATCAATAGGCTCCAACTGGTCTTGCATCTCTTCTGAATATGTACAGGATTCTTTAAGCACATTACTTTTACGAAGCTCGTACATCGCTCTGAGTAAGTCTTGTTCTAGTTCTACAGATTCTGTCAGGCTGTACACGTTATTCTCTACGGTAAGTTCAACAGTGCTATCAACTAATTGAACCAGTACATACTTACCAACATAAATATCATTGATATAACTCTCACCCATTTGTCCACTCCCATTTCTCTGCGTGATATTCAAATGTATCATTACAATTAAACATAAGCTCTACTAATTCCTCATAGACATATTGCTTCAGTTCTTCAACGCTCATGGATTCAACTTCCATGTCTGCAATCTTCTCACAGACTTCTCTGTGTGTGGCCTGTTTCTTATCTGTCTCAGCATAGTGAAGGCCATCGTTGCCGTTCTGACCAATGATATTCATACGTCTATCATTCTCTTCATAGTGATCTTTACTCATATTAAAAATCCTCCTCAACTTCATAGCCTAGACTTCTTACAAATTCATCTAACATATGAGCCTTCTTCTCGTATGCTTGAAGAATTCTGATTGTTTCGTTGGCAGGAAAATCTCTCTCCCAACCATCTGCTCCGTGAGCTATTTCCCAAATCATATCGACCGTATCTATATCAAGCACAACTTCATGCTTACTTAATGTTACTGTTCTATTTTCACTCATCCTCAGTCTCCTTGTAATCTAAAACCCCATAAGTTTCACCACCATCATGTACAGTATAGTCTAGTGATTCGTCCTCAATCAATTCCTCAAGATAATCCCAAACATCACAGTTCAATACCTTGCGGCCATTACTCGCATCAAATTCTAATTCAATTACTACTTTAGCCATTTAATGACTCCTTCCATGCTTGGTGCTTAGCGAAGCACTCTGCTTCACGTTTCTCGTACTGCATGGCATTTGCAAGCACGATAGCTAATCTTTCAATGACCATTTCTTTAGTACCGTTTAGCTCTTGGTACGTTAGTGGGTCAAGTTCTTTAACTTCTTCATTAACGGCAAAAGCTACATTAGGAATTATATGGTATAAGCCTTTGTCATCATCCCAAACAATCTTGATGTAGGCTGAGGCACTACCGCCACAGTGTTGTCCAGCATATTTTGAACGTGGGGAATAAAAGCTCTCACTCTCACCAGTATTCTTGAGATGTCTGGAACCCTCAAATTCTACCTTGAGGAAGTAGACCTTCTCCACTGACCTCTCCCAAGACTCTTCATGGGTACGCCACTTCTTAGCAAATATGTTACCATCCTTCCATAACCCAATACTATATCCAGCTTCTTCGATAACGGGTTTGATTTCGTCACAAAGTTCTATAAGAGCCTCACGCTGACGTTCTTGCTTTTGTTTGGCTAACATCTCTTGATGGTTTGACTCAGCTTCTAAAACTGCAATATTGTCATTAATCATTTCTTGTAAGTTCACTGTAAATCTCCTTGTTAAAACTTGTTATGCTATGAGTATATCATACTTATCGTCATTTGTCAAGTGATACTTTACGCTTTTTAGAAAAATAATCCAAAATAAGAAGAGGGGGAACAATGTAAGCAATAGCTATATGGGGTGGAAGCTGTACAGTTATACATAATGCTATTAAGAATATAACTTGCATATCTTTAATCATCATCTGGGAAAAACCTCTGCCAACAATCGTCACAAGTATTGCTAATCATTAGTTCACGTTGTCCCGCTGTAAGATATGTAAAGACATCCTGAATATACTCTCCGTTATGCCAAGCAATGTAATCGCACTCATGCACTGATATAGTCTCCTCATAGTCACAATGCTTACATTCTAGCTCTAATTCTAAATCTAATGGATCAGTCATTATAGTCCCAATTCATCTAATGCGTTATGAAAATAGAAAGATGTTACTATTACTCCTATAGCCAATCCAAGCGATAGAACCGCAACGTATCCTAAATATTGTAGTAGATCATTCTTCATTATCTCTTCCTTTCTTTTCATAGTCCCATATTGCATTTGAAAGAAACTTTCTTGTTACTTTATTTCCTGACTCTATCTGTTGATTTATTTTAGTAGCTAAATATCTTAGCATATTGTTATCTATAGTGATACTTCTAAGCATGTATGCTCCTTCCACCATTGAGGTTCTTCACGATCAGTCCATACACACTTGAAGCTCCTACGTTTATCTACATTGTAAAAGTGCCTGTAAGCAGATACACTACATTCTTCCTTGAATTCATCGGGCATACACTGTGGCATTTTAGTCATGTTTGCCTCTGGAATATCTGGCATATTGTCAGCACACCACTCAATCAATGCTTGACTTGCATGTACCTTACTATATCTATGAGTATATTCTTCGCATAAGGCAAGAGCATGTATTATCATCCACTCATAATTAGCTGTAGTTGTCCTAACCCATATGGTAGACGGGTGATTAAGGTGAGCCTGCTTGTAGAACTTTTCAGGACGCTCGGCATCACTTGGACAGGCATGATGAGCAGTACAAAGCATCTGTGCTGATTCTAGTATCATCTTTACGACATGCTTGTCACACTGTGACTGTGCAGATTCTACTGGACACTCTGATAGATAAAATATATTCATTACTCTTCCTCCTCAGATTCTAAATAATCAATAACTTCATCTGTGGTGCAGTAATCTTCTGGATCAGCTAAAAATCCTCGCTCATTAATATAAACAAAGTCATCTAGATCATCCCAGTCAACATTTGGCTTACTGAAGTATTCATCCATCGCCTTAGCTATTGCGTCCATACTGTAGATAGAATCTACTACGTACTTTAATTTACCAGAAAAAACATAATATTTTGGCATGTTGTCCTCCTACTTTATTTCAATAACCATATCGAGTAAGTCCTCGATCTCCTTTGGAATATCCTTTACTATAACATGCCTATCGGGCTTTGTCAACTCTTTTCTTGAGTCTGTTTCCACAATTCTAGTGTTTATGTGTTCTGGATCATATAAAGTATGTGTTATTTTAATCTGTTTAGCAACAATAATCCTATAGCATTTGTCCTGTTCGTCATAGTAGTGAGTGTGCCATCTCCCTTTATAGAGATAGGGATGAATACCATTTTTCTTGGTTAATCCGTAATTGTCATTATAAAGAGTAAAGTAATCCATGACTACATAGTCTGAGCCTTGCTTCCAATATCCTGTTTTATTCCCGTTCTTATATTCAGGAAGTAATACATTCTTTCTGTATTCCCAGAATATTATTTGAATAAACTGTTTCTTGAGTTCTGGAATATCTTGTTGGTGTGACTCATAGTATTTATGGTTCACCTCTATCATATCTACATGGTCTACAACTACAAGTTTCTCCTGAGTGCCTGCATCTAAGAAAGAAAATAAAAGCAGTAGTAAGGTCTTAATCATTGGTCGCCGCTATTTCTTTTTTGTAGTAAGACTTAAACTTCTTGTAGAGTTTTTTGATACGTTCAAACGCCTCTTCCTCACTGATCTTTCCACCCTCTTGAAGGTTACAAATTATCTCCATATTGATTCTAAAATCAGTAAACGGGTCACGATCTGATGGTCTGAATTTAATTTTAGTCATATTAGTTCTAATTACCTCTCAATTTAATTCTGATTTATATAATACTTTCTAATTAGCTATATTAAAAGGGCTTATATATTATACACAGAAAAGTGGTCGAACTTATGCCAAAAACTCAATTACCCATCAGACCAAAGTAAAGATAATAGAACATTACAGAATAAACTATGACTGACCATATAAATTCAAGTATGAATGAAACCCCTGTTTTTTTAGTATTTTTAGAAGACATGTTTAATAACAACCTCTATAAGATATATAAACGCAACACACAGTATACCAATACCTGCATATACAAATGAATAGCCTAATCTAGCATCCTCGTTTTCCATATGAACCTCGTTCCCGCGCAATAAGTTAATAAAATTAAATTAAACGGCGATATTGGGTTTCAATACCACACATTCAGGTACAAAAGAAGAGATATTGGGTTCTCTACCCACGTATCCTACCATATTATCGGTCAATGTCAATAGGTTGCTTTAACTTTACTTGAAATTTCTTTTCAAACTGAAAATTTTTTACTTGCTATTGGTATATGTATATGGTAATATGTAACATATATAGAAAAGGAAATAGGCGGCAATTTAACTGCTAAAATACGCCCCAGAAAAAGTGGTGGTTATTTTGGATTTCTACACATTTTATTTCCCAAAGAAGTGTTAATGTCTTTGTATAATATAGTACATTCAGATTAAATATTAGAGATGTGTTTAGATAGGATAAGTGATACTTGAACAAGTTCAGAGCGTACTATGCGATATGGAAGTTAGCTGTATTAGTTTTAGTAGCTTTACTTATATTCACTGACATTGATAAAGATAGTTTATTTTATTCAATAGTTATTAGTTACTTCTTTGCACTAGAGCATTTAATCTACAGTACAATAGAAGATAACGAATAGCGGTTTCATCAGCACCGTAAAAGGTATGTTGCAGATCATAGCCTTAAGCTGATGCCTATACAAATCTGCCGGTCTCATTAATACCGGAAAAAGTATGTTACCCTTCATAGCTTTAAATTGATGTTGATGCAAAAGGGACGGCTTCTTTATTGCCGTATATAGTAAGTTTGTTGTTTCTTATCTATAAAATAAAGATAGTACAAAAACACCTAGTCTCATCAGTACTAGACAGAGTAAGTTATGCCGGTTCTTAACTTTAAATTGATGAACTGACAAAACCGGCTTTTATTTTAATTAAAAAAGTTCCGTGGAGCTTAACTTGGAATGTAGCTCAAACTGTATCCAAGTACAGTAGGAACTTTATGAAGTTGCCGCTAGTTATTTAGATAACCTGCGGGGTGGTCGGTGGGAATTTTTACAACTTCAATAACATTCTTTATTGTATCTGAAACTTAGAAACTCAGGTGCTATTAGACATTAATAGACAATCAAGCTATTTAGGATGAAACACATGGGCAAAGTAAGAGTTATTTTAGCAACTCCTTTTATTCTTTTTTCTGCTTTATTTAAAATATTAGCTATAGCAATACTACCTAAAGAGCATAGAGAAGATGCAAAGAAATTTATCTAATCTCCCCAAGCCTCATTAAGCTCATCAACTTCTTCCTGTACTTTAAGAGCTTTATAAACAAGCCACGCGCCGTGAGCTATATATCCCTTCTCTACTGTTCCACGCGCCGTCTGCAACTCTTTTAATAACAGCGCGGACAATGCAGGCTGATCTTTTTTAAAATCGCGCCAGAAGTCTATTAAATGATTCATTGTTTCTGTTTGTTTCTTCTCTATATACTGTGACTCTAAATCTCTTATAACAGTATCAATAACAGCTTCACTTACCAATGGTATCTTTGACATAAATAACTCCCGTTAAAATCTTCTTCTGTACTTTAATTATACCCCGAAACTCGCGTGCTAATGACCAACAATAGACCATCAATCCAGCTTGGGTAGTACAAAACCTCCGGAACTCGCGTGCTATTAGTTATAGATAGTGCATCAATCCAGTTCGGATGCGACAGCTCCTCCTTTCTATTTACTTTTAGTTATTTTTTTATCTTAGTAACTAAACTCGCGTGCTACTCTAAAACAATAAACCGAGGAAGCTATTTAGGATGGAACACTCTAAATATTCATAATGGTAATGAGACTCAGTATCAATAAGCAAACCCCTCCGACAGGTGGTCAGGGTTAGTTACCCCATACACCCCATCAGAAGGGTTTTATTTATTTTAATTTAACTGTTATTTTTAATTGTCGTAACTCCTTATATACAAAGCACTTACGTATTATACCATATATATCGGCAGAATCAAGGGGGAAATCCAGTCTATTTTTGTCGAGTTTGGCACGATTAGGGCGGGCCCCGCTCGCCTTATTGAGACACAATCTCATTAAGTAATCAGTCCATAAAAAAAGCCCCACACCGACCTAAGCCGATGCAGGGCAACACAAGGGAGAACCACTAAGCGGTTAACTCCAGAGCAGTATCAAGAGCCTTTTGACTCATGGTCTTATTCTGACCGAACCATAGCGAGTCCATACGATTATTCTCGTTACGACCTTTGCTATAGTTCAGGTATTCAGTCAGGGCGTTATATGCACCCCAATAAGTACCACTCACACCAGCGATGTCGGCACCTTTGCCAGTCTCGAACAACTGCGTGACAGTTGCCACGATGTTTTTAGTTCGGGTTGGCAATTCGTCCTCAGACTTTTTAATATCAGCACCGAGAACGATTTTGATATATTTGTCTAGGTCATCACTGTTGATTGAGCGTGAAGCTAGATAGCGGTATTGTTCCGCAGTCGCCTCGAACTCTTGATTAGCGAAGTTCATCACGTCACGCATTGACTGGACGTTAGCATTAACGAACCGTGAATGTCGTACACGAATCAACTTCGACGCTTTACAGTTACGCGCTAACGCTTCTGTATTCGCACACACTACTCGAATGGGAGTAAACCCAAAGTGTACTGCCAGTTTCCCATCGTGCCCGTTGGAAAGTAAAACAAACTTAGCAATCTCGTCACCTGCAACAATTTCACTATTGTCTTGGTTGAGTTGACACAACACCCAAATACGTTCACCATTACGCAGTGAACCGGCTGTGTGGATTGCCATCTCTCCAGCATCTACCAGTGGCTCGAAAATTTCGAACGCTTCACGATTCTGTAGAGGTGTCCATCGCTTACCGACGATGCCCAAAATTCGGTCATCGGATGTGCGATAAGCCGCACGATGAGAAACCTGTTCTCCGTCAGCCGTAAACAACGGCTTTGTATCCACTTCCCAATCTAGGCCAGCCTGCTGGAACGAATCCCAGAAACCAGTCTCACCGTCAATTTGAGTGCCCAAACCGTGCCACGGTGTTGCGCCTGCGAATACCATTTTTTCTACTTGATGAGCCATAATGATTCTCCCTTAATAACTCGTCCTTAAAACTTAACTCTTTGATTATAACATACTTATCGGCGTATGTCAAGCCAAAACTTTAATTATTTTTACCACCAACTTGAATAAACTACGGTATATCCCTGCTTGATTGCTGCGCGAGCCTGAACAATAAACTCACGGTCTGCCTCTGCATAATGGTCATCAGAATTACCACCGAAGAAGAATCCTGCTGTTTCCGGCAACGCTTCTTCATCTAAAGATTCTTCTAATGCGTCTATGTCTTTAAGTGTCAATTCAAGATCGACACAATTGAATTGTCCTTCCCCACCCTTATCATGATACAGTTCTTCCATCCATCCTTGTAAATTAGGATGCTTGCGCCAGTAAGCCAGTTCCATACTATCCTCATAATAGGTATCGCCTTCGTCATCTGTAATTGCTTCGCCCTTGCGAGCTGTTGCGTATTGGTCTAGTCCCATAATATTCTCCTTGCTACTAACTTGTTACCCTTTGATTATATAATATATATCGACCAAAGTCAAGCACAAACTTTAATAAATCTCAGACTTTTTTCTTAATGAGACCGAATCTCAATAGTGGCGCGGGGCGGGCCCCACCTGCCATTTTGACAGTCCTGCCATTTTGGCAAAGAAAAACCGGCCATGAGAACTATATCCCACAGCCGGCTATTCCGGTCAAGATTACGACGCTATTGCGTCAGGCTTCATAACTGATAGATTCATCATCCGACCATCGTAGAATGCCTTAGCAAATCCGTCTTCGTCCTCTACTGTAACTAACAGCTGAGAACGGTCGCCCTTGATATCTCCATACCGTAGGGTTTCTTTTGACAATCCATGATTTTCAATATCACGAATCTCGACAACTTCACCAGAGTAACGCTCTGAGTTTTTAGCGTAGTCGCTAACCAGTACGCCGTTTACTAATGCTTTTTCTACATTTTTAATGTATGTGAAACTAACCTTATCACCAATTTCTATTTTCATAATCTCTAATTCTCCTATAATCTAATAATGTTTCTTCCTGTCCACGATAATAAACAATTTTTATAATCATGAACCCCGCAATAAAAAATCCTAATGTCTCATACAAATCTGCCTCCTAACCTAAACCATCTTACCCTTTGATTATACTATATATATCGGCGTTTGTCAAGCCGAAACTTGAACTTTTTTCCTAGAATAACTACCTTTCCCTTTCAATTTTTTAAGTGCTGTTGATGCCTGAGATCCTGCCGGTTGAGTGCCGTGAATCAATAAGGCAAAACTATCATCTCGTAATGTTGGCTTTGCCGCGTGGCTATCGTCGTGGTCAATCGCCAATCCTAATTCTGCCGCTTCCGCTTCACTGAATACAACCTTAGCCGAACGTAAATTGAACTCGTCAATCATATGGTCGTCACGTCCACCGTATGAGGCGGTCAAAACAAAATTCCATAGTTCGGGATTTTCAGTAAGATCACCTACCCAAAATTGTAGGGACTTAGTATAAGCATAGAATAATGTTCTAGGATTCCTTAGTGCGACTATATACCATGCGTGCATGTAGTCTCTGCTGAAGAAATCGCCTGCAACGTGGATGCGCACAATACCTGCATCTTTAGGTAGTGAGCCATGAATTAATTCAACCATTTCATCGTAATCTGAATTACGCAACAAATCAAAATTGTGCTTGCGTGAATTGTATACGTTGGTATACTGTACTTCCTGAGAAGCTGAGAAGCAACGAAACTCTGTTTTCTTACCATCTTTAATTTTACGTTTACCATTAGGCTGAACTACTGCCTTAGATAAACATTTTTCAGCATATGGGCACGAGTAGCCACTGAGTAAATCTAACGAATAAATTTTACGCTTGTCTGTTAAGTAGTCTGCTAACTCTGAATCGTTTTTGAGTGCTTGAGTTTTAGCGTTGGCTTTACTGAATTTTAGCATAGTGTTTTCTCCCTTGTGTGTTTTAGTCATACTAACAGTATACTATATATATCGACATAAGTCAAAGGAAATCTTTAATAAATCTCAAACTATTTTCTTAATGAGACTGAGTCTCAATAGCGGCGCGGGGCGGGCCCCACCTGCCATTTTGGCAGTAGAAATACAGTAGGATGCTAAGCCGTCACATCATGTCGCCAAACCGACATCCCTTTAGCAAGGAGGCTTTAATTGGGCTACTATACCACTCACTACTTAGAAGTCTAACAGGGTGTTATACTTCTTCTTAGCAACCTGCTTAATGTAAGCCGGTTGTCCGGTGTGAAGAACCTGTCCGCTGCGAGCGTCGGTAATCCGTGCCCACTGGTTGCGGCTTCGATTCTTGGTGTTGAGGTGAGCGTCAATTTCTACAGCGAAAGTTTTAATGTTTGCTTTTTTCATAATAGCAATCTCCTTGTTAAAATTAAAAGTAGTGAAAATGGCGTTTTATAGTCCGCCACGACTTGAGAGGGTTATTCCTCTGTAGCTTCTTCAAGCTCACGACGAGCTTTTGCGGCTTGCTCCTTATCATAGTTCTCCAGATCCGTGGTTAACTCTTTTGCCAAAGCACGAGCCTTGTCAAGCGGTAGCTGAACATTCAGCTTGTACTCTGAGCCGTCTGACTCGTAACCGTTGAACTTAAGTTCGACGTTGCCTGACCAACCTGACACATAAGTGTTCAAGTAGACTTCACTTCCGCACTCGACATGTAGTGCATTTGTTTTTTGAATCTTCATTCGATTCTCCCTAAAAAAACTAACTGTTGAACTCTTTGATTATACAATATATATCGGCTGTTGTCAAGCGGGAACTTTAACTTTTTCTGAGAAATATTCCCGAGTAAATATCGCTTCTATATTCCTCCATCCGTCTCCACATGTAAGGTGTGCATACTCTGACCATTCCTGAGCTTCATGATCCTCAGTATCTACGAATGAATCGTATTTGTATGGGTTGTATGTAACGTCGAAGCTAACTGCCGGAACTGGAACACGATCAACATAGTAACCCGACAATCCAGCGTGAACGTTTTTCTTTTTCTCTTTTAGTACTTTAGCTCTACCTGCCGGTTGAACTAGATACTTAACGTCCTTCAGGCAAACCTGATTTGTATGCTCAACAACTCGCGTGCCTTGTCTAATACTGAAACACTGACGGTGCAAATTGAAGTACACATAAACTCTTTTGTTTCTATCTACCATTTTGTCTCCCTTTCTTTCCTTCTAGTATACCATATATATCGGCCACTGTCAAGGGTAAACTTTAATCTTTTTTGAAAAACTCGCGTGCCAACTCGCGTGCTATACCTTTCATAAAACCCCGCATCAAGCGAGCTTGGGTAAGACAGATAGCACGACTTACTGCTTGACTGACGGTTTCCCTGCTTGACTGACTGCGTGCCGTCTGCCTTACTCTTTGATTATATAATAGTTATCGGCATATTGCAAGGGAAAACTTTAGAGAAAGTTGAGATATTTCCTTAATGAGATTCAGTCTCAATAAGCTTTTGGGGCGGGCCCCACCTGCCATTTTGGCAGTCTACCTACCTATGGCCTTACGCACTACTAGCATCCAACGCTTGAACAATGGTAGTCTGTAACGCTTGCCGTGCCGGCTTAGATTTCGCGTTTCGCTTTCCACTGCCCTCGCTATCTGTATCGCGTGAATTCTTTTTATTTTCATCATTGTATCCTAATAGAGTATTTGAATTGTTGTAGTCCCTGCCGGCTCTCGAATATAACCGACAGGGACACCACACAACAAAACCTATACTTTAAGCGCTCCCGATTTGAACATCACCAAAACATCGGCAAGGCTTGGGTTGAGGGTTTCCCCTTTGCTGTTCTCAATGAGAACGTGGTCATTTTTAATCGCCTTGACCGTTCCGGCGATACCCGTCAGGGTGAACTCAACCGGCGTACCGGCTTTCAAAATTGCATTTACCATTATTGGTACTCCTTCATGCTTGCCCGTACTTGTGTGGATCGAGTGCGTTGGCGTTTCGGGCGATTGTCCCACGCTCCCGTACCTGTGAAGTGTCTTTGATGTCCGATTGACACCTTGATATCTTCACCCTTAATAATTAATTTCTTTGATTTCTTACGCATCAAACAAGTCCTCCAGTTCTTTGGCTTCGACTTCAGCCTTTGCCATTTCATAAGTCATAAACATTGCTGAACTAATAACCGTTGCTTGTGCCATTAGTGAAGACATGTCGTCCTCGTCTTCTACGGTAAGCCGTGCCAGATTAGTGGCTAGGTGTGTAAGTGTATCACCTACTGCCTCATGATTGCTAATGAACTCACCGCAGTATTCCATTGGATCAGACTGCATTGCTTTTTCGACTACTGCCAGCATTGTTTCTTCTTTGATTTGTAAACTCATATTTTTTTCCTTGTGTGGTTTGGGATTCAGTGGCTCTTAACCTTAGCAACGTTGCTCCAGTTCCCTTGTGTTACGCTTTCATTATATAATATATATCGGCATTAGTCAAGGTCTACGTCCATGATTTCTGCAAATACCTGCATGTTTTTATATAGTTTAGCGTCATTTTCTTTGTACTCGATTTCACGACCATTGGCAACGTCATCGGCATAGCTCTGAATGATTCCAGTACGGATCTCACCTTTAACTTCACGAGGATCGACATCAACAACGCTTTCCTCGATCTGCCGATTGAGACGCTTCAAGGTACGACCACCTTCACGATTGTCGTGATAGCTTTCCGGTAAGTGTTCATTGGGAACCCATAAACATTCCATGATAGCGGCGTCTAGTTCAGCGAGCATTTTTTTAGTTGTTTCGTTCATAGCTTTTCCTTTGTTGTTGTTTTGTATACTAGCATTATACCATACGATATGCTATTTGTCAATAGTGACTAACTAATTTTCTTAAGAAAAATCACAGGTTTCATTGCCTTGTTTTTCAGCCATCCACCCCATACGCCAATAGTAATTTTCATCAGGTTCAAAGTCCCTATCGAATGGATTGCTTCCGTATGGTAGTCCATTGTATCCAGCGGTCTTACCTAATTCATATATTTCTCTATAGTTCATTGTGCTATCTTTCTTTAGGAGTGAATTTTGACTTTCCAGACTTTTCCAGAGTAGTCCATATAATTATCACCGTCACTGTAGACAGTAACACCACCACCATAACCGTATGACGAAGGCTGATCCTGCGCATCGTCATCCTGTACAGGATACCAACGATCTCCACAACAATCGCAATCAATCCCATCGGCTACGCCATTGAAATAGATACCATTATCCTGTGCGATAGCGTTCGCGGCTTTCGCGTTATCTGCCTGAATGAATACCAACGGAGTCCCGACGAAGTGACCGAACGAATTGTTCTGTCTGAATTTGAAGTAGCTCATCTTATTTCCTTTCGTTTAAGATAACCCTATTATACCATAAGCATGGCCGATTGTCAAGAGCAAAAACAGAATTTTATTGTAAAACTTCTGCGCCTAAAAAACCAACCAAGCAAGCACCAATCAATAATAATAAGAATGTCATACGTTCTCCTTTCCATTCTATTATATATTATCGACCAGATCAACCCCAAACCTTTAGACAATCCCGAGAAAAACCTGATTATTTTCAAAACCCCCACCATCGGGGGGTAGGCCGGCCGGGGCTTGCTCACCCCCCACAAGAGGGGATTAACTTTTCCACTCCTCGCCTTCCTCGACCGGCTTCTCTCTGGATAGTACCTGCACCTTATAGCGACCGTTGCCGATACCGCCTAAGCTCTTGACGGTTATACTGCCGCTGTCCTCTTGGTCAACCCATAGCGTCACCACTAGGTCATCGAATAGGTCGCGCACTTCCACGACTCCGACCTCAGTACTTCCGTCGAATCTCATATCCTTACCGTTCATTTTCCATTGTGGAATCATGACTTCACCTCTGATTCTTCCCAACTGTTACCGTTTGCAATACTTGGTTTGTCAGTACCGCCAATTAATAAATACTGCTTGCCTTCTTCGGGCTTATCTTGTTTCTTAGGTTTGTAGATTTCATCATTCCAAGGATCTTGGTTTAGTCTGTAGTAATTTCGTTTTGCCATTTTCAATTTCCTTTCAGTGATTCGCACCACTTGCTAAATACTTCACGGGCATCGGCTTTGTTTAGTCCGAACTCATGCTCTAATTCTCTCGGCGCTCCCATCATATTCATAGAGCCACCATCTCGTAGATCACTTAGGAACTCAAAATATTCTTGCATGTACTCGTTCATCTTTATACTCCTGTTACCTGATACTTGTGTCCGTTTTCTAGCGTGATTGTTCCACCGAAGAACTCCCACATTATTTTTGATTTCATCGCCTCACGATTTAATCTTTCTAGCTCCGGCAAATCCTTTTGTACTTGTTCCGGCGTACAATCTGTTTGTAAAATCCTC
>VMHT01114085.1_pt1 | contig 22088 bp, 27 predicted proteins | sample 4693611 | NCBI WGS metagenome assembly VMHT01 (sample SAMN12280063, study PRJNA550983) | marine metagenome | isolation source: seawater sampled from same location over 5 years 0.02-0.2 micron viral filtrate | place: USA: collected off the coast of southern California halfway between the port... ...
GGTTAATCTTCCTAGGATCTGTTTCAAACTGAGAGCTCTTGATAGAGCCGTACAGGGTTTGATAAACCTCAGCGGGGTCGGTTCCACTTTGAACGGCAGCAGATGCAGCCCCAAAGTGTGCAATAGCACGCTCACTCTGGGCCGCCTCACGTAACACCCTGCCACGGTTGGAGATGGCTGTTGTGTATGCAGCCTTAGCTTGTGAGAGATACGTTTGACGCAGAACCTTGGGATCCATATCCGCAAGGCCATATTGTCTGGTTAACTTCTGAATACCAATATTCGCTACAGCTGAAAGCTGGGCAGGATCAGAAGCGTCACTTGCGCGGATCTGGGTACCATCTGGGAGGGTAACAATCTCGTCACTTTGCAGGAAAGCCTCAAGATCAAGACCAACCCTTGCGGCAGCCTCATGCGTGCTGATCTTTGTAATACTACGGCTGGCAAGTGCGTTAGCTGAATCTTTAGCAACACTCTCTGCAACAGCCTTGTCCTCAATAGAACTAGCTGCATCACCAATAGCGTATGCCTGGGCATCCTGCTGAGCTTCCACAGCGACAGCATTATCTAGGCGGGGAGCTGTCTGATTAAGACCAGTCAGGAACCCCATAGCATCATCGTTAAGGGCTTGCTCCTGCTGTGCAATCTCCGCCTGTTCAGCCATCTGCCCCATTGTGGACAAGGCTGTCTTGGAGAGGCTTAGCAGACCATTGATAGCTGCATTGTTAGCCTGCATCTTGGCCCTAGCAATACCTTGCTGGGCTTGGAGTATCCCCGAATCTAAGCCCTGCTGACGGCTAAGAGACTTGGTTTGTGTATCAATATCGCGCAGCTCTTGTTGCATACGCTGCCTTTCTTTGCTCGTGTTATCCACGGCTTGAACGGCCTGGAATCCACGAGATTGTTGACGGGGACTGAACGACCCTTCGTACTGTTCTTGATTGTAGATTCTAGCCATTAGACCAATCGTAAGCTGGGATTCCTAATCCAAGATCCTTACCAATACCGACAGGCTTGTCAGCAAAGACAGGGGCTTGTGTAGGTGCAGGGAGCCTTGAATAGGCTTGATTATTTGCAGATTTAGCCTGCTCAGATGCAATATCCATGCCGATAGCAGATTGAGCTTCAGCACTACGGAGAGTGGCGTTCTGCTCTGCTGTAGCGAAGCCAGCCTGGCGTTCTGCATCCAGGGAAAGAAGCCCCACAGACTGACCTGTAGCACCACTGGCCAAGACCTTGCCTTGGGCGCCTACAGACTTGACATAGTTAGCCTGAGCCTGGAAAGCTGCTTTAGCCTTAGCCTCTTGAAGCTTTGCCTGCTCCTGAACGTAAGACTTATTGACTGCGTTGTTGTTGTTCTGCAGCTGCTGTTGATAAGCCTGATTAGCTGCAATCTCTTGTCTGATCTGGCCTTGATGCTGCGCCTGAATCTGTCGATTCTGCTGGGCGGCCTGCTGTTGGGCCTGCTGGAATTGCAGGTCATTCTGCTGCTGGTATTGAGCAGCTTGCATGTTCATACTGGCTTGGGCCTGGGCAATGCTTGCCACAGTCCCGACCATGCCGACAACCTGTGAGGCCGCCGTTAGACCTGCTGCTGGTAAGCACATAGTTTGATAATCTCCAAATAGGGGAGGTTGTTAGGTCCACTCGGAACAGACCTAAGCGCCTTGAACCCGAGCATCTTTAAAAGTTTGTGGTGGAAATGGTTCCTAGCGTCTGCCAGGTTCCAGAGGAGGCGGTAGTTGCGCTGTTCATCAGCTAGCCATTGTTTGGCTTGCCTCACGAACGTGAATGGCTCTTTCTGTACTTCAGGAGTGCAGAGCATCCAGATAATCCCGACACCTTCTTCGGCGTCTGGGACAATGCCTGCCACGCCAGCGATCGTCCCTTCTTTAGTGAAGAAAGCAATCGCAGCATCGCTCGCAAGAACACTGAACGGAACGCCCAGGGGTGTATGCCCTAGGCCTTCCAGTTCTTGAAGATCTTCTGGTCGAAGATTGTTGGCAACTTTGACCGCATCACCCACCGTGGCGGGGCGGTACTGTTTCATCGAATAGGAGAGATTCCTCGATTGTTATATGAACCCTCCCAGCTATATCCAGTGATGGATGAGGGGAAAGGGTCAGGAGCGGTGATCGTCGTTTTGACTAGGTCTCCGCTTGAGAATATAGGTACAGTTATAGTGTTGATCTCAGTCACAGGCGTAGCATCAGCGTCGTAGATGTTTGCTCTAGTCTGCTCAATACTCAGCTCAGAAGTTGGGTACCCAAGCTTGTCTACGCTCACTTGATAGCGGCCTGAGTAGTACAGGTCTAGGTAGAGGAAGGTTACCTGCGGGATGTTCACCCGGTCAGCCCGGCCTTCTTGTGTTGTGAAGATGGCGGGCAGGGTTACCCGACTCTCGTATTGAATGCCGACGATGAAGTCAGATTCAGTCAGGCGGGTATCTACTTCTAGCTGGTTAGCGTCGTTGATCTCTGGGCGGATGAACGTGCCTTTGAAATCACCAGACGTCACAACTAGGTTGTAGACCGCATCTACAAGCCTCAGGGGCTCAGGGACTTCAATGTAGGATGTCTTGTCTGTAGCAGGAGTAAGAGTTAGGTACTCCGACTCCATGTAGATATCCAGAAGCGGGGTGAACTTAGAGAAGCCCACATCCAGCGGAGCATCATCCGGATCATCGATCAACTTAGACCTAACCAGGACGTGCTGCGTTCCGTCATAGAGAACGATATGTGCCAGGTCATCTTCAGTAGCGAAGAGGTGGCATTTGGCTGGGTAGGTCCAACGGGACCAGCCTGCAAGCTGACGCTCTTCTCCATTGTTGAAGAACTTGAAGACATACACATCTTCGGTGTTATCTCCATAGAGGAGCATGTTGTTGTTGGGCATGACCTCACCCCACTCGAAGTTGGGTGGGAGGTACTCGGGGATCACACGCGTGATGTCAGCCACCACAGGACGGTTCTCCACGGAGTCCACAGCCATCTCCAACACCTTGGAGTAAGTCTGGCTCTCAGAGATGAACGAGATCGACACGCCGGAGTTCAGCGGGAGCACCCGTGACCGGTAGAAGTAGTTGCTGATCTCTGTAAGCTTCACAGTAGACGAAGCGAATGCAATTTCACTTGAAGCCAGGAGGAACTGACTGGTCTCTGCAAATAGAATTAAACCTTTTGGGGATCCTACAGCTGCTTTCAGGATGGCAGGTTTTGTTGAGCTAGCCGTCAGGTCAATCGGATCCGCATCAGAGATGGTCAGAGCCGAGACTGAGAAGAAGTTGAAGTAATCACCAGGCTGGCTAAGCACAACCGAGTCCTCAGATAAGAAGCCGAGGCGATTGGCAAAGAAGAACATGTTGGAGATACCACGACCCACAAAGGTAGGCTCGGGGTTGCTCGTCTCATCACCAACTTCACGGGCAGCCCAGCCACCAAACGCTGAATCAGTGTTCAGAGCATCAAGGGTAAATGAGCCATCAGCCTGACGAATCAGGGCGTGAGGCATGGTGGAGGAGTTAAGGTTAGTTTTGATACCAGGAGCCACACACTCTTCCCATGCACCTGCACCTGGAATACCAGGGGACTGGGTCACAAACTTGACGTAGTAATCGTCAGAGTCTGCGCTGTCGGTGTTGTTTACCTTGAGGGTGAATTGGTCGAAGCACTGATCGGGTAGGTCTGCAACGTCACGTGCTGCACCCTTGATAGGAGTCATCGCACTGTTGACTGCGCCACCACGAGCGCCAAGGTTAAAGTCTCGGCCATCAGTCCTGGTGATCTTGATGCAGTTACCTACACCCTCAGCCTCAAAGTCGTCTAGGGAGTTGACACGATTAACCAACTCGCTAACCACATTGCCCAAGTCTAGGGCCCCTGTTTCGGTATCAGTGGGAGTTGTGAATGACACGCTACCAGCACCCGTAAAGGCATAGATAAAGCGCTCGTCAGTCACGCGTACTGTGTAGTTTCTACCGCCCATAGAGACGGTAGTTGTGTCGCCTTTACGCCAGCCTTGTCCACCATTCTGGAGGATGGCATCGACTGTGTATCGGGACACGTAGCGTGCATCAGAGTTGAAGCGCTGGTCTACCCTGGTCACCTTGACCTGAGTACCTTCGTCGCCCGTCAACCTCTTATCGTTGATGTCTTCTTCGGTCCACTGTGCATCCTCTACTTCTGGATACCACTCGACAATGTTACTACCAGACCTTTCATCACGCGTCCACTTAACCTTGAATGTGTCGAAATCTTCTGTAAACGACTCATCCTTGTCAGGTTTTGGGCCAACAAGGCTAACCCGTGTAGCCTTATACTCCGCCGTGTTATCACCTTTTAAGTAGGCTTGGCATTGGGCAACTAGGCGAAAGCTAAGGCCAACCTTATCGCCATCGTCTTTTTGGAAGTTCTGGGCATCGACCAGAGAGCACGAGCCACCATCTTCCACCTCAAACGTGCCCGGTATAACTTCGATACCAGTAGCTGAGTAGACCTTCTGCTGCTGATCATCACCATCTCTGGAGATGTCGATAGCGTAGTTAGTGTTATAGGAGACTTGGTTGATCGTTACCAGGGCTTCATTGTTGGTAACCCTGCTGAGATCAGAGGCCATGGAGACCTGACGCTTAACGTTGCTGATTAGTGTGTAATCAGAGATTGTCAGCTGCTCAATTGAATCTTTATCAGCATCCAGAAAGTAGGTGGATGCGGAGTCAGATATGGTTACGGTTCTCTCTAAGCCATCATTCAGGTCCCACACCCGGATCACCAGGTTAGATTCATTGTAGATAGCAACAGCATAGCGCTCATTGTTATCTCTGAAGATTGGAAACCACCTAGCGGATCTAGGGACATCTGTAGCTAGCTGAGCCACCAACTCTGTGCTAGGACGCTTACGGCATCCAAAGGTGGGGTCTAGATAAACGTTCTCCGCTTCACGTACCTGTCCAGGCAGCTTCACGGGATCGGGTTGTTGTGAAACCCCACCGAGGAGGTTAGGGATCTTTTGTGAAACTGCAGCCATAATCAGTATCTGGAAAGTACGGAGTTTGGACGATAGGTTATTGGGGTGTTCATGTTGTCTGCAGTGCCGAGCATGTTGTAATCACCCTGCTGGGTCTCGTACTCGAGCATTGCTGCGCGGGACATCATCTCCTCACGCTCACCAAACCTGACAGCCTCGGCGGAGCCTACGGAGCGGCCTGCAAAGAGGTTGGCAGCACGCATGGAAACGTAGTTCTGGAAGGCAGGTGGCATGTCATCGAATTCAACCAACCACACCACATCAAACTCCTGCACACCTTCAAACTCATATGAGTGGGAGCGCTTGTTGTATAGCTTCCCGTTACGCTGAACGGTATCGTTGGTTGAATTGTAACCAGCATCAATCTGGAGAACATTATCGGGGATATAGACGCATCCATCAGTATCTGGCATGAATGGATAAGCCCGCTCAGTGTTAAATGTCCAACCCTCAGCCTGGAGGTTATTGGTTACCTCGTCGATCAGGTTTGCAGCCATAGCCACCATCGGGTTGGCGTTATCGATTGCAGTAACTGGAGCTTGACCAATGTTGGACAGCAGGATGTTCACTGCAGCCAGCTTGTTTAATTTAGTAGCCATTTTGTTTCGGGTAATGATGAAACCCGGAGGCCCCGAAGGACCTCTGGGAGTTGTTATCAGGCAGCCTGGAGGGAGCCAGCAACAGACACGCGCAGGGTGTCAGCACCCATGGCGAGTTTGCCCACGATCAGGTCGCCCTGATACTGGACATGGAAGTCACCAGAAGTGGTGTCGATAGAAGGAGCGATGGCCTCAACGGTGCCAGCAGCTTCCTTATGGAACACGAGACCAGCCAGAGAGGTGCAGTCGACGTCGTAGTCGTTCTGCTCACCAGCCACGCTGGTGCTGGAGAGGTCTTGGCCGTACAGGTCGGCGAGCACGTTGGACTTGTAGATCCGGATGCCAGCGATGCTGTAGAGACCCTTGCCGCTGTTCATGTCACCCTGGCTGTTACCGATTTCACGGTTCAGGATGTTGGTGTCAACGGAAGAGATCAGGCTGTAGTACTGGCGGGGGCTCAGCACTGCACAGCGGCCGTCCTGGGGAGCGGAACGCTCGTCGAGAACAGCAGCAGCTTCAAAGAAGCCGTCAACCAGAGCCTGAGCATCGAGAGTCTTGCCAGATCCGATGTTCACCTGGAAGCCGCCGGGCTCACCAGTGACAACGGAAGCTTCGGTAGCGCCTTTGGCCAGCACGCGAGCAATACGCTCGTCATAGTGCAGGGCGAGGGCTTCGCCGATTTGCTTGGAGATCTCAGAGCGGGCGGACCACTGGCTGAGGATCTCGTCGAGGTCGTAGACAAACTGGCTGGAGACCAGGAGGTCATCCATCACGATGGTCTTTTCGTTGCTCTTCAGGCCGTCAGCGGGGGCGATGGCGGTACCAGGGGTGTGGTAGCCAGCGGCCAGCTTGCCGGTCAGCAGGAACTGCTTGCTCTTACCGCCACGGAGGCTGTAGTTGCGGACCAGACCCTTGAAGATGGTGGCGTCGTTGAAAGCGTTGAACACTTCGCCGCTGAACAGCTTCAGGCTGGTTGCGTAGCGAGTGTCGTAGTTCTGGGAGGGCGTACGTGAGCCGTCGGCCACGTTGTTGCCCTGGAAGGCAGAATAAGTCAATGTTCTAAATGAATTAGGAGAAAGATTGTTGGTCGTCTCAGATCAATCCTTTTCAGTGAAAGTTATCCCTCGTAAGGGGCTTCCTCCTACTTCGATATGTTCTTTATTAGACCTAGGTTGTTGCTTTAACTCATGAGTGCCAGATACAAAGCCTCTGGTCGGGGCAATAGGTAGGCAGGGAATCGAACCCTGCTGAGCACCAGCTCTACCAAGCACCCCCGCTTTCCGGGACAGGGGTTCCTTAAACCGTTCCTCCGATTATTAACCGGAAGTACCTGTATTATCAGCCCAGGGTAGGCAGTTGCTTCAGGTAAGACACGCCACGGTAGACGAGTTTGGCCTGACGCACGGCAGCTTTTTGTGCTTTGACGGCTGCGCGGATTTGAACTTGGGTCATTGGATTAAAAACACGACCTAACCCCCGTTCCATGGTTAGGCATCATGCGGCCCGAAGGCTGAACGTACGTGTTTATCAGAGAAGATCTGTCGAGCGTGAAAGCTTGGCCTCAACGTCTGCCCGATACGCCGGGTCAGTGCTATAGCGAGGATCAGAGATTGCACGGCTGAGCTCCGCATGACTACGGAAGCGGTCCTTGGCGGGGGCAGCCTTACGGCCGGTCACCAGGGGAGCTTCGGAGCCTTCAGAGGATTTGTAGCGGTTACTCAGGGCCTCCACAGCAAACTTGACTGCTGCGGTGTTGCCACTCGAGGTCACCTCGTTATACGAGGCAATCTCCTCGGGGGAGAGGTTATTAGCAGCCCAACCAATCATCTCGGTGTAGGCCTCTTCGCCACCCACAGAGTCGTAGATGGACTTGGAATCAACAGCCTGCTGTTGTTGGGCAGCTTGGCTGGCTTGGTTCTTGGAGTAATACTGAACGTACGCCTGGATCAGCTCTTTGCTGTCCATCTTGGAGAGCTCTTCGATGCTGGCTTCATCAAGCTTGCCATCTTTGGCATAAGACTCAGAAGCCCGAGTGAGGGCAGACTCAGCATCAGAGACCTCCTCCACTTCCTCTTCTGTTGAAGGCTCAGCGGGTGTCTCTTCATCACTGGACTCCTCCTCTTTCTCGCCGGAGCTCATCTTCTTTTGCAGCTCTTCGTAAGCCTTCAGGAGTTCATCCTGAGACTTGAACTTGCCACCGATGAGCTCAGGGTTTTCGTTAGAAGCATCAGCCTCGGCATAACGCCGGGCCTTGTCTTCTGCCTGCATCTGGGCGATCTTCTCGCCTTGTTCTAGTGCTGCCGCTTCTGCAGCCTTCTCGGCATCAGAGCGATCTTCGGATGGATCAAATACGGTTGTGGCCATCAGTTGTAAGTGGTTCTAGTTTTACCAACCCCAGGCCGTTTAACCTTAGGGGTTTTGCTGTATTTACCAGCGGTGTTGTTGCTAATACCTGAAACCTTCGGGGCAGGGGCATACTTCTCTTTAGGAAGAGCAGCCTCTACGGGGATAGGTTCCCAGGCTTCATTTGCTGGAGTTGTGGGGTCGTCAGCTCTGAACTGTCCGTCAGGCTTCCGCGCCCGGCGGCGGGCCGGCCGGGGCTTCTTGGGGGTTTCCGCCATCGATCATTTGTTGGGTGAGTGCTTCGCCTGCTGGGCTCTTTGCCAGCTGCCCGGCCTGGCTCATGAGAGATGCCTGCATAGCTTTCTGTTCAGCCTGCTGGCTCTCTTCTGCCATGGTCTCGGGAGACTTGACGAGGTTGAGAGTGTCAATACCACTGGCAGCTGCGAGCCGCTTCATGAACTCAGTGGGATTGATGTATTGCATAAGTGCCTCAGGACCCATGGCTTGACCAATGGTCGTCACGAATTCCATGAGGGCTGCTTTGTCCTGACCACGACCAACACCACCTAGACCTGCGACCACGGTTGGCATCACCAACCCCTTAGGCAGGGACGGCATAGCCTTTGAACGCTGCAGGAGATGCAGCTTGCGGCTCAGATAAGGGGTCAGTAGTTCAACAGTCAGAGACCCAAAGATGTTGCCCAGCTGCTCATTGAGCTCCTGCTGTACGGCCTGCACTTCGGTGGCAGTAGTCCGCTCAGATTGGCGAACGTTAAGGATCAGGAAGGCGTCAGACAGACGTTGCGTCAGGTCCCGGATCATCTCCTGGACAGTACGGAAGTCAGCGGTCTTACCGACCTGGACCACACCAACATCGTCGGGACGGCCTTGAATGATTGCACCGTTACTGGCGGCTGCCAGGGACTGGGCCTTGGTGGTAGCACTAGGGCTAACCATGAACACAACCTTGGCGGCTGCGGCAGAACCTTCGACCATTGCCTGCATCAGGCGTTCGAGGCTCTGGACATCACCGATGTACTCCTCAACGCGAGAGCGGCCATAGCTTTCGCCATCGACCACGTTGAAGCGCAGAGGCATCCAAGGGGTGTGCTTGAGGGGGCTGGTCGACTTGGAGTTAGGGATGATCTTCCCGTCACACTCCTGATGCCAGCGATGTTGTCCGTCCTGCAGTTTCACGCAGGTGTAGACCACAGCGTCGTCGCTTTGGCCTTTATTGGGGCTTGCTCCGGTTACACCGAACTTGGGGCCATCTTCACCGACAGCGTTGGAATCTCCTTCAGGTGTAAGACCTCCAGCATTCTGGAACTCTTTGGGCAGGAGTGACCGATCAACAATCTCTTTGGTGATGATCTCGGTTACTGTTCCATCGCCATCGCGTGCGATGACATAACGATCTAGGGGAAAGACTTTAAGGGCTTTCTTCCCGGCAAAGACTAAGCAATTGCCAGTGACGACCAGATGCTTCATGGCTACCGTCAGCATCACCCGGTCGGATGTCTCCGCGATCTGTTGCATCACGGTCTTCTCCATTTTGGAGAGACTCATGTCGATCTCGGAGCGAACCTCGGGGGTCAGCTCGGGTACTTCCATCAGCTCAGCATCATTGATCTGCAGCTTGAAGAAGCTCGTATTGATTGGGAAGAGGGCCAGCATCAACTTGGATGCGAGCACATTGACACCCTTAGCCCCGACGGATTGCCACGGGGTCTTGAGCCGCTCGCCTGAAGTGAAGCCGTCTTCGGTCAACAAATAGGGGAGCGTAAGAGCCGCACAACGGCGGCCCATGTCGAGAAAGTCTTCGCGGTCGCTAGTGAGTTCGGTGTACCTAGACTGTGCGTAGGCTTCCATTTATCACGTAGGGATGTTGAGGGATCCGGTCTTCTTGGCAGGAGTGCCAGCAGTGCCGGTATTGAGGGGGATTCGCAGAGCGTTAGCACCAGAGCTTGCTTGCTGCAGCTCTTGACGCTTGGTCGTGCGCTTCTTGATCTTGGCCGCATCGCTCTCGCCAGCAGACACGTTGGTCGGCGGAGGCAGGGGAGCTTTAGGCTCTTGAATAGGAGCCGGCGGCGGGGGAGTAGGAGCCGGAGGCGGTGCCTCGGGCATCTCTGGCATGGACGGTCCACCCATACACATGGTTATTTCTCCGTGTTGTGTTTGGCTTTGATGTACTCGACGACAGAGCGTTGACCAGCTCGAAACATGATCACGCGATCGTCGTCTTTTGGTGATGGGTTGGATAGCGGGTACATAGCCTCAAGCTCCTCACAGAGGCGCTCAAGGAATGTGTCCCCACCGAATACTTCGGAGGCAGATAGGTCAGCCATATTGGGGCAGATTGATGTTGCTTGATTCAAAGAAGGCCGGCATCCGGGCTCGCTGTGTCTCGGCAAGCTCTGTTGCTTTGCCTTGGTGATACAGGTTGTCGGAAGCCTTAAGCCAGAAGTCCTTGTTCAGGTACTTGTTCTCACTAACACCCAGCTGATCCATGGCCCAATGGACAGTTGCCTTACGGAGCTTGTCGAGGGCTGGAGTTGTCTTCTCGCCGAGGTCATGAGCGACCATGGCGTGGATCAGAGTGTGAGTTTGTTCGTCTCGGGAGATGTCTGATGCAACAGTCCTAATCCCCATGTCTCCGTTGAAACGGAAGAACGGTAGGAGGACGAAGAAGACAGACCTCTCAAGGATGGCTGTTTTGAGGAGCGGATGTGACGGATTGCTGAGCCAAGCCTTGCGGATTCTCGCGGCCTCATCTTCAGCTCTCCCATCCACCCCGTGAGCAGCCACAATGTAGTTGAGAGCAAGATCGTGCTTGTCCTCATCGGCTTGATTAGAGCGAAGGGCAGGGATAATTCCCGGGTCATCTGGAAGCTCTCTCTCCAGTCCTTGCTGGAGCATCTCTTTAACCGGGAGCTCTAAGGTGCGAAGGGCGAGACACCGCTTGAGGGTGTCTTCGCTGCCTTCAGTTACTTGTCCTTTATCTACGGCGACGGGTGTCCAGGTTCTCTTCCGGGACATGATTTTCAAATACTCAGACATTACTCAGCGCAAGATGTGCAATAAAGATCGTTGTCATCTGCGTCCAGGTCATTCACCAATCCAAAGAGATCGGCATAATCCGAGCCATCATCTAGAAGTGAGGCGACATCATCCTTGCGGAGAGTGTCGGGCATGACCTGAAGCGCGTAATAAAGGCTGGTCTGAGGGGAGTCAAACCAGTCCGATATGAAGGCTTGGTCGTAGGTCACGACGTCACTCCAACTATTGAACGAGTAACCATGGAAGAGTCCAGTGTTCTCGTATGTACGGCAGATCTCGTCTGCCACTTTCTTATAAGCGTGCCAGCCCACTTCGCTGGCTATTTCTACATCCCCGTAGTCGAAAGACTGAACTCCAAAAGTACCTGAATCACGATCAACGTGACGAGCGATGGGAGGAGCAATCTCAGGGGTTGTTGTATACCCTCGGAGATCTTTGTAGTTGTAGGAGCAGGAGGCTGTTGGAGCGATCGTGAAAGCTCGGTCCATCCCACTGGCACGGGCAATCTGTGCCGCACCAGCAACGGCTCCCACCCACTCTTGGGCCAGGACAATCGCAGGAGTCTGCTCAAAGTCCAGTCCGAGATTGACAGCCTCAAGCGCTTCGCCAAAGGCTGCGTAGCTAACTCCGTGATAAGCCAGGAAGTTAGCCAGTCCGAGTACGCCCAGGCCAACCTGTCGGTCAGTTTCGGGCGGCAGGTACTCACCTGTATCACCCACCCCTGTTTGTCCATGGAGAGCGACCAGTTCGGACATACCTTTTGTAAAAGCAGGCCGTAGGTCTTCCACATTGCAGGCCCCCAGCTGGACATGCTGGAGTAAGCAAGTTCCTCGTGAGGGGAGGTAGATCTCGAGACAGACGTTTCCGTAAATACGGAGACCTCGGGGGTCGTATTTGACTTTGTTGAGCCAGAGATCACCAGCTTGTATGCCACGGAGGATCTTGGCTTGAACAGGTTCAGTAAGTTCATCCCACCATTCGCGGGTAACATCAATACACTTTTTGACCCAGGGCAGTTCTGCACGACTTGCGTCGACGAACTCCTCAAGGTCTGCATGATTAGCGTCGAGGTGAATTACACAGGCGCCGTTCTTGTACGTTCCACCGCGTCGAAGAGTCTCGTTAAGTACGCTGTAGATTCGGGCGAATGACACCGGGCCGCTAGCCACAAGGCCCTTTCCGTTCTCTTCACCCCTTGGACGTAACTTAGAAAGGTGAACAGCGACTCCGGCAGCATTCCGAAGTGCATGAGACACAAAGCGCCAAGACGCTTCGATTCCATTGAATCCTTCCATGGTGTCGTCGACGACGAACACTGTGCAGGAGACGGGGAGTTTTGATTCGGGATTGTCGAGCCAGGATTGGACCCGGCCGGTTCGTGCAACATAATCAGACATCAAACAAGATCAATAAGGTTGGCGGGTTTGTAGTTAGGTCCTTTCATGACCTTTCCATCAGCCCGCTTTATGGGCTTGAGGTCGTCATCTAATTTGGACAGGTTGGCAACATGTTTGCGGGTCAGAGCTTCGTCCAGATCCCAACCAGCAGCAGCTGCGTACTGATAACAGACATAAGCAATGTCAGCCAACTCACCCAGGCAGGCTTCACGAGCCCGCTTGTTCTGGATGTATGTAACAGACTCGGCATGGGCCTCGAGGAACTCCTCATACTCTTCGGAGATGAGGCGTTGCTGTAGTCGTGCAGTCTCAGGGTTGAATGAGTCGGTAGGTTGACCCATCAGGACCCGGAAAGTCCGGGCCTCTTTTTGGTGCTCAAACATCGGTGGATTCGATAGCTTTGTTGATATATGCCTGCGCTTTCAGCAGGTCATCCATGCGGGATTCGCCAGGCTTAGTGCCTGCGCGGCAGACGTACTTCACGACGTTGCCTAGAACGAAGTCCAGGTCTTGATCGATAATGAAATCCCAGACCTGAATCTTGCCCATTTGGTAGTGGTCAGGATTCTGCTTCGATCTTTCCGAGGAGTTGCTCGTGCCAGTCCTCCCAGAGCTGGGCTCCGAGAGGTATTGGGGAATCGCGGTATATTCGTCGGGAACGTAATAAGTTCGAGAGGAATAGTCGTTCTCGTTCATCGAGATTCACGGTGTGTAGAGGATAGGGGTTTGGTTCTCACAGTCCCAGTCTTGAGATTGCAAGATTCGTGCAAGACGCAGGTTGCGGAGTGCGTCTTCTTCGGACATTTCTGCAGACTTAAATGCCTTTACTGTTGCTGTCCAGTAGTCACCCTTGGAGGCGTCAAGAATGTCCTTTGCTCGCTTAGGTCCCACGCCTTTGCAGCCGCTATAACCGTCAGTAGAGTCACCAGTAAGAGCCTGTTCGTAAAGCTTGCGCTCTGCGTCTTCAGCAGTCTGGGTGAACTCATCTTTTAGGTTGTAAATGCGGCAGGGGATCTGTTGCATGTCCTTGTCCGGTGAGACAAGAACGAAGTTGTCGTACTGACCAGAGGTGGCAGCAATACCCAGGGCATCGTCAGCCTCGAGGGCCGGCATGATGAGAGATGGGTATTTCTCCAAGCCCCAGTTCTTCAGCTTGAGATAACCAGCAGGCTTACGCTTTCGGCGGTTGCCCTTGTAGCTGGGGTCGATCTCTTTGCGGAAGTTCTTTCTGTCGGTGAAGAACAGCTCCAGGTCTTGTGTATCGAACCGAGAGCGAAGCTTGTTCAGCTCCTGTTCCACGATCCGCTTGCCTTGGCGAAAGTCACCAACGACAACGGTCAGGTCTTCGCTGTAGTCCATCTCCGTCTCGGCTGCAGATGCGGCTCGGTAGAAGAAGAAGTCGGCGTCAACTAGCAGCTTCGGGGCTTTCATGTGTAAAGGGGATAGCGGATTTGTTCCAGAAGTTCTCCAGTTCTTTCGGATACCGGTTACGGATCCACTGGACCTTCCATTCGGTGATGTCGCCCTGGGGGATAACCAGGACGGGGATGACAGGATCAGCGACCTTGTCGGTGTTGCCTCTCCAGGAACCTCTGGAGTTGGGTCGGGCCAGCTTCACGTCCAGTTGGTAGGGGACGCCATCGACAACCATGATGAAGTCGGTTGGCCCAGTGCAATTGAGATTCGGATAAACTTCGGCCCCTTTCCAAGCAGCCAACATGGCCACCCAGTGTTCGGCGATGTCTCCGAGTCGGGAGGGACTAGTGACAGTCCGCCCAGGACTGACCTTCTTGAGCTTCTGAGTCAAGCTCGCAACGGAACTTAAGAGCATGTTGGACATCCTTCATAGCGAGTGCGGTGATCTGTGCAGCCATCTCCGCTTGGTCAGGTGCAACTGAGAGCTGTTGCTCATCGTGCACAAAGGCCAGCGGGTAGTAATCGATGCCTGCTTCCTGCAACATCTCGTGGGTACGAATCACCCAGAGCTTGCAGATAACGGCTCCAGCAGATTGGAGCAGGTAGTTGAGTGCAGCGTGACGCTTGCCCTGCAGGCGGATGGGTCGACCATCTAGCCCTCTGAGCACGTCACCTTCTGAACGCTTGCCGATAGCTGACGAAAGATCAGCGAAGCCGGGCAGGCCTTCCATGATCCGTTTGCGGATCTCTTGTCCTTTACGGGTGGCGCCGGATTTGGTAGCCCCAGCTGTCAGACCTAGCTTGAGGTTGCCCCCTCCATAGATCAAACAGTACGTGACCCCCTTACCTGACTTGCGATCTGTTCCATAGATCTCTGCCAGTTCTGAGTGAATGTCTCCTTCAACGACAGTGCGACTGAATGCGCCACCATCAAACGGAGATAAATAATGACCAAGGCACCTAAGCTCCAACCCAGAAGCGTCAGAGCCAACCTGGACACGATCCTTACCGGGATAGAAAAGAGCACGGTATTCAGAAGCAGAAGGGACTTGAGCAAGGTTTGGCCGCAGGTGGGCCATTCTTCCCGTGTTGGTGTTGAGGATGCAGCTGTGATGAATGCGACCGTCTCGCTCTTGTTTGAGCCAGGCGTTCTTGCCTTCACTCAGTTGACCCAGGTGCTTCTGGAGTTCCAGAATGCGGGCAAACTTGAGTGATTCATCTGTACCGATCTCACGCAAAACTGCGTCGTCGATCTTGGGGGTACCACCAGCTGTCCGCTCCTTAGCGGTCCAGCCTCTGAAGGTCTCGAAAGCCCAGGCAATGTGATGCCTGCTTGTCGGATTGAACTCCTTAAGTTTGCACATAGGCGCATCAGCGAAATAGCCCTGGGGCTTGTTGTTGCGCTTAGGGGTGAATGTGCCACCGTCCACATGAAGGAAGGTGGAACGCATCTGGTCAGAGAGTGCGTCGAGTTCAGTCCGGAGCTTTGACTCCAGCTGGTGTGCTTTGGCTACATCGAATGGGAAGCCGAGATTCTCTTGCCAAGACATGAGCTCAGCAATCTTGTGCTCTGTTTCAATGCAGTCTTTGTAGGTGACGAGCTTGGGCTCGAACATCTTCGCCACTGCAACAGAGACGACAACGTCCTGAGTGCAATACTCCAACATCTCAGGGGTATAAGTTGACCAATCCCCATCAAGGGACTTGCCAAACTCAGACTTGTGAACGCCCAGCCGGTGACCCCACGCTTCGAGAGAGTGGCGACCGTAAAGGTTGGCTGGCATGTTGGCTGGTCGGGATCGGAAGTCACGATCCAGCAGGTCGGTGAAGAACAACCGCGAGAGGATAAGAGTGTCATAGGTCTGACCTTTGAACTCCCAGTTCGGGTGGATCTTCTTGATGGCCTGGTAGTCATAACCAATGATGTTGTGACCCCAGACCTCGTCTGCATCTTTCAGCATCTTCAGGCCCTTCTTGTAATCAGAAGGACCAAAGCGGTACTTGGTACCGTCGTCGATGTTGATCAGAACAATGCAGTGGATCTTGGTTAGATCCTGGAGGAGACCATCGGTCTCAATGTCAAACGCTAGGCGCATTGTTGAATACGTTGGGGCGAATACGTCCGAAGCCAGAACGGATCTCCAACACCGCATAACCGGCGTCATGGAGGTGGTCGAAGATGTCAACCTGGCGGAATGCCCGGATTGCAGAGACTTTCTGCTTCTTCTTCCAGCTAGGTTTCTTGTATCGGACGAGGTGGATATCAGAGGGAAGCTCAGCGTCGAGCTTCTGAAGCTTTTCGAGAGAGGTGCTCTCGATGTGAATAATCACAGGATCCTTCATCGATTACGGAAGTAGTCGTTATGGCGATTGATGGTTGAGAGAAGATTCACGATGTTGTCGCGAATCCGTTGACCACCAACGAGGCGGTCGATCTCCTCACCGTGGTCATCCACGATCAGGAAGGTCGGGAAGAGCTCCAGCTGATAAGCCTCAACAAGTGCGGAGTGGTTCTCCTTCTTCATCACCGAGAGGTTCTTGTGCAAAGCAGGCTTGAGGGCAAAGACAAGCTCTTTGGTGAGCTCGCATGGCTTGCAGTTCTCCTTGGTGAAAAGGACTGCACGCTGCCTAGAAATCGTCATAGGAAGTTGGCGTAGTGGAATCGGTAGCGTCGAAAAGCGCGGTCTGCAAGCGACCGGTCTCGGTGCTATATGCAAGGTTGCCGGCGGGGCCTGTCTGACCGTTGAAGCGGTTCTTCAGGACCTTTAGGCACGCTCTGTTGTCCCCGTTGCTGATGTCCCGTTCAAGGGCCACCACGAGGTCAGACAGCTGAGCGATGGAATGTGAGCCTCTGAGTTGGCCGAGTGACACCGAAGCGCCATCCTCGTGACCTTTGTCGCCCTGTGCGCGACGTAGATGAGAGATAAGGATCATTCCGATCCCGGTCTCCTCCACGAAGCTGCGGAGCTTGGTCATCACAACGTCGATCATCTTGCGCTCATCGTTGCTCTCGTTACCCGAAAGCAGAATGGACAAGTGATCAAGGACAATCCACTTCACCTCGTGTGTCATCACGAGATAGCGGATGTCGCTCAGAAGAGAATCCGGATCAACGCTACCGAAGCCATCGCGCAGGTAAGCGTAACCACTTCCGAGGGTATCCCCAAAAGCTTCCTTGAAGGCGTCACTTGGAATCTCATTGTTGAGATGCAGAGGTTTGTTTGCAGCCACCGTCATGAGGCGGAGGCCAGTACGTTTAACGCTCTCTTCGAGCGCGATATATCCGATGTGCTGCTGCTGTTTAATCAGCGATACTGCGATCTCCCCGCATAGGGTCGATTTCCCAGTACCAGAGCCAGCAGTAATAGTAACCAGCTCACCAAGACGGAGCCCACCAGTAACGTTGTTGAGGTCATCGTATGGGTAGTCGGCATCCCGACCGTGTAGAGGTGTGCTTACTAAATCGAAGAGCTCCCGACCATCAATGATGGATTTAGGGATGAACTTCTTCTTATTCCATACAGCCTGTCTAATCGCATCACCGTCACCAGCTTGCAATGCCTCTGAGGCGTCCTTGTAAGAGCCTAGAGAGGCGATGAAAACCTTCTCGTGTGGGAATAGACCTATACATTCTTCCGTGGCTTTTACGCCCGCTTCGTCATTATCGAACATCAGCACGATCTCGTCGAAACCGAGGAGATACTTGAGCTGATATTGGAGAGACTTGCGTGCGCTTTGTGCTCCATTAGGAACAGACACTACGGGCCAGTTAGGCCGAGCTTGCCAAACGGATAGGGCATCTAGTTCACCCTCTGTGATGACCACACACTTGCCACCACCAAAGAGGTGTTGACCAAACAGTGTGTTGTCTTCGTTGCTGCCCTTCCAAGAGAACTTCTTGTTAGGGTCTCGCTCCTTGTAGGCGACGACAGAGCCAGCGCCTGCGTAGTAAGGGAACCGGAGAGCCGGGCCTTCCTGACGGACGTTGAACTTCTTGCAGGTTTCCTCCGTGATCTTGCGAGAACGAAGGGGAGCGAAGTCGCCGGAATAGTTCACCATTCGGGACGACGTTTTACGTGGCAGTTGTGCTTCATCGGAACTGCCCCGACCGTGATAGCCACAGCTGAAGCAGTGGTAACCGCCATCAGAGTACACAGTGTAAGCATCTGATGAAGTGCAGTTGGGGCATGGTCCCTGTGAGATGACGTGGTTGTCATCGGAGTAATCCGAATTCATCAGCCATCTCCATGTATTCAGTGAGAGCCTCGAAGATCAGTTGAGTCGGGTAGTCCTCTTCGAGGTGGGCTACCAGACGATCAATCTCAATTAACAGACTCATGGGTGTGTCAGTCATTCGAGCCAATCCTGTGGAATGTTTGGGAATATGCAGTAGGGGAACCCGTGCTTTTCAGCCCAAGCGCCATAAGTGGTCTTGCTGTTCTTGCTTAAGGTGTTATTTCGTTGGAAGACAAACCGGATATCGAGCTCAGGGTTCTGCTCTTTCACAGCCAACATCTTCCGCCTGTCGGAGGGCTTGAAGAAGCCTTTGGCCTCCAAGATCACCCCGTTAGGCAGGAAGAAATCAGGTGTGTACTTCGACTTGGTCACGTAGTCGTATTTGCTCACCTCGTAGAGGAAAGGGACTGCGTTCTTGTCAAAGAGTTTTCCGATCCGCTCCTCCAATCCGGAGCGGTAGTTGTTCATCAGAAGTCGTAGGACTCTCCATCACCGACGGTCTCTTCTGCCTTACGGACAGCAGGCTCGGAAGCCTTGAAGCCATCGACAGAACCGAACAGGCTGGCCACGTCCTCGACGGACAGGGTGCCGGAGTCGACAGCGCCGTTGCCGGATGCCAGCTCGATGATCTGCACGCCGATGACGCGCATGGAGGTTCCAACGTTGGGGCCCATTGCGTAGGGCTTCTGATCAACGATGAGGTTCACCTTGGTGCCCTTGCGGACGCTCAGGAGGACGCTCTTCTCGATGGGTTGACCGTCAGAGTCAACGAAGATCGGCTCGGGCTTGGGCTTACGGGAACCATCGCCGGCGCCGTAGGTGTACTTGCAGACGCCAGCGTCATCCCAAGGGGTCATTGCCTCTTGGACTCGGCCGGAAGCCTTGGACTTGGCCCACTTGATCAGCTCTTCCCGGTCGGCTTCGACCTGGGTGAGGGTCTCGTGGGGGATGGCGTAGGCGAATGTGCGGTTGTTGAACTTGCCGGAGTCTTCCCCGACAGACACGAAGCCTTCGAGGGTGGTTGCGAACTTGTAGCGGTTAGCCATGAGAGATACGGTTGGTGTAGTGGATGGGACTATTTGCCTTGGCCGCGGCGCTTTTTGCGGCCGTGGTTGGGCTTGCTGTGGGTGCCGTTGCCCTGTTTCGTCTTTTTGGGTTTGCCAGGTGTAAACGAGCCGGCAGAGAGTTTGTTTCTCACAGGTCGAAGCTCCGGTTGTAGGACTCAAGTGCCAGCAGGGAATCACGGCTCAATGCCATCGATTGGAGGTACTCGTAGTCGTCAACGTTGAAGCGTCCGCCCTCTTGGGCTTCCAGCTCAGCGAAGTATTTCAGCTGTGAGGAGGCCATCGGAGAGGGGTCGATCTCGTAGGTGTCGAGGATCATTAGTTCCTGGTTTTAGTTGGTTGGCTTAGTGGAATCTGCGAGACGCCAATGAAAAAGGGCCCCGAAGGACCCTCACTTCCACATAGCGCCTTGCGGCTAATTCGAACCTGAAACTAGCGCGTCTACCAGATTCCGCCACATCCGCAACGGTTCTCAGCGATGGGCTGAGGACTGAATGAAGGTAGCAGAGCGGTAAACGCGGGGTTTTTCAGAGTCATTAGTCGCGCCTAGATGGCCATAATGGCGGATCTAGTGGCCTCGTCAGTGGCCTTGCAATAGCGCAGGGACATGTCGATGGTCGAGTGTCCCAGCAGCTCCATCAGCGTGCGCGGATGGGCGACGGCTCCGACCCAAGTCCCGAAGGAATGGCGGAACGTGTGCCAGACGTAGTCTTCGGTAAATCCGGCGGCATGGCGAACCTTTGTGAACGCAGCGTAAAGCTGGTCTTTGTTGTTCCAATCCTCGTGAAAGAGACGAGACTGGTTCAAGCGGTTCATTACGATGCCGCGAATCTTGTCGTTGACAGGCAGCTGGCGGACCTTTCCAGACTTGGTCTGATTCCAGGGCTTACCACCGATAATGAGTTTATCGAGTGCCGGGTCATAGTCAGCCGGGCGTAGCTTGAGCAGCTCGCCTTGTCTGAGTCCGGTGTAGGCAGACACCAACATGGCGTCAGCCAGATTGTCTCCCCAGCGGTCCCCGTAGAGGTCCCGTGAGAGATACGCCAGGCGATCCACTTGGTCCTTGGTGAACCAGGTGAGGCGCTGGGCGGTTTCATCAGCCCGCTGAAATTTGGGGACCACCACGGTGTGGAGCTCCGCCATGCGGGTGAAGTTGAGGACCGTAGAGCCGGCCGAAAGGATCCGGTTGATGGTGCCTCCAGATCGTCCCTCGTCCTCGAGGGTTGATTTGAATTCCATCCACCAGCCCATGGAGCTCATTCGCTTAAGTGGAAGCGAGCGGCCGCCATATTCGGTCACGTGTCCGGCGTTGATTCCGTTGGTCTTGGCTGAACGCATCCGTTTCCAGTGCGTCTTCCAAGTGAAGTCAAACGCTTCGCCCCAGGTCTTGATCTGTGGCTTCTTGGTTGTCATAGGCAGCAAGAGCGGCTTTTGCTTTAGGCAGGTTGGGCAAGCCTTCGCGTACTGGTTGGGTCCAGTAGTCCTCAATGAGGTGGACGAAGGACTTTCCCTTGGGTGTCAGGTACAACCGATAAGCCTTGTAGTTGTCAGGGTCGCGTTCGCGTCTGATCAACCGAAGGCCGGATCGATGCTCCAGACGGTGACGAGGGCCAAGCCATGTCACGCAGCGGGACACCGAAGATGGGGACATGTTGCAGCTCTCGGCTAAGTTCTCCTGCTTGCAACCGTCGTGGGCCGCAATCCAGAAGAAGATCCCCATGAGCTGCGCGGGGAACTCTCGTTCTCCCGTGGACCGCATCAGTTCAACAATCGCGTGGACGCGGTAGGCGGCCTGCGAGCTGATAGGTGTGCTACGTGGCATTGGTCTAACCATGCGTCTCATCGAAACTAACATCCCAGAGGTAACACTCTTCAAGATGGTCAGCGACCTGGGCCAGGGTCTCGGCCTTTTCGTATTCGCCCATCTCCACGTAGGTCTGGAGCCGTTCGAGCAGGGTCTCGTTCGTAAAAGCCATTAGCAGAAGAAGTAAGGGGATTCGAGAACTTCATCCATGTCCAGGTCGCCAATGATCATTCCGTCAGGGATGACGGCACCAACTTGGTTGGCCCAATCAGCGAGCGGCAGAGCCTTGTACATTTCGGCATGGTGATGCCGGATCTCGTGGCTCATCTGGTCCATGTCACAGGAGCGACCCAGCACACAGTCATGAATGACGGTGAAGGGTTGGTCCCAGTGGACGAAGGTCAGGTGGATGAGAGATGCGTCGAGGCTGTGCACCAAGTTGGGTGCGATAGCGCCGACGTGATGCTTGACGTCCGGGTCACCCCAGCCATCACCGACTACGCATTCAGTGACGGATCCCATGAGCTTGGTCTTGATGACCTTGCTCTTGGACTTCCGTAAGTCCTGCGTGACGACGAAGCCAGAGGGCGTGGTCCAGGTGATGACCTCACGCGTCTCGAGGAGATCGCGGGCTGTCTGCTGTAACCACTGCATGACCTTGACCGGACCCTCAAAGACTTCAGGCACTGCCTTCTCGTAGATGGCGGTGACGATCTCTGGGAGTCGGCCCTTGATGGACATGTCAAAGCCCTTCTCAATGAGGGCTGATCGGATGTAGTCCCGAGCGCTGTTCCGACTGACCCCGTAAGGGACGGTCATCACGGTGCGCTTGGTGGTCTTCCGGTCGATGTAGTCGTGGACCTCAGGGTCCTTGATGTACTTGCAAGCTGCAGCTGCCACGGTTCGGTAGCCATCAGCTGGGCGGTCCTCGTCACCGCGCACAACGTTGACCTGAGCCGCAGCGGTGCGGTCCAGGGTCATGGAGGCGAGATGTTGGAGGCCGGAGCAGGTGGCATCAATCCCGATCGGGAGGCCGCTGGTTTGCTTAGTGCAATCAACGAAGCAAGCCACATAGTCGAGGCAGGCTGCAAGGAAGCACCAAGGCTCACCCGCGTTCTCCCACTGGGCAATGTTGCCGAGGGGGTCG
>VMHT01097034.1_pt1 | contig 22085 bp, 25 predicted proteins | sample 4693611 | NCBI WGS metagenome assembly VMHT01 (sample SAMN12280063, study PRJNA550983) | marine metagenome | isolation source: seawater sampled from same location over 5 years 0.02-0.2 micron viral filtrate | place: USA: collected off the coast of southern California halfway between the port... ...
ACAACAGTTTATAAAGACTCAGTAAATATTTAAAAGTTAAAACTTATATATTATATATTGATATGAGTTTTGAAGATATGGATTTAAATATAGATAACTATTCTTTGAATGATTTGTTGGATCTTTTTAAAATACCTTTTGATTTTGAAGAGAAACATTTAAAACAAGTAAAAAGAACAGTTCTTAAGACCCACCCAGATAAAAGTGGGTTGGATAAAGATATATTTTTATTTTTTTGTAAAGCTTATAAGCTAATATATTCAGTATATAATTTTAGAACTAGGTCTGAGAAAGATACTTGTGTTGATAGAAGTTATACAACAAGAGAGATAGATAATGAAAAAGACCAAAATACGAGTAAGATATTGAAAGATTTTTCAGAAAAGAAAGACTTCAATAAGTTTTTTAATGAAATGTTTGAGAAAAACTACATGAAAGCAGAGAACTCATCAAGTGGTTATGGAGATTGGTTAAAAGAAGAAGATGAGGTGGTAAAAGCTAATTCAGTAGATGATATGAATAGACAGATAGAAAAAAGAAAAAAGGATTTAAGAGCCTTAGTTGTAGTAGAAGATTTAGAAGAAGTAGGATATGGGGGTAATAGTGGTCATAGTAATTTAACCGGTCGTCGGCCAAAATATTATGGTTCAGATATGTTTGGCAATTTGCAATATGAAGACCTACAAAAAGCGTATACAGAGAGCGTTGTCCCAGTAACTCATGAGGATTATCAAAACAAAAAGAAGTTTGGTAGTATTGAAGAAATGCAACGATTTAGAAAACAAGATTACGAATCTCATTTTGATCCAAATGACCATGATAGACGATTAAAAGAAAATCGTAAGAAAGAGGAATTATTAACAGCAGAAAGAGCATATAGCTTGGCAAAAGAACATGAACAAAGTAAAAAGTCTAATCAGGGTTTTATATCAGGATTGTTAAGAATTACAAATGATAGATAAAAAATAGTATTCAAACTATATATATGGATTACATGAAATATATAGTTTCAATCGCGGTCTTATTAGTTATAGGCCTTGTATATGAAAAGTATAAAATTGGTTTAATTAATGATGAAGACAAAAGAAATTATGAAATGGTAAAAAAATACTTAGTGAATGACTCCTCTTTAGCAAAGAGTAAGCTACCAATTATATGGATTCATCTTAATTATGAGTATAACTCAAGATGGTGGCCTAGTTTTTATTCTAGAAATACTTATGAATTGAATCAACCCTACTTATTTTTAACAATAAAATCTATTATTGACAAATGTGGTAGCAGTTTCAACATTTGTTTAATTGATGATAGTAGCTTTGAAAGTATTGTTCCTGGATGGACTATTAATATGCAAAAGGTTGCAGAACCAATTAAGAGCAAACTAAGAGAACTAGCTATGGCTAGATTATTAAAGCATTATGGAGGTTTGATAGTCCCACCCTCTTTTGTTTGTACAAAGAATCTATCGGATATGTATTATTCAATGACATGTCAAGGTAAACCAGTAATTGGAGAGCTTCTAGATAGAAATAGTAGTAGTGAATATGTGGATTACTATCCATCATCAAAGTTTATGGGATGCAGTAAAAACTGTAAATTGATGGATGAATACATAAGCTATTTGGAAAATATGATTTCTGAAGATTATACTGCAGAAAGCGTATTTCTAGGTTCTCAGGATAGATGGCTTTACGCACAAGTAAGAAATGGAAATGTAAATCTCTTACCTGCAGGAGTATTGGGTGTTGAAGATACTGATGGAAAACCAATAGTTATCGAAAGGTTAATGGGTAATAGTTACATAGACTTTGTTCCTACAGCACTTGGTGTTATGTTACCTAGTTGCGAAATCTTGAAAAGAACCAAGTTTGAATGGTTTGCAAGATTATCAGTACGTCAAGCATTAGAATGTGATAATATTGCAGGAAAGCTTTTACTTACTTGTAGGTAATAAGGGAATAATAGGTGTTACAATATAATAAATAATCTCATAAGTAGATCTAAAATATTTAATTTTAGATGTATATGAAATCTGATTATATTTACATATTTGTCTAATAATTGTGGTAAACTTTGAATAAGACATTTTTCGCGTAACATAATTTTGTTTAGAAATATGATAATAATTTAATATTGATTTTAAAAAATCATTTAATTCATTTTTTAAGATACTTCTCTTATAGGAATCATTATTAATAACTATCATATTTGTCTCATCGTCATTGCTTTTAACTTTCTCTAAAAAGGAAAAGAATAGTTCGTTTGGTATCTTATTTTTAAATATTTGTGAAGACATCTCTAAGTATAATATGGAAATATTTTTTCTGTAATACATATTTATTGATTCAATAACTCAATTAAATTATTAGTAAAAAAAGATAACTCTATTTCATCTTCATGTATATCATGAAATATAGCTATGTATTTGCATAAAAGCGGTATAATATTATATTTTTTATCTTCGTCTAAAGTATTTGTTATTTTCACAAATGTAAAGTAACTATCTAATATGTCGGTTACTGAATAACCTTTCACGATTAGAGAATTGATAATGTTCAAAGATTTTTTAAGGTTACTCTGTTTGCAGTAATTAGTATATTTTTCCAGTTCAATGAAAGAAATGTTGGTACAAACTTTATTCGCTAAGTCAAAATCAATGTGCTTATTCAAAAGTTTAAACTTCTCCAAGTAATTAATTAATATTCTAATAGAGCCATTGCAAACTTTTACAATAAAAGTTAATACTTCTTTGTCTAAAGAAATATTTTCTTGACTTATTATTTTATTAGCAATTCCCTCAAGTTGTTCTTCTGTAGGTGATTTTATATTTAAAACATTCATTCTTGACTGTAAACTCTCAATTACTTTTTGAGTATTACTGCATGATGCTAGAAAAATTACATTATTGCTATATTTATCTATACAATTACGAAATACTTGTTGGCTTTGTTCATTAATAATATCAATATCATCAAGTACAAGAATCTTCTTTTTATCTTTAAATAACGAAGAAGTTTGACAGAATATTTTGACTTCACTTCTATAATAAGATATACCTTGTTCCTTAAGAGTATTAATAGTCATGATATTATCATGATTTACTCTAATATTCTCTCCATAATATTCTCTGATAATTGCTTGTATCAAAGATGTTCTACCGCTGCCAGAGTTACCAATAAATAATAAGTTTAAATTATCCATAGCAGTTAAGGTCTTAATTATATCAATAAGTTCATTATTGATAGTAAAGTCAGTAAGTAATTTAGGTTGATATTTACTAGTAAAATGCTCTTGCATTAATGTTATTCGTAAATATCCATTTAAGTTTATATTATTTTAAGATACATAAGTATGTCTCAATTAAATCCATATGATATTCTTGGTGTTCAATCAACCGCATCAAAAGAAGAAATAAAAAAGGCATATCGAAAACTTTCTTTAAAACATCATCCAGATAGAGGTGGTGATTCTGAAAAGTTTAAGGAATTAAGTTCTGCATATGACCAAATTACAAATCCAGATAAAAATCCTTCTGGACCTACAATAAATCCAAATGTCCCTATGAATATGGATGATTTGATAAAATCAATGTTTGGAATGAATAATGTATTTCCACCTGGTGTAGAAACATCGTTTAACTTTCAACATATTCATAAGCAATTTCAGAAACCTCCTCCAATATTATTAAACATAACCATATCTATTGAGCAAGCATATAATGGATGCGCAATGCCTATAGAAATAGAAAGATGGGTGTTAAATGATAATGTAAAAGAAACTGAGAAAGAAACTTTATATGTTAATATTCCTCAGGGCATAGATAGCAATGAACTCATCGTTTTCAGAGAGAAAGGAAACATAGCAAATGATAAATTAAAAGGAGACGTTAAAATATTTATAAAGGTTAATAACACAAGTGTTTTTAAAAGAAGCGGATTAAATCTTATTTATGAAAGAGATATTACATTGAAAGAATCATTATGTGGATTTTCATTTGATTTAGAACATATTAATGGAAAAAAATTCAGAATAAATAATGGTGATGGTAGCGTTGTGGGTGTTAATTACCAAAAAGTTTGTCAAGGTCTTGGAATGAAAAGAGGAGAACATTGTGGTAATTTAATAATTATTTTTAATATTAAGTTCCCAACAAAGATTTCTTTGCAACAGGTTGCACAACTAAAAAATATCCTGTAACACTTTGTAAAATATTAACAGAAACAATATAAATAGTATAATTGAAATTATTTATATTATTATGAGTACACTTAAAAGGCTTCAGTCTGAACTAAAAGAAATAGTCAATAATCCACCAGCAAACTGTTCTGCTGGACCTGTAGGGGATGACATGTATAAATGGCAGGCAACACTTATGGGACCTGAAGGTACTCCATATCATGGCGGCATTTTTCAACTAAGAATCGATTTCCCAACAGATTATCCTTTTAAGCCACCGAGGGTAGTTTTTGATACCAAGATTTTTCACTGTAATATAAATAGCAGTGGTGGTATTTGTCTTGATATATTGAAAGACCAATGGAGTCCTGCTCTAACAATTTCAAAGGTACTACTTTCAATTTGTAGTTTAATGGATGAGCCAAATCCTGATGACCCACTAAGACCAGAAGTAGCAGAGATGTATAAAAGAAACAGGAAAAAGCATGATACTACTGCTAGGAGTTGGACAGAAGTTTATGCAAGCGGAGAGTAAATAGTATGTATATTATTATCTAATTTCATAATATACATAATGTCTGAATATGACACGTTATTGGGTCAATTAGATTTTGATACAAAAATAGATGAAATTAAAGCACTAAAAGATGTAAACAAGGAAGAGGCTCTTTTAAAAAGAAATGATTTAGCTGAAAAAATAATGACTCTTCAACAGAAAGCAATGCAAGAAGGTGTCCGTACAAAAATTATGGATGCAATGGGTTTTGCAAGAAGATTAAATCAAGAAGTTCCTTTAGTTACTCTAGAACAGCAAGATGATGATGATGAAGGCGATTCAGTTTCTCAGGATAAGTGTTTTATTGTAGATGATGTTGAACAAGGTTCAGTTTCAGGATATTTGGAAAAAGAAAAAGATGGTATAGTGCTTCAGTTTTCAGGGAGTGATTTAAAAACTTGTATTTCAAGAAGTAACTTTCGACAATCAATAATTAGACAAGCACTATTAAAAACATGTGTTTTTAATCAAAATGGGTATATAACAGGATATTCACCAGAAAATTATGTAAATATGAGAAAACTAGGATTATTTACCGACGCTATTATTGATTTAAGAGAGGTTTTAGGATATTTTTTAGGAAATACTAGCGTTAATCAATTTGAATTGTCTAAAACTAGTGATGCACAAATACTTACTTCCTCATATGGACTAGCAACTGAGGGTGAGAGTATGACTAAAGAAGTAGCTCGGGCAGGAAGCACCGTTTATGCGCGCATGGATTATGGTATTTATAGTCCGCAACCTGTTAGTAATACACCTATTATAAAAGCATGGTTAGACCGTAGGGTAGTACCGCCTAATATTGTTGAACTATCAGAGGCAACTTCAGCTGTTAGTGCTGCACATTGTCAAGCTGGCCAAGAAAAGACACTATGGAAGGTTAATGAAATAGACGGATTTGACTACATAGCAAAATATAATGAACTTATCCAAAGTGAAGAATGGAAGGAATTATTTACATTTCCTTATGATGAAGATATTCTCGCTGCATTAAGTGGGCCATTAGAAGACTTGGGTGCTCATTTTGTTAAGGCAGCAATAGAGATTCAAACTGAAGGATTAGATGATACAAGAACAGATATAGGAGATGAAGAAGAAGATGATGATGAAGATTATGATGAATTAGATAAAAAAGCTTTAATCAATTGTGCTATAGGTGAGTTTTTCAAAAAGGAAGGTATCTATGATACACAGAATGACGAAACCGGTGAAGAATTATTAAAAAACAAATTAACATATATTTTTGGTCAATCTTGGGTAAGACTTAATGTGTTACTACAAGAAGATGTTGCTGCTGATGATGCGATACCTATCCTAACAATAGAAAAAGTGAAAGAAATTACACAAGAATCTATAGCTAATAGTGAAGCACCTCAAACTGTAAAAAATTATAATGAAGAAATGATAGAAGATGCTTCTGATGAACTGGTTGGGCAGGTAATTGATCAAATTAAATTAGAGATAGAAAATTATATTGATTTTAATGGTAATGAAGAAGTTCAGAATAATATTGAATCATTTAATAGAATTATGGAGGACTTAGATAGCATGAATTGTTCATCTGCAGAAGACCATAATGCAGCAGCTAGCGCGGTTAGACAACTTAATTTTGATAGTAGTGGAGATATTGCAAATGTTGATACTTCAACACCAGATTTCATGCCTGAATCTGAAGATGAATCTGGTAACATAGGTTTATATACACCGCCTGGAAATAATGACGATGACCAGTACGAAAACTTAATTTATTGTGCTTTCGGAAAATGGTATGGCGAGAATGGAAACTTTGAACAACTTGCAAGACAAGAAGCAACAGGCGATGGACAAGAAGAACCAACAAATAATGATATAACTAATAAAAAAATGGTAGATATTTTTTCTGAAGAATGGCTTGCATATTATAAGGGTTTGATTCAGGAATTGGCCCACGTAGAAGACCCACCATTTTTAAATGAGCAAACTTTAATTTCTATTACTGAAAGTTATATAAGAGATAGTACGGAGAATGAATCAAAAAAAACAGAACTAGTAACAGGATTAACAGAATATTCCAATATGCAAGAGGACCCAGTAAAGGAAATACTTGAAGAAATACAAGATGAGTTATATAATAGAATTAACGAAAATGTAAGTGAAAGCCAAGGCGTTTCATTCTGGGTGTCAAGCCAAGAAGGGTCAGACCGATTATTAGATATATGTAAAACAGAAATTGACGATTTTGCAGCCGAATTAGTAAGAAATAATTGCAATAGTTCTTTATTTCAAGTAGACAGTTTTTCTCAAATGGCAGAAGCAGTTGCAAACAATCAAGTTAATACAAGACGTGGGGATGGGAACCAAGATGTGGATTTAATTGACCCCTTACTAACACCTATATCAAGTATTAATAGTGATAATGAAAACGATTCCCTAGACCAACCTATGTCACTTGATAGAATTGCAGACCAACAACTTGACCGCTTTGTCAATTCTTCTCCAATCAATTTCAGAACACCAACACCAGAAGGCGGAAAACGCAGAAGAAAAAAGAAAAGAAAAACGAAAAAACGAAAGAAGAAGACAAAGAAGAAAAAGAAAAAAACGAGAAGAGTTAAGTTTAATCTTAAAAAGAATGAATACTATACAATAACTCATAAGAATCGCGTTAAAAAGAGTAAACGCAAACAAACAAGAAAAAAGAGAAAATAGATTTTCATATTGTAAAAAATCATAACAATATGAAATTATGCAGATATACGACGCGTTGAAATAGCAGCCGATACAACATAGATAGAGTTTTCAGTCATAATGATGTACTCATTATCAACTTTATAAATCTTTGCAATTGGTGAGGTATATTCCTCTTCGCTTTTAACTAAAAGTTTTTCTCCATTATCTTTAACACCGATCAAAACTTTATTATCAAGAGAATCGGTCCAATAATCAAGCATAATAGGCTTATCGTCAGCAACGGCAATCTTGCAACAGTGTTGGAAGCAAGTAGAGCCCGGCATTGAATACTGTTGTTCACTAGTTTCAGACATTATATACAAATTACTTTAAATTACGCTTTAAATAGTTTGTTTGTAGAAAATTATTTAAATATGAATAATTAATATATTACAAATGGCACAATATTCATTAGAAACCACCGAAAATTATTTGGAAACTTATGAAGTACATGAGAGTGAGATGTTCTCAAAATATGTTAACTTAATTTCAGAGTTTACTAGTCAAGCTCAAGCTTCAATCCAAATATCTAATTTAGATTACTATAAGTATGTAATAATAAAAGGCATTGAAACAATTACTCATGTTTTTCGCATGTTGTTACTTTATACAAAAAATATAGAATTGTCTTACTTTAATTGTAAAAAAGCTCTTTACTATTACATTGAGTTTATTGGTCAAATAGGTGAAGATAATCACGAGTTTTTAAAACTAACCTCAAAAGATGCATCGTTGTTTGTTTACAAAAAAACAATATTTGCAATTCAAAACTCTTTTAGAAAAGAGTTCAAGGAAAAATTAGACGAAGATAATGTAAAAACAAATAATGTATTTAATATGACCGAATTATTTTTGAGTATATATAAATCTTGTATTTATGAAATGGTAAGAGAAACCAATACTCAAGTAAATGACGCTTTGTTAAGTCTCAAAAACTACATTAAAGAGTTAGTAAATCTGTCTTTAAATAGACCGACATCGGTAATACATGAAAAACTTACTACTATGATTGTGTTTAATGATACAGTAAATGGCATAGTAAATTATATACCATCAGATTATCATATAAGTTTTCTAAAAAAACTGGATAAAAACATTATAGAAAATGAAATACTAAAAAGTAAAATTATAGAGAATGCAGAAAATTATAAAGATTATACAGCAAGAAAGTTTGCAAACCTCATGGTATAATCATGAAATAATGATAGTTTTCTTTCTAATTTTCTTAGTTTTTGTTTTAGATTTTTTAGCCTCATCGGAAATTATTTTTCCACCAACATTTTTATACTCTTTCTCGAGGAGGTTTTTCAAGAAAGAGTAAATATTATTCAACATCGGTTCTGTGCATTTACCAACAATAAGAACACTACCAGTTCTGAATATCATAAATGAAACCTTGGCATAGTTTTTCTTTTCATCGCCAGTTGGTTGTTGACCATTTTGTGGACCATCAATATTTTTTTTATTAAAATGAAACTCACATTGTATACCTGGATATGAGCATGGGTCATATGCACTATTGATTTTATAATGAAACTTAAGACGATTATATAGCTTTTCTCTATTAACAAAGTAACCACATGTAAAGTTAGAATTAATTAGAACAGTTTCACTTTTGTTCTTCACCCATGAGAGTGGAGTTTCACTAATAACGATTGGGCCCATAATCTGTGTGAGCAAATCTAACGTTGTCCATAGAACATTGTCGGTCTGAATACCTGGAATCTCCAACTTACCTGTATTAAATACCTTCACATGAATCTCTTTAAAAGAATCATTTACATTAATCCTAAGAATAAGTGCAAAACAATTATAAAAGGCTTGCTTCTTCTTACATCTATAAGAAGTAATATCCTTTTTACAAAGTCCTATACTAATTTTTCTAACATCTCGAAACTTAATCCTCCCTTCAGGTTTTACAATTCTAGAAATGATATGCTCGTCGGTATAAATATCTTTAGGCAATTTGCTTTGCAAAGAATCCAGTTCTTCCTGACAACCACAATTAAACTTCATTTGTTTTTTAACAACCCCAATTTTTGGTTGATGGTATGGAATTATAGGAATACCCCAAAACACTTTATTTAGGTCTATTGCTTGATTTAAATATGAAATCTTAGTTTTTGTTGAAATATAAATATCAGAACTTTTAGGCGTTTCATCACTTGTAATAACAGGTGCTTGTCTAACAGATTTTATATCATAATCTCCATCACAAAAGTTTTCCCAAGCTTCATCAATATTCAACATAGACATCGTATTCGTTACTGTTATGTCTTATTGTCTCTTTAAGTAGTTCTATTTCAATTTATTTTCTAATTGTAATTTAAATCATGTCCACAGTGACTAAACTTAAGTGCACTAAATATGAACGTTCCGTTCCTCTTGCTATTCCTGCGAAAACTTATCACAACTGTGATGAGAGTGAGTACTGCTTAAAGCAGAACTTTTTTGACCCAAATAAAGGCTCTCCACCAAACAGTTTTAATGAACGTCTAATGCAACGTTTCATGAACTCTGGTTCCTACCAAGATAACCACTTTACTATATTTCTTAAAAAATAACCTTTTAAATATTCTATATTCGGGTCTCGCAGGTGCATTATAAATTGTGCAAAAAGGAGAAAATCACTATTTATATAGTCCTGTTTACATGCAATAACATAATTTAAGTAATCTTTGATTATGTTTTTTTCATTCATGTTGTATTCATTGCTAATTTTATCTATTTGTTTTCCTCCCTTATTAATTCCCTTTTTAATTTCTTTTGATAATCTTTCCCATACTATATTTTCAATAACTTTATGTTCATGAACATAAGTATGATTCGCTTGCATATAATTAATCATGCTTCTAATATCAGATTTAAAAAGTCTTTGTATTGAGTTAATTGCTGAGTTATTCATATTTAATTTTTCACTTTGGCTTATAACGGTCAAGAAATCATGTATTTTCTCTCTTGGTAACTCATTAAATCTTAAATGAACAAACTCATTTTGTAACGATTCATCTATTCTACTAATATAATTACAAATTAAACAAAAACGTATATTTTGTCGATAATCCTGTAATAAATATTTTAATGCTTGTTGTGCATTCTTTGTCATATAATCTACCTCATCTAGAATAACTATTTTCAATCCGCTCGAGAAAAGACTTTTAGCATTTACAAACTGAGAGATTTGATTTCTAATTATTTCAATCCCGCGTTCATCTGACGCATTTAAGTGAATCATTAAATCTTTACTTTTTTGATTATATTTCTCTTGATAACTATTTATTAAGTTAATAATTGTTGTGGTTTTACCAGTACCAGGAGGCCCATATAAAAGTAGATTTGGAAACATATTCATATCAATAATATTTTCAAGAATTGTTTGGTTTACATCATCAAGAACTATATTCTCAAAACTTGTTGGCCGATATTTTTCTACCCACGGAATATTATCTATATCTGTCATCTGTGTATTTAATATAATCTTTCTTTTAGCTTAGTTTAAATGATATAAAATTGATTGTGGATATAATATAATGTTTCAATTAAAGACAATGGAAGTTAATGCAAATAATGACTCTGGATACCTTGGTATTGTAATAGGACCTATGTACTCAGGTAAAACTAGTCGTTTACTGGCTCTATACAAAAAATATAGGTTTTGTGAAATGCCTATAGCTGTTGTTAATTTTGCAGAAGATACACGGTATTCTGATTCTATGCTTTCTACGCACGATAAAAACATGATACCTTGTTTTATGAAAAATACTATGGTTGAAGCATTTCCATTTGATAGCGAAGAAATCCAAAAATATAAAGTGTTCCTTATCAATGAAGCCCAGTTCTTCCCAGATATAGTTGAATGGGTAAAAAAGGCTATATCTCCTCCATATAACAAGATTGTCCATATTAGTGGTCTAGATGGTGATTTTCAAAGAAATACATTTGGTAATTGGCTTAGTTTAATTGCATATTGTGATTCCGTTGAAAAATTAACTTCTATATGTTGCGGCTGTAAGAATGCACCTGCATTATTTAGTCATCGTCTTACTAAACAGAAAGAGCAAAAAGTAATTGGTAGTAATAGTTATATACCTTTATGTAGAAAATGTTATGATGAAAGGCAAAAACAGTAAAGAGGTTTTAAACATATAATAAAACTATTTAAATTACAATTGATTATTTTTGTATTAGGATGCCAAGAAAAACCAAAAAGGTCACCGAAGAACCTACAGAAAAGACACAAGATGTTGAAAAACCAAAAGCTAAGAGGAAGAGAGGTCCACGTAAAACAAAAACAAATAGTGATGGTACACCCAAAGTACCTAAGAAAAGAGGTAGAAAACCAAAAGGAGGTAAAATAATTACCACAATTACTCCTGCGGAAAATGTTATTGTACCAGAACCAAATATTATTCTTCATTTAAAATGCGGAATGACAGACCTTAAAGAAACCGAGTTTTTTTCAAACCGTTGTTTGAAATATGACCCATCTAATATTAGTAAGATAGATTCTTACCAATTTGATAGTAAAAATGAAAATCTTAATTTTGAACTTATCAATGGTAGAAAGAGTCAGATTATTGCTACTTCAAATGATAAAGATAAATGTAAAGGTAAAGAAGAAACAAAGGCTGATACAGTTAGTAGCAGCGATGTTATAAATCAAAAACTAAAAACACTTGCTGTTAACTTGCATACAAATAATATATCTGATAAAAAATCGGCGTGTTTTGCTTGTACTTGTGATTTTGACAATCCACCTATTTATATTCCTAAGTATGAATTAAATGGGTCTTATCATGTATATGGATGTTTCTGTAGCCCGGAATGTGCATGTTATTATCTTTTTAATCAGTCAAATATTGATGAAAGCACTCGGTTTGAAAGATACCACTTATTGAATCATATCTATGGAAAGATTTATAATTATGAGAAAAACATCAAACCCGCACCAAATCCTTATTACACACTAGATAAGTTTTATGGTAATCTTTCTATCCAAGAATACAGAAAACTTCTAAAAAATGATAGACTATTATTAGTAGTTGATAAACCGTTGACGCGCTCTTTACCTGAATTACATGAAGACAATGATGAGTTTACAATTAACAATAAAGCATTGTCATCTAAGTTTAAATTACGTAGAGGTAATAAGAAACAATCTAAAGCTGATATTTTATCAAATACATTTAACTTGTCATAATTATCATATAACCACTGCTTTGTTTATATGATAAAAATACCTTGAAAAATAAAATCTTATTTAAAGATAAACTATAATTAATATACATAATATGACTACTTTAAGTGAGAAGGTTACGTCTGCTTTAAAACATCCGGTTACAGGATTTGTGAGTGGACTCTATTTGACTGGTGTTGGAATGACCGCCATTAGATATCTCAATAATAACAAAGAAAAACACAAAAATGTTTCTGAAAAGGTTATTTTAGTTAGTTGGCTTACAGGATTTGTAGGTGTAACAACTCTTTTACTTGGTGGTAGAACAGCATATCAAATCCTTAAAAATAATTAGTCTTCTTTTATAGGTGCTAATTTTTTGATTTTATTTTCTTCAAGTAATTTTTTCTTTTGTGCAGCCATAACTCCCTCCATGTAAAGCTGTTTTTTTTGTTCCATTTCTTTTTGTTTATTATAATTACTACATGCCTCATCTAAAAATGTTCTGAACTCTCTGAATATAGCTTGATTTGTAGAAACTTTTCTTATTTCGCGTTTGAGTGGTATACCCATATATTCTTTTATAACATCTAAAGTAACCATATTGTGCTCCTTTAATTTTTCTAAAGCTTTTTCTTTGTCGTAATCAGTTTGTCTAATTACAACTAAGCATGTTTCGTGTACTTTTTTTTCAAAAAGGTCAAGTCTATTTTCTTTCTCAAAAAGTTGTTTTAATTCTTCGTAGCTAGCCATTCTATTTAATATCTAAAAAGTATTTTCTAAATCATATTAAACACAAAAATTGAAGTTGAGTAATATAGTAATGTCTTTTACATCGCAAAGAATTATGCAATCAGAGAATACTACTAGTATAAATAATATGAGAGAATCCATACTAATGGATGTGTCAAAAAGTGTGAGTAATACACTAGCTCCTTTTATGGAGAAAGTGAAAATTGCTGACCAACAAAATACAGCTATTCAAGATATGCTTCAGTATCATCCAATTTATATACGACTGGTTGAAGAGAATATTCTGCTTAAAAAACAAATACGTTCTGACTCTGGAAATGTACAAATGAACATTTATGATAGCAAAGATGTTTCTTCTGTAAGTGTAAGTGATATTTATAATGAGTTTGGTCTTGTTAAAAAAGAAAATACTAATCTAAACCAGAAAAAGACAGTAATTACTAGCTTACCCGATGGTGGTAGCGCGATTTCATCTAAGTTGGTAGATTTTCAAAAATCCCTTGAAGAAACACTAATATATAATCACGAACTTATTGAGGAGTTTAAAACTACATTTTGTGATTTTCTTCAAAATGCTACTGATACTGATAGTGAGAGTGATACTTCAAGCGTAGAAGAAGTTGAACCACCCAAACTAAAACGTCAAACTGTTGATTTGACAAACTCATGGTTAAGTAACACACCAGTAAAAGTAGAGCCAGCGAATCTTAATGACCCAATTCAAGCAAGACTTGCACTTACTAGTCCTAGTAGTTCTGAAAACGAAGTAAAAGTAAAAACAGAAAAAGTGGAGTCGAATGAAAAAGAACATCTACGCGGCGTTGAAGAGCAAGAGACATACTTTACAGAAAAACGCAATTCCGTAGAAAACGATGAGGATAAAAAAAATATCTCAATTGCAAAAACAGTATTACTAGCACAGAAAGCTGGTGAATATGCTACGATTGATACCGATAGTGAAGAAGATGATGAAGAGGAGGAAGATGAAGAGGTTGAGGAAGAAGAAGTTGAGGATGAGGAAGAAGAGGAGGAAGAGGAGGATGAGGATGAGGAGGATGAGGATGAGGATGAGGATGAGGAAGATGAGGAAGATGAGGAGGAGGAGGATGAGGAGGATGAGGAGGATGAGGAGGAGGAATCAGACAAAGAGGAAAAAATACCAGATAAACCAAGAACTGTTCCTTCCAATGAGGAGAGTGACGAGGATGATGAAGAAAGTGACGAGGAAGAACTTTATATGATGGAGCTAGAAGATGATGATGGGAATGCTTTGGAATATTATTGTAATGATGAAAACGAGATGAATGGAGATTTATTTGAGATACTTCCAGATGAAAGCGTTGGACCAAAAATAGGAAATATTAAAGATGGAGAAATCGAACTCTTTGAATAAGCTAAAATCTAAAGATATACTATAGAATGATTGAAAAATTATGTCCCCCAGCATTATTATATGTAGCATTTTCGCTAACACAAATAGTAATTGATATATTTAAAAATATGTATAATACTGCATTTTTTAAGTTTGTGGTTATGATAATTTTTACTATTGTATTAAATATTTTGTGCCAACACGGTTTAGGAATTATTTCTTGGTTTATAGTGTTTGTTCCTTTCATTATGATGACAGTGATTACTACCATTCTATTATTTGTATTTGGACTTTCCCCGTCAAGTGGAAACTTAGATTATAAAGTAGACTATCCAGAGAGCAGACCCCAAAACAAAGTTGTAGTAACAAATACTGGTATAAATCAACCATATGAAGATGGTAATGAGGTTCAACCAGGAACATATAATTAATTATTGTTGTATTGAATAATATACAAAAATAATAATGTAAAAGATTTAAACTGTTAGCTAGATAAAAATTATATGAGTAATAATCATACAGTAGTTATGAATGAAAGTGCGCACTAGTTTTTTTATACAATTGGCGTTGCAACGACCGCAAGTTTTGCCTATTATATATGGAACAACCTATACCCTTTATCTGTTTCAAGACTTTTTGCAGATACAGCTTGGTTTGGACTTAAATTACAGACCAAAACTGAAATGACATTTAGTAAAATAGAAAAGTTTCTATATCCTTGGTTTGTTACAGTTATACCTGAGGAAGAGAGACATGATGTAAAGTTTTATAAGGATGGATTACTAGTTACATCCATGACATATTTGTGCGCATTAAAATATGAAGATGATGACTTTTCACAAGATTATAACAAAGTTACATATGAAGTTCATGATGATAAAGGAAATAATTTAGTAATGCTGCGAGACAATGTTGATGAGATTATGGACAAAGGATTGAAAAAGTCTAATGTCAATTTTATAAGTGTTTCAATTAAACAAGAAGGACAAGATGATATAGAAGTTGACATGCGAAAAAGAGGCGATATTTATATGGCTGGTAATGAATTATTTAGCAAAAGTTTCTTTAAATGGTGTTTATGTGATAAATATGACTTAGATGGCAAAGATTATACTGTAAGTACAATAGATGATAATGTTACCATGGTAACATTTAATAAAAACCAATATATTTTATTGAATGAAAATGGTTATGATGTAAAAACTATTGACGCGGAAGTAACACAAAAAGGCGATGAGAATGATAATAAAAAAGTAGAAACAGGATTTTTTACTTGGTTTTCAAATACAAAAGCAAAGGAACAATAAAAATAATATAAAGGAAAAATTGATTGTATATACTATAATGGAAGGATCTGTAGTAAATATGGAAAAAGGCACACAATCTCAAGATAACACAGTAAAAGTCCATTCTTTGAACGACACCTGGGCTGTTTGGGCACATCTACCACACGACACAGATTGGTCGATTAAAAGCTACAAAAAGATTCAAGATGTTAATACCATAGAATCAACTGTGAGCATTACAGAAACATTGCCTCACAAAATGATTCGCAACTGTATGTTGTTTATTATGCGAGATGGAATTAAGCCAACGTGGGAAGATGATAAGAATAAAAATGGAGGTAGCTTTTCGTATAAAGTTAGTAATAAAATTGTTCCTGCTACCTGGAAAAATCTTACCTATTCGCTTGTAGGTGAAACTTTGACAAATAATCCAAAAGTATGCAAATCTATTAATGGTATTACAATCTCACCTAAAAAAAACTTCTGCGTAATAAAAATATGGATGGCTGATTGCAATACACAAGATCCAACAATTATCAATGATGTACCTCCAGGAATTGGGCCTGGCAGGTGTCTATTTAAAAAACATAACCCAGAATATTAATAATTGAGTATATCTCATCATATAAGATAAACTCAAATGAATTATTTTTTGTGTATTTCAAATACTTTTTCTCTCGTAATAATAATGGCGTCTGAAAATTCATTACAGTTAGAATATTATCTCGAGTCTGAGTACAGGTGGTGTAAACTCGAGATAATATCATTTTTAGCCGGAGCGGTGGAAAAAAAAGCAGAGGTAAAAACTCTAAGTGACCTCCCAGAGAAGTTTAAAGGAAGATACCTTTACTCCGAAGAAAACAACCTTTGGTTTTATATTAATGTTGATACGGAAGACGTCCGAATAAAACCAGGTAGTATGAAAAATAACTATGTATGGTAATTTTTAAAAAACATAAATAGTTTTAGTTACTGGGTAGTGGTGCTAAACCAAGCTTAATCTCTCCTAGAGAAGCAACATTATATTTTACGACTAAAGGGAGATTATTCTCTAGATATATTTCTATTTGATTGCATAGATTTGTACATTTGATAAAATAACCAAGATTCTTCAATGAAAACTCTCCTTGAATAATCTTATCAGCATCCTGTTTCTGTACATACTCCATACTTCCATCAGATTCAGCACGTCTAATCTCAGCTTCTGCGAATCCACCACGACACTTAAAAATAAGTTCAGCACCATCACTTGTTGACACTGACTTAATCTCAATCTTGTCAGAAATACAAGATAAGTCACGAATAATTTTTTGGAAATCAGAAGATGGCAAGTTTAGAACTGATGAAAACTTTACATCTGGTACATCTAACTCTTCATGGTCCGGCTCAATGAGACGGAGTTTTTGAATCTTCTGTTGTTTAATATCACCATTCTCAAACTTTAATCCAAGATGTGAAAATACTCCTTGAGAGGTTGAATCACCCTCTTCAATATAGATGGTCAACGTATCGTCATTGTCAATTGTATTGATTAGTTTAAATAAATGCAACATATTTACACCAATAATTATTTTATCCTGTTTACATTCATAACTTTCAAATCTGTCAGCATGTAAAAATAAATGTGCTAAAATAGTATGAGATTTGTCCATATTAATAATTTTAATACCTTCTGGTGTAAAAGTAATATTGGTTTCCAATAGAATATCCTTTAGAGCAGTCATAAGTGTTCTAAAAGGAGCTATTTGTACAGTCTGAATAGTAAGAATATTATTTGAAGCAGACATTACTTATATGTAATTTCTATTAGCTAGCTTTAAATGCTTATGGTCGAACAGTTTATTTAAATTAAACGCATTTCTAATATTTTAGATAAAGATATTAGAAACAAAGTTTTGTTATTATTATTATAGAAGAGAGAATCAATAGTAAGATAAAAGAATTACAAGAAAATTACAAAGAAAACGAGTATGTCTTAAATAGACTAGAAAACTATATTTGTAATATACTTCCGGTAGCACTGGAAAAAGCAAGACAAGATAATGAAAAACGTACTAAAAGAAGGGAACAACTTGCATCTGATGCAGACTCATTCGCCGAGAGATTTTTAAATAAAGGAAATTATTTTTATTGTTCACGAAATGAACTATTTCTACATTATACTGGTACTCATTTTATTGGGTATAGTGAAGATGATATTCAACATCAAATATTAACATCAATCACTCAAACTCAGAACTTGGTACCTTGGAAACATAAAATCAAAATTAATATTATGAAAAGACTAAGGGAAAGGTCGCCACTAGATGCCATTCCTGAATCTAATACAATTCAAGGTGTTCTAAATAAATTATATCCAAGCGTTTTTGTTAGCAAAAAAAGTGCAAAACATTTTTTGACAGCCGTTGGAGATTCAATAAAAAGTAATAGAAATAATACTTATATCGTTTCTTCTAACTTAAAAGATTTGATTAGAGAAATAGAAACTGTTTATTATACTCATTTTGGGTCGGCGAGTGTTTTGAGTAATTTCAAACTAAAATATTATGCGCACGATTATGCTAAATGCAGATTTTTGCAATGTATTCAAAGAAACGAAAATTATAAGGTAGACAATGAGCTATCAAAAAATATTATTGACTTATTATGCGTAGCGAAACATTATTCAGAAAGATATGAATCAGCTGATAATTATCTACAACAAAGCAAAGATAAATCCATGCAGGAACATGTATTATTTTTAAGTGATAAAACACCTTCTACTTTAGTATCTGCTTTTATAGATGATGCACTTTATAAGTGTAATGGTGCAAAAATTAAAAGTAAAAATATGATTTTTGTTTGGAAAAAATGGTTAGATGAAAGAAACATGCCTAACATCATCTTTTATGACAACTTAACAACTATGTTTAAAGAAAATATTGAATATGACGGAGAAGATGATATTTATCTTGATATTACTAGTTCTCATTTACCAGTTGTTAGCAGTTTTGTTACATTCTGGGACAATTCTATGAAAGAGGAGATATGCTCACCTGAATATGAAATAGATGAGATTATAACTTTGTTTTCACGTTCTTCACTTTACAAAAGTAGTTTTCATTGCAGTGAGGAGTTTATTATAGAACTAATTCACTATATGTATCCAGAAGTTGCAACAGAAGAAGGAAAGTATGTGATGAATATAAAATGTTGCGACTGGGACAAAAAACAAGAAGTAGAATTATTTCTTGAAGAAACAAAAACAAAAAATAATATTAATATTAAATATTTAACCGACTGTTATGAACTTTATACAAACAGAAAGGAAAATATCATTACTATGAGTAAGAGATGTTTTGAAAAAATAACAAGAGAAATAATGGAATCTTTTATTGACGAAGATGGTGAAATTAATGCCGATTTCTGGACCAATACCGTATAAAAATGAATATCAATAACCAAGTAATTGAATAAATATACCATGACGCAATATTGTACAAACGACCAACTTAATATTCTGAATAATAACAGAAGAAATGATGAAAATGCAGACCAACTGTCTATAGTTTCAATGCCTATTGCACATCACTTTCATGTAGATGCTCTAGAAATTATTAAAGAGCATGCCAACATTCCGCACAGCTGGTCTCGTTCACGAATTAGTAATTGGTTGGAAAATAGAGACCGAACATCCTGGGTAACAAACGGATTTATAATGATTAATGTATTTCCTCATACAAATGATGAAAATAATAATTATGTTGATATTAATCTTACTTTTGATGATTTGCTTAATTCGTCTAGTAAACAAATATTTAATCTAGCTTTTCCTAATAATCCAGTTCTAGGAATAATTGAATACAGTAATCGTGTTCCTTTTAATGTAGTGAACCTTAACAGAATCACTGTTAGAATCCCTTACTATGTAGAAGAAAATTATTAAAATTAAAGATAAACTCTTAAATAATTTATTGATTCATTAAATTATTTAATTTTTTTACTTAGTATGGTGCTTGCGGCTGTGTCCCTTAGCCTTCTTACGGTGCTTCTTTGTTGAGTGGGCCTTCTTGTGGCTCTTTTTGTGGCTCTTTTTGTGGCTCTTCATGCTTTTACGCATAACAACAAACTTACCCTTCTTTGGTTTGTAACCAGCTTTCTCAAGGCGTTTCTCGCGCTTGGCGGTAGTATGCTTCTTTTTAGAAACAATGCGACCATGCTTGTTCATCATAAGGTGTTTTGCGGTAAGTCCACCAGAAGTCTTATAGGCAGTTCCGTGGTGAACTTGTGCGCGAGAACCAACGAGCATCTCGTATTTTTTACCCTTAATATGGTATTTTCCATCTGCTGACTTGTGTACGCGGCGTGTCATTATAATTTAGTATGAGAAAATAAATGGCTTAATGTCTTTCGCTCAAAACTTATTAGATAATTTCCCCCCAAATCCTCCAGGAGTTCCATGAGATTGACCGCAACTTGTTATTCCTACTCTTAAATCACGACGCTGTTTGTTTCTTCTAATAGAGGACGTTCTTAAAATATTACTATTCTTAAATGCTTTTACAGCCATGAAATTGGGCTGATTAGTATTACCACTAAAAAAATTGCCTTGCGTTTCGGGATTCTCCATATATGACAAACATTTTGGTTTTTTACATGCATGTTTTCTTTTGTTGGTATGTGGTTCTGGTTCTGGTTCTGGTTCCGGAGTTATTGAATATGATATATTAAATGTAGCAGAAATATCAAATACATGTCTATTGTAAAAGTCATCATAAAAAGGAACTGTTATTAAATACGATACATTGTTGTATTCTTCATAATTAGTTAATTTAACATGAATATTATTTGGCAGTGGGATTTCTCCTTCTTGTTTATAAAATGGTTGAATGGTATATGAGCTGTCAATCATGTTAGTGGTTACGGGTTTGATTGCTAGATTATATGGCAATATTTGTACTAAAGAAGAATCTTCAATTGGTTCATAATTTGCATTTCCAATTTTAGTTATCACAATTTCATTTTGATTTCTATCTTGAACTCCGATATCTAATGAATAAGATAAATCATACTTATAATTAAAAAAATTATTTTCTGGCGTATCTCCAAAACCTGTTTTATCTCTACAAGGGTAAAATACTCTGCTCATATCTTCAGCTCCACTAAAAATACCATCTATACAAATATCATAATCTAGGGAGCCGCCACTAATTGTTGGGATTGTCCAATTTCTAGTAAATTGTAAAAATCTTATTGCACCACTGAACATATGATACAAATCCAAGTAGTCATTCTCGTCTTCACAATTACTGCTTGCAACCATATTATCTAACTTACCGGGCTCAAACCATTTACTTAAATCTTGATTAAAATGAACTGCGTTTTTAAACATATACCCCATAGATGTTGCGTTTTTTGTTTCCCAATCACCTATATATTTATTAAAACGTAGCGCACCATCAAAAACATGCTCAAAATTACTAACATTTGATACATCCCATATTTTATAGTCTAATAAGTAGGAATAGCCAGTATTTATATATTGATTGAAATATTGTGCATTTTTAAACATAGAACTCATCTCCTTGACATTACTTGTATTCCAATTATAAAGAAGGCTATTAAATACTGTTGCTCCTTCAAACATACTAGTCAGATTTGAGGCATCATGCATTCTCCACCAATGAAGATTACCATCAAATGATTCAGCGTCTTTAAACATAAACTGGAAATCTGTTACACCACTTACATCCCAAACTTTCCTTCCATCATCTAAAGTAAGTGTATTTACAGATTGATTAAAAGATGATGCTCCATGAAATAATTCTTTCATTTTATCTCCAACTATTTTTGTAGTAGTCCAGTTCATAGGATGAATATTATTATTTGACGGGTCACTGTTATTAAAAGAACTAGCTTCTTTAAACATAAATTGAATATTTTCGACACCACTTACATCCCATACTATCTCTCCACCACTTACGGTTCTTGTTGAAATATCTTGATTAAATGATGAAGCACCTTCAAACATACTTTGCATATTTGTAGCACTTGAAACATTCCAATTACCTATAT